>ODAI010787788.1_pt1 | contig 17936 bp, 16 predicted proteins | sample 1539321 | NCBI WGS metagenome assembly ODAI01 (sample SAMN02144231, study PRJEB22623) | gut metagenome | biome: sheep rumen | host: Ovis aries | place: New Zealand | reverse complement strand
TTACGCAGTTCTTTGCAAATTCTGCTGAAGTTTCAAAGAAAGAATCATCATCAGTTACGCAGTCAATAACCTGACGGATATCGTAGCCCTGACGCGGATTTTCAGGAAGAATTTCCTGAATGCGTTTTGCCTTTTTCTTTTCGTCAAATTTGATTTTTGCAGCCTGAACAATTTCATCACCGTAGTAGTGAGGAATGTAGTCCAGAAGCTTGCGGACCTGCTCATAGCAGTTCTGCTCTGTATCGCAGCGGAAGTGGGCAACGCCAGACTTCTGGGAGTGAATTGAAGCACCGCCCAAATCCTCAGCAGAAATATCAAGGAACATTACAGATTTTACAACCTTAGGACCGGTAATAAAAAGCTGAGAAATCTTATCAACAGCAAAAATAAAGTCAGTGATTCCAGGTGAGTAAACAGCTCCTCCGGCACAAGGTCCTGCAATAATAGAAATCTGAGGAACAGAGCCTGAAGCGCGAACGTTCTGATAGAACAAATCGCCGTAACCGCAGAGGGCGTCAACACCTTCCTGAATGCGGGCTCCACCCGAATCGTTAATTCCGATTACAGGGCAGCGGCTCTGAATAGCCTTGTCGATAAGTTCAGCAATCTTTTCGCCGTGCATAAGACCAAGTGAACCACCCTGAACAGTAAAATCCTGAGCATAAACGGCAACCTTACGTCCGTTAATTTTTCCAAAACCTGTAATTACGCCATCATAAGGAATGTCCTTTTTTTCCATTCCAAAGCTAGTACAGTTGTGGCGCACGCCGGAATAAATCTCAACAAAAGTATCTTTATCACAAAGCGCATTAATGCGTTCAATAGCATGAAGTTTACCCTTCTGATGCTGTTTTTCAATATTGTATTCCATTTATTACCTCGTGCTCCTATAATATGACAAAATCGCAAAAAGTGTCAAGATAAGGAGGGGGGGGGAAGTCTCCCCCTCGCTCCCAAGTCCTCACTCGCGCAGCTCGCTCCGGTCTTGTCCGCTACCCCTTCGCCTAAGGGGCTGCCGCCCCTGTTTAATATCGAAGAGCCGTTAAAAAAATTGCATTGCAATTTTTAGGCTCATCAAGAAAATTAACTCGAAACAATTAATTGTTTTGCAACGCCCGGCTGTTATTCTCAAATAAATACTTACAATTTTTAGAAAATCTATGTTACAATGCTAGTATCTATTGGAGGTTAATATGTGCCAGTTAGCAGTAGAAATACCGGAAGCAGTTTTGTATGACACTCATATGACAGAATTACAGTCAGAAAAAATGGCAAAAAAAATTATCGCCATGCATTATTACCTTCATTTCCATGTTTCTCTTGGCTATTGTGCTCAGATTGCAGATACAACCGAAGAAGATTTTATAAAATATCTTGGAGAAAATAATATCTCAATTTTCCAGTTCGAAGATAAGAAAGAATTCCTTGACGAGTTGAAAAATGCCTAGAGTAATTGTAAATTCAACGCCTTTAATCGTTTTAAGTAACATAAATCATCTTTATTTGTTAAAAGATTTGTATAAGGAAATTTATATTCCTCAGGTAGTCTTTGATGAAGTTACCTCCAAAAAAGATTCTGCCTGCCAGCAGATAAAAAATAACACAGATTGGATTCACGTTTGCCACATAAAAGATGAAAGCCAGAAGAAAATGTATCAGGCAAAACTCCATGCCGGCGAAGTAGAAGTTATGATTCTGGCACAGGAAAATCAGGATAAAGATTTAGTAATTATAGATGATAATTCAGCTAAGAAAACCGCAAAATATTTAGGTCTGACTGTTACAGGCTCTCTTGGTGTAATTCTAAAAGCAAAGAAACAGAATCTTATTTCTGCCGTTACACCTCTTTTGAAACAGCTTGTCCAAAATGGATTTTACATTTCTTCCGAAGTTTTTGATTTTATAAAATCAGAAGCAGGCGAGTAAAGAGAAGGGAGAATGTCTCCCACTATTCTAAGGGGCTGCGCCCCTTAAAATCCCAGCTGTTTTAGATTTATCGCATTTCTTCAAATTCGCTTGTTGTAATAACTGTATCAAATCCACCGACATATTTATCAAGTTCGGAATGTTTATCAATTCCTGTATAACTCAGACTGGAATCTTCATAGCTTCGGAATTTGAAAATGGCATCATTCATGACTGAACCGTTAAAGACATTGAGGCTAACCAAAAGTTCAAAATCTTTAAGACTTAAACCTGTTACTTTTTTGAAAAGGCCTGGTTCAAGTTGTGTAATTACATCTCGTAAACAATGTTCGCGGTAATCTGTAAGATACATGAAAACAGGAATACGGGTTGCAAATTTAATCAGTTTTTCCTGAATCTGTTTTCGTTTGCTCTTGTACTCTTTTTCTTCTTCGCTGAGTTCGCGTTTTTCAGACTGAGTCATCTTATCCTGTTTTTCTTTCTTTGCTTTTTTTACTGCTTCACTCTTATTGATGATTGTTTCTATATCGCTGTTCAAATTACGGAAGCCTTCAATACTTTCAAGAGCCTTCATTGCATCAGGATTAGCTATAAGCCTTGCAAGAGTTTCATTATCAACATTAACAAGTAATGCACTTTCCCATCGTTTTGCAAGAAGTGTTGCACTTGTTCCGCTCATCGCAATATCAAGAATTTCAGTAGCATTAATTTGCTTCATAGTTGAGCCGTCATAAGCCAAAACTGGGAGGAACGAAATAAACTCTTCTACAAGTTTCTGAGGATTGTCTTTTAAAGGATCTGTATTCAGGTTACGGCTGTAATCACTTATTTGTTTTAGTGCACGGTCAAGTGCAAAGTCAAAAATGTAACATTCTTTCTTTAAAATTACGCTTTTACCCAAAGAATCTTTTATTTCCCATGGGCTTTGAACACGGAATGCACTTTGGAAATATGTTTCAGGACTGCGAAGATTACAAAGCATAAAAATTCCTGTCCAAGGTTTTACGGTAACACCTGTCATCAATTTTCCGCACGAGAGTGTTATAGTTTTTGTTTCAAGAGGATTTTGCATTTCGTATTGTACTGGCTCTAATGCCGCCATTCCAACACCAGCTCCACTTCCTGCACAGACAATAACTTCATAGTCATGAAAAAATGCATTCTGTTTTTCTTTTAAAAGATTTGCCATTGCAAAACATGATGCTACACCTGGTAAAAGCCAGACTGTATGACTTAAAACATTTAAAAGACGGGTATCACTGAATGGCATAGGAGGCTTTTTACCTTCTCCCAATTTCATATCATCGATATTTGAAGGAAGGTATGAACCTCGAATTAAATCAAGCCATTTTTGAACATGCTCCTTAAATTTAAATTGTGCTTTATCACCTGAGCCTTCAGCACTAAAGAATAAATTTAAATCGAATTCGTTGAATTCTCCGCCTTTTGCTATTTCTTTTATACTTTCTGGAATCTGATAAGTCATCATTACCATACGAGGAAGGGATGCATAAGGATTTGCTTCTGGTTTGTTCCAATTTTCTTTTTCACGCTGTTCGTCAGAGTAAGTCCATGAATAGATTTGTTCTTCTATGAATTCTCCGCTGTTTAATGCACGAAATGGGGTTCCGCTTAAAAATAGATAATGGTCTGTAGTAATCGGAAGAGAATCTTCGTTTTGAACATTTCCTGCTTCTTCTTTTATATATTTTTCTTCATCAAAAGCATTCAGATTTTCTTCATCTTCATTTTCAAAAAGACGTTTTGCATTTTCTCTCCATGCACCGAAGTGGTATTCATCAAAAATTACTAAATCCCATTGTGTTGTATGAACCCATTCGTTTCGTGCCTTAATTCCACCATTTTCATTAGTACCTAGAAAATCCTGAAAACTTCCAAAACAGACAATTGTTTTTGATTTATCACATTTTTCGTAAGTAAGACCATTTCGGCTAACGAATCGCCAGCCTTCAAATAAAACGTGATTTTCCAAATCTTCCTGCCAGGCACTCTGAACTGCAGGCTTAAAAGTAAGAACCAAGACTCTTTTCGCTTCCATCTTCTGAGCAAGTAAGTAGGAAGCAAAAGTTTTTCCAAAACGCATTTTACAGTTCCATAAGAATTTTGGAGTAAATGATTTGGGAATTATTCCATTTTCTTTTTCAGATTCGATTTTTTCAAAATAAGTAAATGTTTTTTCTACAGCAGCTTTTTGTTCCGGTCGCGGATCAAAATTGGCACTACGAGTTTTTAGATTTGTATTTCCTATTTTTACAGCATTAATTGCAGCCTTTACCTTTTCAACAGGACATTTAAACCATTCGCTTTTACTGTCTTTTTCATCACGAATTGCTTTTATATCCCAATGCTCTAGAACACGATGAACATCATGATCCATAAAAACAGAACCGTCTTGTTTCATTGCGCTTTCTACAAGTTCTACTTTCCATGATTGTGTTGGTGTTAGTGTAGGATAGTGCTCCTTCATACGTTCTTCTATAGGTCGTTCTGTATAACCTACTTTTAACATTCTAGGAAAACGTGTATCAGAATATGCGTAGATAATAGGATTTGATTTTGGACGTTGTGGAAAGAAAGTCTGTTTCATATTTTACTCCATTGGACGAATCATTGATGCAATAAAAGCAATTTCTTCGGATGAAAGATTGTACTTTGCGTAGAGTTCTTCATCAGTCCATGGTTTTGAAAAATCTTGGAGAGGAACGAATGAAAAAGTTGTTTTTGACATATTCATAGATGCCAACATTTGCATTATTAAAAAACGAGTTAATTTTGTTTTAAGATATGAAATCATATTTGTAGCATCGATTTCTTTATCAAATGATTTTGCAACAAGATATGATTCTGTGCAGGCGCTGTTAGGAGGTAATACTTGCAAAACAGATAGTACCCTCATCATACCGTCTTTATCTGGGACTCCAGCATGCTCAAAAGATACTTTTGAAACAATTACTTTCCATTTTTTTAGTAATTCTTTACCTGTTGTAATTCTATTGGAAGCTATTTTTCCTAATCCCTTGCTACTTCTAAGAATAATCTCTCCGTTTTCATCAAAACTTGTATTTGAATCTAGTCCAAAAGGTTTTCTGCTAGAAACGACAGAACTTAAAAAATATTTTTCTTTTGATGTGACCTTTCTTACTATCGATACTGCATCATTATATCTAATCAAAGTCTCAAATTCATTGAGTTTTCTTTCTAGTGTAGTTTCAGTTCCATCCTTTAGAATGTTTTTTACAGAACATAGATTTTTATTGTCTTTTGACCAGAGAAAATAGCAGATTCCTCCTGGAATATCTACTCCAGATGGAAAACATGTTTTTGAATCTGAGTAATCAACAATTTTATTAATATGTACATCGTTCAGCATTTCGCTACGGAATTGATCTAAGCCTTTTCCTCCAGAAAACCATCTAGATGGAATTATCATGGTAAGGTAACGAGGTTCTAATTTTTTAGCTTGTTGAACAAACAACTGATAAATTGGCATTGCACTTTTACCTGCGCCACCACCTCCGTCACTTAGCTGATACGGTGGATTTCCAATTATTACATCAAATTTCATTTTCTGTATTTCCTCTGGTGTTTTATCGTGTATAAACTGATATGCGTGGTGTTCAAGACCTTCTCGGGTTTTATCTCCGTATTCGCTCTTGCTTGCACCACAATGAAGACATTTATCGCCTACCCACAAATGTTTTGTGTTTGTATAAAAAATATTTCCTTCTGCATTTTCAAAACTTGTAACACTGTATTTACTGCTTGCATCTTTTGAACAATAAACACTACGTCGTGCTAAAAGACTTGTAAGTTCCGTTATTGCAATGGCATAAAGTTGTTCCTTAAAAATGTGATTTATACGTTCCTGTAAATCTGGTATTTTATCCACTAATCCTTCTATCAATCTTTTTGCAATTTCTCTTAAAAAAACGCCACTTTTACATGCTGGGTCTAAAAATTTTGCATTAGGGTCTGAAAATATTTCCTGTGGAAGCAAATCAAGCATTGCGTTTGCAACTTCCGGTGGAGTAAATACTTCGTCGTTGCTAAGGTTGGCAAGGCATGACAAAACATCCGGATTGTAATTATTCTGATTGTTCATAAACTCTCCTGTAATGAATTAATGGAAATTCTTTTACTGGCGAAAATATTTCTGCTTCAGCTCCAAGGTCTGAGAAAAGACTTCCTTCTTCATTTGCAAAATCTTGATTTACTAAAGCGTTAAAAGCAAAATCGCGACGTTTTAGTTTTTCGCCGACTAAGCTCCATTCACTGAAAATAATTGGACGGTCTGTATCGTTTTGATTTTCATCAACTTCTTTAAGAGAAAGTGCATTGCCACATAGAATGTTTCTGTTTAATAGGAAGAGAACTGTTTTTTGTGTTTCCGACTTTTGTGTTTCAGATAATTTTTTTCCGCAATTTTTCTGATATTCTTTATTCCAGATATCAAAAAGACGATTCTTACAGATTTGAGCGTTATCTGTCATGATGTCGATTCCGTAAATTGATGAAATAGCAACAACAGAATATTTTTCCCAATCTACTGAGCTTTTTGAGTATTGTTTTGAAACAATTGCTAGTTTTCGCTTTATGATTTCTGCAAGAAAATTACCGTCGCCACAGGCAGGCTCTAAAAAACGACTTTCTATTCGTTCTGTTTCAGCTTTTACCAAATCGCACATTGCTTTTACTTCTCGTTCGGCTGTAAAAACTTCTCCATGATTTGCAACTCGTTCCCGGGATTTTATTTGCTTTTGATTTCCTGAATCGATATTTTTATTCAATTTCTGATAACCTTAATTTATCTCTTAAAAGAGGAATTTTAATAAATACTCTTAAAGTAGGTTATCATATAAATATTCTTTAGGTAAGTGGTTTATTTAACAATCACCTACTAAAAGTAAGTATGACAAAAGAAGAATTGTGCAAAATACTTTCTTATAACATTAAGAAATATCGTCAAGGTCGATTTTCACAAGAGGCATTGGCTGAAGAAACTGGATTATCACCACAGCAAATAAATGGAATAGAGGGGGCCAGAAAATTTGTAAGTACAGATTCTTTGCTTCGAATAGCCTCTGCACTTGGTGTTGAAGTTTACCAGCTTTTTATTCCAAAAGATAAAACCCCTATAGTAATAGAAGAAACTCCAGAAAATGAAAGAATCCGTTCGCAAATAACTGAAGATGTTGTTTACAAAGTTAGAAACGAAGTCTTAAAAAGTCTTGATAAGATTTTAAAACGCTAATAAATAATCTATTATCCACAGTCCAAATTACGGCCATTTCACGGTATCAATTACGGTCGGTAGAGGGGGGGGAATGGCCATTAGAGAGAGGGTGGAAAAGCCCCCTTTTTTTAAATCGATTTTTGTTGGATTTCAGTTTATAATAGTTTTATGCATAAGCGACTTTTTAAAATCATAATTTTAACTATCTTATTAATGATAACCGGCATTGCTTCTCTTTTTGCCGAAAGACTTTCCCTAAAAACTGGCGATATTTTTGGTTTCTCGCAAACTGATGATTTTCTGCCATTAGATAGATCTTTTATGATGACAAGTTCTACTGTTTCTTCAATTGGTAAAGTTGAAAATGGTATCTGGTGCCTGAAAGTTACTGTCAAAAAATCTCTTGATGCAGGAGTCCCTGTAATTTTTGAATATTTTGTTCGCGAAGGTGATGTTATTCAGGTAAAGCGCTTTTTGCACAATGAAGAAATATATAAACTCAAAGTTCTTAGCGTAAACTGGAATGAAATTACCTTTGATGTGCTGGAATAGTTTATTTTTTATACAATTTACTATGGCTACCAATTCTATAAACGTATAATTCTAAGATTTTATCATCAGTTATTTTGTAAATCAGAACTAAATCTGGTCGTATGTGGCAATCTGGTATTTTGTTTTTTCTTCCATATATTTACAACTCTGCAAACATATCATCTACAGAGTTATAAACTTTGAGTTTTCCTTTTGATTTCTTTTTTTGAATTTCTTTATCAGCTTTTAAAACAGATTTTACAAGCTTCTTTGGGTAAGAATCATCTTTTTCTACAGAAATAAATGCACCGTCAAGTTTTACCATTTCTTTTAAGGCTCGAACGAGAGAATTACTTGCATTGTTTACAACTACAGTCATACTAGCCTCCGTACATCCTAATTATAACATATAAATAAAGATTTTTGTAACTACATAAAAATCAATTATTTTCACTTTTTTTTAGCCTTTTTGACTCCTCCTTCGTATAAATTTCCGTATTGCAACAAAGGGAACCGTATTAATAAATTAAGCTTCTCTTACCGCTTTCATCTGCTTTTTACGTTCGTACATTTTCTGGTCAGCCCGCTTGAATACTGAATCTACACTACTGTCACTTTTGCTGTCGTAAATGGCAATTCCCATTGCGGCCGAAACCTTTTCCCAGGGCTCAAGAGCGTTATCAGCTGCAAGTTCCTTAAGCTGCTGATTGTAATCTTCTGTAAGGGAGTCAAGGTTACTTAAATCTGTTTCCTTAAGAATAATTACAAACTCATCACCGCCGATTCTGAATACCGGCGAATGTTTGAAAATTGAGCACACAATATTACTGAGTTTTTTGATTGCGATATTTCCCTGCTCGTGGCCAAAGGTATCGTTAATCTTTTTCAGGTAGTTCAGGTCTATCATGGCAATACCGAAAGGCTCTGTATGGTTTGTTTCCAGCTGATACTGCATTTTTAAAATTTCCCTGTCGTAGGCGGTTTTGTTTTTTACCCCGGTCAGAGAATCCCTGTTTGCAAGCTCACTCATATTATTTGCCTGCTTTTTCAGCATTTCAGTATCAAGCTCAGCGGAGACAAGCTCTACAACATAGTCCTGCATGTCAAAGGTCATCTGCTCAATTGCCGAAGCCAGCTGTTTAATTTCGTTATTGTGCTTTATTTCAGGTGTATTGAACTTCAGGTGCTCAATGTTGCGCTGACCGTGGCTTTTCTGAACAAAGGAAACTGCACTGTCCGTAAGCTGAGAAATTGGATGTATAATATTCATTCTTGACCAGATAAGGAATATTACTGTAAAGAAAAGTCCCAGTCCTACAATCAGACTTGCGTTGTAAAAAGCCTGGGAAAAAAACTGTTTTTTCAAAAAAGAAATATCGATGTCAACTGCAAGAACTGCATAGGCATTATTTTTTGAGTCACAGAGACTGATTGCGCCGGTGTAATCAGTTCCCCATTCTGTTACTTCCTCAAAATAAACAGGCTCCCTTTTTTCCATAACGGAAAAGAATTGTTTTACAACCTCCTGGTCAAATTCATCATAGCTTATCCAGCCAAGATAGAGGTTTCCTTCTGTGTTTATATAGCGGTCATAATAATTTTCTGCAGAAATGACACTCATCATATTGCCGGTCGGATTTTTGTTAAGTGGTTTTACGATATAAAGATAGTGAATATAAAAATCTTCCTTAATTCCGTCCATGAATTTTTCAAGCGCATTATATTTTTCACTTCTTTCGCCTGTTTCTATGCATTTTTTCAAATCTTCATGGTCTATGGTCGTTTCAACATATCTGAAAATGTCACTTATATAGTTTTGATAGCTTTTTAAAACTGATCTTTTATAGTCAGTATGACTTGTTACACCAAGAATGATGCAGAGGGTGAGGGTAAAAATAAAACAACCGATGGCAATGCTTCTTCCCAGCGGCCAGATCCTCTTTGATTTTTCGTAGAAGTCCATTAATATTATTATAATACTTTTTTATTTAATGGGCAAAAATTATTTGATAAGATTAATCTGGCATTTTAGATTATCTATGTTACAATTTTAAATATGCAGGCTAAAGAAGATTTAGAAAAAGCATACGAAGAATTAAAGCAGGAAAATATCCGTCTCAAAAAGGAAATTGATTCTAACAAAAAAATTTCTGAGCTCCAGGAATCAATTACAACTTTATTGAATAATATTCCGGCCCTGATGTTTTCAAAAGATGTGAATACCGGCATCTATATGGCCTGTAATCAGTATTTTGCGGAATACGCTCATAAAGCTACGACTGACGGTGTTGTGGGACTTACTGATTTTGAAATTTTTGATGCAAAGACGGCAGAGCATTTTGTTCGGGACGATAAAAAAGCCCTTTCCATGGATAAACCCTATATTTTTATTGAAGATGTTCCTGATGCTGAAGGAAATCCCAGAAAATTTCAGACGACAAAGCTTAAATTTATCGATAATTACGGCCGCAATTGTCTTTTAGGTCTTTGTCAGGACATTACCGATGCCATGAAAATAAGACTCGAATATGAAAAAAAGCTTGCGGATGCAAAAATCATGGCAAATATTGACGGTTTAACCGGCGTAAAAAATAAAAATGCCTATAACGAAGAAGAAAAGAAAATAAACATCATGATTGATGAGGGTAAAATTCTTGAGTTTGCGCTTACGGTCTTTGATGTAAACGGCTTAAAGAAAATCAATGATACTGAAGGTCATCAGGCTGGCGATGAATATATAAAGGATGCCTGCCGTCTGATATGCCGTACTTTTAAGCGTTCTCCTGTTTTCCGTATTGGCGGTGACGAATTTGTTGTCATTTCGCAGGGTGAGGATTATAAAAATATTGAGCATCTTATGGCTTTTATGCAGGAACAGAATTTAAATGCCGGTAAGGTTGCGGGCCTGGTTGTTGCCTGCGGTATGGCCCGCTTTGAGAATGATGATTGTCTGGCTTCTGTTTTCAAGAGGGCAGACAAGATTATGTATGAAAATAAAAAGTATTACAAAACGAACAGCCTAGAATAATTCTTTCAGCTCTTTTTCCTCATTTTCCATAACCGTTCGGGAAGGAATCCAAGGATAGCGGAAGCGCAGCTGCTGGCAGGCAGTTACAACATCGTCATTACATGCTTTGAGTGTTGTCCAGTATTCAGATTTGAATTCATTTGTGTCAAAGGGAAGGGGTTCCGGTTTAACGTCGATGTCTGTAAGAATCCAGCGGTTTTTAAGCCATGAAAGAGTCACATATCCTGTTGTGAATTCAGCTTCTATGTTACCGCTTTCCGGGTCAGTCTGAACTGCATAATAAGAAAGACTTTGTGTAATAAAGCCGTCTGCTTTTGCAGCTTCGTCCCCGCTGACGGTAAGAGGCTTTTCTTTTTTTATATTAGCCCTTGCATCCAGAAGTGAAGGCTTTCCCTCAATTTCCAGATTTGAAATGCCAAAAAGACTGGTTTTCTGTTCTTTTACATTGTCCTGGGCAAAGAAAAACCATTTGTGAGGAGCAACATTTACACTGCTGAAGGTGTAGGCCTGGGATGCGGCATTTGCAACATGCATGTTTGTGATTGTCGTCATGAAGGGCTTGAATTTATTTCCCTTGCAGACTTCCATCATAAGCTGAACGTCCTTGTCATTGATTGACTGGAAAAAGCATTCCGTAACCTGAGCCGGGGTAAGTCCCTTTGTGGTAGGCTGATTGCCGTTTGTCTTTATTGTGCTGAAAACAAAAAGCATAAGGATTGCAAAGCTGACAAGCCCCGTAATAATTTTTGCAGAGTTTTTATGAAGCTTACGTTTTGTTTCGATTTTTGCATTCTGAGCCCTTAAAAACTCAGATTTACGCGCTTCAAAATCCAGGGCTGAAAGTCTGTTTTTTTCATTTTGATTTGAAGCTTCGGAACAGCCGGCTGCCAGCTTTTCAAGAAGCTGATGATTTACAGAAGTCTGATTGTCCTTTGACATTGTAAGGGCTGTGTTAATTGCAAAGGCGGCCTTAGGATCAAAGCCGTTAAGGGTATATTCAACAGGAAGATATTTTTTATCAAGAATATCAGAAAGATGTTCCTGTCTGTCTGGATTTTCAAAAGGAAACTTATTTGTAAAAGCCTTATAGCTGATTGATGCCATGGTAAAGGCAAGGGCAGCGTCCCCTTCCAGCAGCGGGTTTACATAGAAGCCGTAAAATTTATTATAAGTGCCGTCGTCCAAATAGGAAACAAAGCTTGAAAAAAGCTCTTCCGGCAGAAAAAGAATTTCAGCTTTTCTGCCCTCAAAGGAAGAAAGAATTCCGCCGCCGCATTCAGGAAGATGAAAGCCCTTTGAAAGTGCCTGAGTCATGGCTTTAAGCAAAAGCCCGGCCTTTTTTATAGAAGAAAGCTTGTCATCTGCTTTTTCAAGCTGGTCTGTAAGGGAAATTAAATTTTCAGAAGTGGAAGGAAGGGTGCCCTCGTAAATTACAAGATTTTCCTTAATTTTACCTGACTCGTCTTTCTCCCATTCTTCCGCCCTGATTGTATCAAAAGACCAGTCAGAAAATGTAAACTCCACAGGATTTTCACCGTCAGAAAAGTCTGCACTTGCAAAAAGTCCTTTTTCCCCTAAAAGCTGGGAATATTTTGTTTTTGCAAAGCTTTCTTCCGTCATCCCCGAGCAAAGTTTAATTGTCTTTCCGTTAATTTCAATCAGCTGCATAATTCTTCCTTGCCTGCTATTTGCTAATCGCTAACTGCTAACCGCTAACTGCTATCTCCGTCCTTCAGCATTATACAAATATTTGAAATAATCCATGTTTGTGCTGTAGGTTGCGCTGTAATTTTTCAGGTTTGTTTTGTAAGATTCCATGCTCTTCCAGAAGTTGTAGAATTCAGGATCCTTGTTGTAGGCACTTGCGTAAATTGAAGCTGCTTGGGCATCGGCATTACCCTTGATTTCCTCTGATTTTTTATAGGCTTCAGAAGAAATTGAGCGTTTGTCGCTTTCAAGCTTACCAAGCCACTCAGCTTTTTTACCTTCACCGCGGGAACGATAGGCCTGGGCAACCTGATTTCTGTCCTTAATCATTCGGTTGAAAACTGATTCTGTAAGCTCGTCAGAATATTTAATCTGGCGGGGAAGAATATCAATCAGCTCAATTCCGTATTCAGGAACCAGCTTGTTTGCTTCGGCAAGCATTTCCTTACACAAAACGCTGCGGCCCTTTGTAATCAGCTCGTTTTCTACGTTTGTGTTTACCAGAGCTTCAATTTCCTTTGACTCTTCATCATCAGCCTGAACTTCCTTCTGTTTTGCTTCATTGATTCCGTTTGAGGATCGCACGATTTCAGAAAGTCTGTTCTGTGTAATGACTGTGCGGGTAGAAGAATCGATGATGTCCGAAAGGCGGTTATAGGCATTGTCGATGTTTGTAAAGCTCTGATAGAACTTTGCAGGATCTGAAATGCGCCAGCGCGAAGTTGTATCTACTATAATAAACTGATTTTCCTTTGTAGGGATTCTCTGCTCGTCACCGTCCAGTGAAAGCACCAGTTTGGAATAAGTTGTAACCTGATCAAGGAATGGAATCTTAAAGTAAAGGCCGGCTTCTGTGTGAGTATCTACAATAGAACCGAAGCGGGTTACTACAACCTGATTTCCTTCATTTACGATGTAAAGAGGTCCCATAAAAAGCAGTACAACTGCTAAGATTAATATTGTAAAAAATCCTGTGAAAAATTTTGTAGTTGATTTTGCCATATTTTCTTACCTCTCTTAGTTTTTCTTGTCCTGGAAGGTCTTAACAGGCACAAGGTTCTGAAGCTTTCCGTCAATAAGCTCAGGCTTTGTTTCTGCTCCAAAAATTTCATCCATTGTTTCAAGGTAGATTCGTTCGCGGGTTACCTTTGGAGATTTTCTGTATTCGTCGTAAACGGCGTTGAAGCGGGCAACATCACCCTTTGCCATGTTTACGCGCTCTGCGGCATAACCTTCAGCAACCTGAATCATGCGGTCTGCTTCACCCTGAGCCTTAGGAATTTCTGCGTTGTAAGATTCTTTACCCTCGTTTACAAGGCGGTTCATATCCTGAATGGCCTTGTTTACGTCTTCAAAGGCATCCTGAACTCCGCTAGGCGGCACAATGTTCTGAAGCTTTACCGCAATTACGCTGATTCCAAGACCCAGAGATTCAAAATTTTCGTTCATCATGTTCTGGGCCAAGTTTTCAATGTTTGAACGCTCGCTTCCCATTACAGAAAGAATTGCGCGGTCGCCAACCAGTGTGTTGATTGCGGAGCGGGAAATATCGCGGATTGTCTGGCGTTTTTCGCTTACGCCGAAGAGCCACTGCTTTGGATCTACAATCCTGTACTGAATAATCCATTCAACATCTACGATGTTAAGGTCGCCTGTGAGCATTGTACTTTCGGTTGAAATATTGTTTTTGTATTCATTGTTGCGGCCGGCCTTTACGGTTTTGAAGCCGAACTGTTCTGTCTGAACAACCTTTACCGGAACGTTGTAGTTTCTTTCAATTCCAAAGGGAAGTTTTGTGTGAAGGCCAGAGCCTGTTGTGTAGGAATAGCGGCCAAGTCTTGTGATTACTGCCTGTTCAGTTTCATCTACCACATAAAAGCTTGTAAGGCCTGCAAGGGCGAGAATTCCAAGTATTACGATTGTTGTAAGAAATCCTGGCCCAAAGGATTTGCCTTTTTTTACCTTGATGATTTTTTCATCTGCCATTTAAAAACCTCCGCAATTTTTTATAAAATGCTTTTTAATAAAAATATAAAATATATAGAAAATAAACAATTAAAAAATCATTAAATTGTGTTATATTTAATAGTATGGAAACGAAAAAAAATAAAACCGAAGAAAAATCCTTATTAAGAAAAGCTGAAGAATTAAGAAAAAGCGGAAAGGAAAAGTCTGCTGTAAAAAGTGATTCACATCCTGTCCTTACAAAAGTTCTTGTCCGCCTTACAACGGTCATCACCCTGGCTCTTCTTGCGACTCTCGTTTTTATAATTTTAAGCACCCATATAAAAAATACTTTCTTTACAGAAAAAAAAGAAATTCACGAGGCAATGGTTACACAGCAGCTTATGAGCGTTCAGGAGCTGATAACCCAGAAGTACCGCTACAGCGATATAATCACCTTAAAAAAATCACTGGGCTTTTCAAAAAGCTACAGCATCGTAAAATTTACGGGGATTATCCGGGCGGGAATACCTGACCTTTCAAAAATTGAATTTAAAATTTCGCATGATAAAAAATCAATAAGGCTGAAAGTTCCAAAATCTGAAGTTCTGGGAAACGATATTGTAGACCAGGCCGTTTTTGATGAAAAAAGAAGTCTTTTTGTTCCGATTACAACCCAGGAGATTTTTGAAGAGATTGACAGCGTCCGTAATTCAATTGCGGAGGAAGTTGTAGGCGAGGGGCTTTTAGACGAAGCCGACCGCGATGCCCATAAAGTAATCATGCAGATGATGTACTCAATGGGCTTTGAAGCGGTTCAGCTTGAAAATTAGTTATCGCTGAAAAGCGGTGTAGAAAGGTAGCGGTCTCCTGAATCAGGAAGAAGAACTACGATGTTTTTGCCTTTATTTTCTGGGCGGGCTGCAAGAATTGAAGCGGCCTTAAGGGCGGCACCGCTTGAAATTCCAACAAGAATACCTTCGCTCTGGGCAAAGCGTCTGCCTTCTGTAAAGGCATCTTCGTTTTCAACAGCAATAATTTCGTCGTAAATCTTTGTATTCAATACATCAGGAACAAAGCCTGCCCCGATTCCCTGAATTTTATGGGCACCTGCAGTTCCCTTTGAAAGAACAGGGCTTGTAGCAGGTTCAACGGCAACAATCTTTACATCCGGATTTTTTTCCTTAAGATATTCACCAACACCTGTCAAAGTTCCGCCTGTACCAACACCGGCAACAAAAATATCAACCTTACCGTCTGTCTGCTCCCAGATTTCAGGACCTGTTGTTTTTTTATGGGCTGCAGGGTTTGCTGAGTTTACAAACTGACCGGGAATAATGCTTCCAGGAGTTGCGGCATGAAGCTCCTCTGCCTTTGCAATTGCTCCCTTCATTCCTTTTGCACCCTCTGTAAGAACAATTTCTGCTCCGTATGCTTTAAGAAGATTTCTGCGCTCAACACTCATTGTGTCAGGCAGGGTAAGGATTGCATGATAACCCTTTGCGGCGGCAACTGCGGCAAGTCCGATTCCAGTGTTTCCGGAAGTTGGTTCAATGATTGTAGCTCCAGGCTTCAAAATGCCTTTTTCCTCGGCATCTTCAATCATTGCAAGGGCGATTCTGTCCTTTACGCTTCCAGCCGGATTAAGATATTCAAGCTTTGCAAGAATCCTTGCGCCCGAAAGACCAGCCTTTTTTGAATAATTATTCAGCTGCAAAAGTGGTGTTTTTCCGATAAGTTCCAGTGCACTCTGTTTGATGTCTGCCATATATTTCTCCCTTTTTTTACCGGGCCTGTTTCAGCCCTCATTTTTTTTGTTTCCTACTGAAAAAGTAGGTATTGTTTACACTTTATTTATACAACCAATAACCTACTTAGTCAATAGGTATATGACGTTTTTTTTGAAATTCTGATTATTGACGAGCAGTAAATCTTTCTGTAGTATTTTCAAAATTATTTACATCAAGGCAGCTCTTATGAAAAAAATATTTTCGCTTATCATTTTTTATGGTCTGCTGACTATTTGTCAGCTTTTTGCAATTCCTGTAAAAAAATCTGTAGTCGGATTTGGAATCACTCCTGTCCAGAATCCTGTGGCTTTTGATAAAAAAGGCCTTCATACGGATTCTGAAAGTGAGTTTGGCGGCGCCTACCTCTGGGCAGATATCATTCAGGGAAATGATTATGTAACTGCCGCCGGAAAGATTTATTACCGTTTCAATTCCCTTGCAGAAGGCGAAGACCCAAGTCAGAAGCTTGATTTGAAGCGGGCCTATGTAAAGGTTCGTCCCTGTGGAAATGATTTTTGTGAGATTGCGGCAGGGAAGCTTTATTCTTATCATCTTCCGGGCGGATATTTTAATCTTGCAGAAATTTATACAGGAAACAACCGCTGGGGAAAGACTGGCCTTGGCACCAAGTTTGAGTTTGCCGGCTTTACAACAGGACTAGCCCTTCCGCTTACAGACTCCTACGTGAGTTTTAAGGAGGCCTTCAGTCTTTCTGCCGCAATCGATTATAACTTTGCAAAAATAAATGAAGGACTTCCACTTACTGCGGGCTTTTCTGCTAGTCAGGATTTTGTAAAAGATGATTTTTCTTTTTCACTTTCTGCCCAGTACAGCCCGAAAACAACAGGCTTTATTTCAAAAGCAAAGTTTTTTGCCTCTTATTCCTATAATTCCGAGCCTTATGTGGCATCTTCTGTTTTCAAAAAGATTGCAAACTATGCAAAGGAGGATTTAAAAAAAGCTCACTTTGCTTCCATTAATATCACTATGAATCTTGGAAAAGTGGAAGTCATAACGGAAGGGGAGGCCGGCCACTCAATGGAGGGAAATTATATTCCTTTGTATTCAGGCAGCCAGCTTTTAATTCCGATTATTGATCACCTTGCTTTTAAGCCCCGCTTTTTTTATTATGCTGCCATCAACGATTCTGATTCAGATTTAAGCCGGCAGACTTTTGAATTCTTCCCCCGCCTCTGGCTGACTTTTGGAAAGTGTACGGTTTCTGCGGGTACCTCAATCTTTTTGATGCAGGCGGGAACTTCATCTAAAGATGAAAAACTTTCTGACTGGTACTGGGGATATGAAGTGCCTCTTTACGCAACCTGGAAATTTTAATTTTTTTTTGATTATTTCAGTTCGACAAAGTCATTTTCTGCCATTATAATTTCTTTTATAAGATATGAAAGGAATTTTGATGACAGAAGGAGCTTCATGGAAGCATATAATCCGCTTTGCCCTGCCATTGCTTCTGGGCATGCTCCTTCAGCAGCTTTACAACACAACAGATACTGTTATTGTAGGAAACTTTGTCGGGACAGAGGCTCTTTCTGCCGTTGGAACAACAATTAATATAAGCTTTCTTTTTCTTGCAATAAGCATAGGTCTTTCTACAGGCACCTGTGTTCTTGTTTCCCATGCTTTTGGTGCAAAAAATCAGGAGGAAATGAGGCTGCATGCTTCCACAGGCATTCTCTTTATTCTGCTTCTTGGTCTTGCAGTTTCTGTCCTCAGCATTGTGATTTCCAGACCGGCCTTT
>ODAI010155764.1_pt1 | contig 17936 bp, 3 predicted proteins | sample 1539321 | NCBI WGS metagenome assembly ODAI01 (sample SAMN02144231, study PRJEB22623) | gut metagenome | biome: sheep rumen | host: Ovis aries | place: New Zealand | reverse complement strand
TTGACGTAGGTGTCGTTGTAGTTCGTCACGCTGCCCTTCTTGATAACAATCGGGTAAGTGCCGACAGGCGATGTCGCCGTAGCCTCGCAGGTAATCTCTGGCACACCGACTAACGCAGTGCCACTCACTTCGTATTCAAATGTCGGATTCGCATCACCATAGACGCGGGTATAACTCTTGGCCGTTATGACGACAGGTGCGCCAATACCAAAGTTTAAAGTCATATCTTGTCCTGCATAGATATTCTTCATGCCTTTCGAGCCAAGGATAATATTGCTCAACGTCAAGGAATAGTCTCCATCAGACAAAGGCTCTTTGGGTGACAATCTGATCTTCATCACACTGCCTTCACCGCTATTGATAAACAGGTCATTCTTAGCATAGGCAACAATCCTTAGTTGACCTCCTTCAATCGGGTTGACAGCTACCGAAAGGTTCTGACCTCGTTCCGTCAAAGTCACATCTTCAGCAGAGGCAGAAAACTCCTTAGGCAACTGAATATCAAACTGGATGCCATATATATTACTCGCGTTGTTGAGCGATATGTCAAGATTTACCTCATCAGCCTTAGCGTCAATCAGTCCTTCCATATAGTCGGGTGTAAAGATGGTGCCCGTAATCTTAACAATATACAGACGCTTGCTGGGGTCATTGGTATACAACTCCATATCCGTGCCGATGTCCCCAGATTCTGTGCCATCATATACGATGGTCAGATTCTTGTTTGAAGATGGGTCGATGGTTATTGGCAATTCCTCCTTCACACTGAATTTCCCATTGCCAAAGTTTATCTTGCTGATGACAAGTGGGGCTGAACCATAATTCCTGATGGCGTATGTCGCCTGTTTGTCCTGTTCGCTGATGGAAATCCTGCCAAAGTCGAGGCTGTTGGCTGCATAAAGCGAAGGACTCTTGACGGTAACGGTACTACTATACTGCTTATTCGATAGTACGTCTACCGTTTCTCCATCAATGTTAGCAGACAGCATGGCTTTTTCAATTCGAATTGACACCGAATTGCTTCCTAAAATCTTCACCTTAAAGCTGCCTACTTCGCCGTCGTTACCTATGAACGGCTTATCTGTAGGAGAATAGGCGACAATGACCAACTTGTCATTTTCATAGCTTGCCGAGACCACATGATCTTGCTTACGGTCTAACAATTTAAAGCTACCGTCTACAAATTCCAGTTCCTTAGGCAGGCTCAGCTCTAACTGCAGACTGGTAATTTCATTATAATTCTTCAAATTGACAGGTATCGTAACTTCCTCGTCGCTATTGCCCGTTACACCTACCAGACTTAACTCATTGACACCATACGCTGTAGCAGTCAGACGAACCGTGCTATTGCCGGTCGGACTATTGCTGACGATGGTCATTTCCTCATCGATAGTCCCAATTGCAGACGGTTGGCAAACCACATAAATCCACTGGCTCTTGCCGACTTCAACCGTCAGTGGCAGCTTGGTTGTCGTGGAGAAATCATTGGACGAGAAAGTTAGTTCTGTTACTGTCAAAGGCTCGTTACCTGCATTCGTAATTATCAAAGTATTACGGGACGATGTAGTGATACCAACCATGCCAAAATCCAGCTTACTGTTGTTTAACTGAAGCTTGGCGCCTCGGACATCTATTGCTCCGGCTGATGCAGAACCCGTCAGTGCACCGCCGTCAGTTCCCGTGAGGCCTGTTTTAGACGGTGTAAGACTGACAGTTTCCGGATTAGTGCCTAACAGCAGTTTAAAGGAGCACAACTCTCCTTCATTACCGCTGATAGCCGCCATCGTTGCCGAATAAATCATCAGGTTGAGCACACCATCTTTCACGCCGGCAGACAGCGTATGACCACTCAGCCTGCTCCCCGCCACTTGCGAATTCTCCACAAATGTCAGGTTGTCGCCCAAAGGTATCGACAGTTGAATGGCCGAAACAGCATCCGTATTCGTCATCGTGACGCTGACGGTCACCTCCGACCCCGCAGCCCCTTGTACGCTCGACAGCGAAATCGTATTCGCGGCCCACACGCCTATGCCCCAGCACAGCATGAGGGCAAACAATGAGAATCTTTTCATGGTCTTCATTTATTTCACTATTTTTTGTCCGTTGATAATATAAATGCCCTTTTTGAGAGTTGGGAGTTGAGAGTTGGAAGTTGAAAGTTTGCGTCCCTGAAGGTCGTAGATGCCATCCTGCCGCTTTACCCTTGCTCCCATTGCCTCGACGGTGGTGGCATTCTCTCCTGCAACAACCTTTACCAAACGTCCATTCACATCTGCCAATCGCAACGAAGAGAGTATGCCGTCACCGATATACAGCAGTGCATGCTTGCCCGGTGACAGCGTCTTTCCGTTCATGTTATAGGCCAGCAACAGATAGTCCTCATCCGTCAGCCAAGCTGAAGCCTGCTCAAACCCGTTCAAATCTGGTGCGGTAGCAAATTCTCTCTTTGAGAGTGTGGCGTTGCATTCTTCATTCTTCATTCTTAATTCTTCATTTAAACTGAGCTGAACTTGCACGCCTGCCAAAGCCAATGGCGACTCCACATACAGCACGCCATCCTCCACCGTGTACGTTGCCTGCTGAGTTTCCAGTGATGCTATGCTTGCACCATCAGGATGCAGCACTCTTTGCACAATACCGATGACATCGAGCACGTCAATCGTCTTGTCGGTATTCATGTCGGCAGCATCGAATATGAACGGATCAGGCTTCATGCCTACCGCATAGTTCACCGTGGTCACCACGTCGGCGACATCCACATCGCCGCTGCCATTGGCATCACCCATCGCGGCGGTCAGCGGTGTGGCTACTACCACGTTGGACACATCGTACTCTTTCAAGGCTGTGGACAACACCTTGTAATAGTAATAATATGACTTACCCGGTTCCACATCATAATCTGTATAAGCCACTGATGTGATGTCGAGGATATCGTGGTTAATTCGTATCGTATCTATTGCCATAATCGTATCTGCCTGATTGTACCATTTGCCATCGTCGCGCCAACCTGCTGGCAAAATCTTTTTATAGGGTTCACCATAACGATAGATATTAAAGCCCATGGCATCCTCAAAGTCGTTATGCTCATTATTCCATGTCAGGTTCACACGTCCCACACTGGCCTCAGCCGCAAAACCTGTTGCCATGCTGCCAGCGGCATTAACTGTTACGTTAAAGCGATATCGCTCGTCAGGACACTCAAAGTGCTCGTTGTCCTCTGCACCATGCACATAGATACGGCAGATACCATCACTCTTGGTCGATCCGGTTATCGTTTTGTATGCAGTAAAGATGGTACCTTCCTCATTCCATGAAGCATCCTCACTGACTCCTTGCTGTGTATAGGGTTCACGCACACCAAATGAAATCTTGGGCTCTACCGTTTTGTTCATCGGCCGATTGAAATACACTTCAAACTTATGCTTGCCCACACCAAGCGGTGCCAAGTCTTCGTATTCGTCCTGAGCATCCTTTCCATTGACTACCACCTTCCATACGATGCCATGAGCTTCTGGAACGGGGGTAGTACGCATATTGCTTAGGTCTATCAAACCATATGTTGCATACTCGGAATTTCCCATCTCATACACATGAGGACGTACTATATCCTCACGCCCAGTACCAAGATAAGAGGGAAAATCTGCATGGTTCACATCAGGTTTTTGTGCAGTTGTTTGCAACCAATATTCTTTTCCATTAATTACCGCAGGACAATTCAGGAAATTACTGCTGGTTAAATCGCTATACTGAGGCTGTGTCCTATAGCTTGCACCTAAAATTATATTTCGATTATTAACAAAATTCCAATACTTCTGATCAAGCATACATTTCCCTTGACTGCCATAAATATACAAATGTTGATTCCCAATAATTTCTCCCCAGTTTTCCATGACAACAGTCCTTTCTCCCTTCATCACTTGAGCACAATATACGCCTTCTTTTATCAGACAGTCTTGCATATATGGATATGTAAAGCCGCCATAGTTATCCACTCTAGTCATTCTTGCACCTTCTATCCGGCAAAATGCAATGGTGTCAATCGGATCATCATATGTTGTCCAGACAGTTGCACTCATATTGATAGTGTTTTTGTACACCTTGTCACCAGTTGGTTCTGACGCATACTGACTACAATAGTCATTAAAATCTTTTAACATCTCCACGGCTGCAGGCGTAACAAACGATGGGTTTGCAAGTAACTTTTCCTTGCCAGTCATGTCATTATCGCTCCACCAATTGATGTATTTAGAAATATAATCAGTTAAGCTAAACGATCGATCTGGTTTATTTTCCCACGCGGCATAATACAAGGTTTTACTTTGATACGAGAATTTCACAGGAGTCCTATCAGTTTGAATCAGGGTAAACAGAGTGCTATCGCTATTGGTATAAAGAGAACTGTGATACTGTCTTTTTTGGGGAGCATGTGTCTCAATGCCTCCCCATAGGCCATTTCCATTATGAGGTGCGAAAACAATTGGGTTGTCAGCATTACCTTTGGCCACTAATTTCCCTAAGGCAGCAAGTTTTTTTCCAGAAGCAAATTCAATACGTGTACCAGGTTCAATTGTTAAGGTCACGCCATTATTTACTAAAATGTCATCATCTACATAATATGCATGTCCAGGGCTTAGCACCAAGTCTTCCGTAATCACGCCATGAATAGTTTCCATATTATTGGCAATCAGCGTAAAAACACCAGAGCCAATAATCTCATCTTCATTACACGACATGGTTAGCTTCAACTGAATGCGACGGGAATCTGCAATGTCTGACGGTATTTTTACCGTAACAGGGTTCGTGCTGACAGCTTTTCCAAAGGTGTCCAAATGCCAGCCGAAGTCTACCTCATCCGTCAGGATTTGTACACAGTTCGGATCTTCATTATCTGCCGTCTGAAGTTTTATTTTTATATTGCTGGCCTCGCCCATTGTACACCGGACAACGGGGTAGATGTCCACACTCTCCCCAGCATGGGCTTCATAATAGCCGGAATAAGCATCTTCGGTTTCGTCGGTAAAATTCTTACGTTCTCTCATCATAACCCTGACTAACTCCAAGTTTGCTGGTCGTTCTGTCATCTGATAAGCTTGCCATATATTATCTGTATGTAGCAAGTCGCCCCACAATTGTTGTTGATTATCATATTTCTTAACCATCATCAGTGCAGAAATAGCACCTGCTGCTAATGGCGAGGCCATCGACGTACCCTGCAGCTCCTTGTATTTACCACCAGGCACAGTACTCAGCATATTGACTCCCGGAGCCTTCAGTTCGTAGTTAAAGCCATCGGATTCATCGGGCGATGCCTCACAAGAGAATAGGGGTCCGTCATCATCATAATTGCTGAACGAAGCGTATGATCCAGCTTGAGTAGTTGCCTGTACGCCCAAAACAAAAGAGAAGGCAGCAGGAAATGATGGTTCCGGCTGTATACCATGCTTGATGAGTCCTGTATGCGAAGTATAAATGCATTTGCCATCATTGCCAGCTGCAGCCACGATAATAGCATTGAGGCTTGCATTACGGTAGACATCGGCCTCTGCTTTAGAATAGCCATAATGTCCTAAGCTTAGGTTCAGAAGCTTTGCCCCATGTTCCACAGCATAATTCACTCCTTTCAGAATCGTGGCATTATCTCCCATTCCGTTCTTGTCCATTACCTTAATCGGCATTATCAATGCCATCGGGTTGGCTCCTATGATGCCAATCTCGTTATTGCAGGCAGCAGCGATACCAGCCACATGGGTGCCATGCATGTTGTCATCAGTCACATGGGATGTATTGTTTACAAAGTCGTACCCTTCAATGCAATTTGCTGCCAAGTCGGGGTGAGTCGTATCTACGCCGGTGTCAATGATAGCTATAACAGGGCGTTCTTTATCTATAATGGGTTCATCCCACAATTCTTTGACTCCGTATGTACCTAAATACCATTGGAGATCTATCAAAGAATTGCTATGATAGGTGGCTGCGATATAATTCTCATCAGCCATGATATAGCAGTAATAGTTCGGTTCAGCATACTCTACTTCATCCAATGCATTCAACTCGTCTATCATCTGCATCGTCTCATGCTGATGCTCAACTGACAGTTTCAGGTGATACAGCTGCGACAGTTCTCGCTCCTGAATTTCCTCGCCATTAAACGCTCTGCCACGCCGCAACTGGCGGTTCGGATTCTCATTGGGCAACAGCTGCTCCATAACATCCGTGCCATATTTTTGCAATACGGATGTCACGCGTTCAGCATCGGTTGAGGCAAAACGTTCCTGAGCACGACGAACTGCAATGCGATTGCTGTCCTTAAACTTCACCAACACCTCGCCGGGCACATAGGCGCTCTTGGCCCACCGAGAATCTATTTTGTTCACGCAGTCCTCATTGTCGTTCGAGACTTGCGAGAAGGCTGGTAACATGCAAGCTAAAGATACCAGGACACTAATGATATATCTTTTCATATTATTCTTTTTTACGAACACGAATTTCACACGATTTTTTTGAAAGAAATTACCAAAAATTATCAAGAATCTATTTGATTATCTTTTCACCATTGACGATGTAGATGCCATGGGGAAGTTTCTGTAAATCAATACTGTTGCCTGAGAGTTTCTGACCACTTAAAGTGTAGATGCCCTTTACGTTCATGACATTGCTGGCCGGGCGGCTGATGCCTGTCATGTCGCTGCTCACAACATTGACGTTCTTTCCCCGGGTGTCGCTCAGGCAGAGGGAAGTGATATTAGCATCACCAATATGCAGTAGGGCATGTTTGCCCGGTGCCAGCGTCCGTCCGTTCATGCTGTATGCCAAGAACAGATAGTCGTTGTCCGACAGCCAAGCGGCAGCCGTCTCAAAGCCCTCCAAGTCTGCAGCGGTAGCAAATTCTCTCTTTGAGCGTGTGGCGTTGCATTCATCATTATTCATTCTTAATTCTTCATTTAAACTGAGTTGCACCTGAACTCCTCCTAATGCCACATCGCTCTCCACATACAGCACACCATCCTCGATGGTGTATTTCGCCAAGCCTTCTGTCAGTGATGCTGCCAGCAGGCAGGGATTCAGGATTCCCTTTACAATGCCCATCACATCGAGGATGTTGATGAGGTTATCCTCATTCATATCCGCTGCCTCAAAGATGAATGGCAGTGGATTCTGTAGGGTGATATAGTTAACCGTCGACACCACATCTGCTACATCCACGGTACCACTGCCGTTGGCATCGCCACGTGTAGAAGTCAAGGGGGTTGCGACCACAACATTCGAAACGTCGTATTCCTGCAAATCAGTACTTAATACCTTATAATAATAGTAATAAGTTTCTCCTGGCGTAACGTTATGGTCTGTGTAGGACTCAGACTCTATAGCAAGAATGGTCTCATTGATGCAAACCGTATCCCTGGCAGTAAATGTTTCTTCATCATGCCAACTGCCATCGCGCCATCCCGCAGGTATCGTTTTCTGATACTCCCTATAGCGATAGACATTGTAACCCATCGCATCTTCGTTATGGTTATTCTCATTATTCCAGGTCAGACGTACGCACCCCAATCCGGGCTGAGCAGCAAAGCCTGTTGACATGCTACCTGCTACCTGCACCATCATATTAAATCGTTTGTCTTCTATGGGACACATTACATATTCGTTGTCTTCCGCACCCCAGACTTTGATGCGATTCAGGCCATCACTATTGGTTTTACCTGACAGCGTGACATAGGCAGTATAAACAGTACCTTCCTCATTCCATGTTCCTTCCTCGGAAACAGCATTCTGGGTATAAGGATCCCTTACACCAAAAGCTATTTGAGGAACTACTGCTTTATTCATCGGGCGACTAAAATAAACCTCGATTTGATGCTTGCCTACGCCTAAAGGTGGAATGTCGTCAAACTGGTCCTGTGCGTCTTTTCCGTTAACAAGCACCTTCCATACGATGCCATGCGCTTGGCTGATGGGTTGTTTGGGCATATTGCTTAAGTCGAAAACGCCCCAAGTGTTAGCAGCATTGCCCATTTCGTAAAGATGAGAACGTACTATGTCCTCACGACTTGTCCCTAAATAAGAAGGGTTATCAGCATGATCAACTTTCGGTGTATTTGCAACGATGGATAAAGAATAGTCCTTACCGTCAGGCTCTTTTCTGAAATTATTAAAAAAGTTACACGAGTATAGTGAACTATAAAGATTATTATCTGGTCGACTCATTGTATTGCCTATCAAGTTAGAATGTTTATGGTTAGGACTTAAGTTGCCGAGACCCATATAATTGGTTCCTACAATAACACACCGTTCCCCATTGATTCCACCTATATACTGAAGATTCTCCAAGACGCAGTCTTGCATGAGTGGGGATGGACTGTACTTCTGATATGTACAACCTTCTATGTTACAGAACATAATAGTATCTGTAGGGTTGTCATACGTCACCCACGCAAGAAAAGTTGCACTAATAAGTGTGGAATTATTTTTATCTTCAGTCCTATGCAAGCTGTAAGTACTACAATACTCATCATAGTCCTTTTTCATTTGCAAAACTGCAGGTGTCAAAAATGCAGGATCTGTCAACAAGTGTTCATGACCTGTCATATTTTGATTGCCTGATACATCTTTAAGATAATCTTTCAGTTGAAAAAAACGTGTGGGCTCTGCTTCATCATCTCCATAATAAACCCGACGTTCTAATTTTCGTATTTCATAGGGTGTAACTGCTGAGGGAACCAATGTAAACAAAGTGCTATCCCCATTAGTATATAATATTTCATTCGAATGATCGTGGGCACCTTCACTCTGATGGGAAAATATGCCCTCCCAAGCCCCTTCACCTGTATGATGACACAAGACGATTGGTTTTTCAGGCGTTCCCTTTGCGTTGAGTTTACCAAATGCCGTAAGTTCAACCCCCTGCGCAAACTCCAAACGCGTACCAGGTTCAATGGTAAGTGAAGCCCCATTATTGACTGCTAAGGTGCCGTTCACGTAATATGTTCGGTCAGCCGTGAGGATTCGATGGTCGTTTATCATGCCGCTTATCTTCACCATATTGTGCGCGATTAGTACGAAAGGTAGTTCAACAGGTTCCCTGTTCTCGTCACAAGTGGCAACAACTCTAAGGCTAATATGTCGCGCATCGGCTATGTGATTAGGAATTTTGATGACTAATGGATTTTGACTGACAGCTTTACCTAAGGCGTCCAAATGGATGCCAAAATCAGCTTCTGGCGTTAAGAACTCCACCACATTAGGGTCTTCGAACTCTCCAACCTTCAGTTGCAGCTTTATATGGCTGGCTTCGCCAAAAGTAGTCTTTAGAACCGGAAAAATCTGGATAGTTTCGCCTGCATCTACATCTTTGTCCTCGCTATAGTCTTCCTCAGTTGCGTCAGACAGCTCTTTTCTGTCGCTTAACATGACGTTTAGAAGATCCAGTTCGGCAGGTCTATTCGTTAAATAAAAAGCTTCAGCAATATTATTGGTATGGAGCAAGTCGCCCCAGAGCATTTCCTGTGTATCATATTGTTTCACCATTTTCAGTGCAGATACGGCTCCTGCCACTAAAGGTGCTGCCATAGAAGTACCATTCAGCTGTTTGTAACTACCTCCGGGAATCGTACTCATAATCTTTCTGCCTGGAGCTTTCAATTCATAATTGAGTCCATCTGGCTCAAAGGAAGTGGTTTCGCAAGAGTAAATAGGCCCATCGTCATCGTAATTGCTCCATTCTGTTACATAATTCTCTCTATCCGATGCCTGGACACCTAAAACAAAAGAATAGGCGGCAGGGAAACATGGCATAGACTTTGGTTCAGGTGGGGAATGCTTACTTGGGTAATGTGACGCATAAATACATCTTGCCCCATTACCTGCTGCTGCAACAAGAACGGCTTTCTGATAAGCCGTTTCCAAAGCCTGCCGCAATGCTCTGGAGTTGACATATGCCCCGAAACTCATATTCAGAACTGAAGCACCGTTTTGGGCAGCATAATTGATTCCCTTGATAATGGTTGCCATATCTCCTGAACCATCACTTTGGAGCACGGTGATAGGCATAATCAATGCCTGAGGATTAGCTCCTACGATGCCAATACCGTTATTAGCGGCAGCGGCTATACCGGCCACATGGGTACCGTGCATGTTGTTATCGCGGATATTGGGACTGTTGTTTACGAAGTCCCAGCCATGCACGTCGTTCTTAAAACCATTACCGTCATTGTCGTTATCCTTAGCTCCATAGGACTCAGTGGAATTTGTCCATATATTATCTTTTAGGTCAGGATGCGTTAAGTCTACTCCCGTATCAAGGATAGCAATAACTGGGCGTTCCTTATTTATAATGGGTTTATTCCACAGTTCTTTGACGCCATAATTATCTAAGCCCCATTGCTGTTCGACCATTGGGTTCTCACCATAGCTGTCAGCAATATGGTCGTCGGTCAACATATAGACCTTGTAGTTTGGCTCGGCAAACTCCACCTCGTCTAAGGCCTTGAGTTCATCGACCACCTGTGTCACCTCGTCTTGATGGGCAGCAGCGAGTGTCACGCAATACAACTGCGACAGGTCACGCTCCTGAATCACCGTGCCGTTGAAGGCTTTTGCCCTGCGCATCTGGCGGTTGGGGTTCTGACGGGGCAACAGCTGCTCCATGACCTCCGTGCCATACTTTTGCAACACAGCAGTCACGCGGTCTGCATCGGTAGAGGCGAAACGACCTTGGGCACGGCGCACCTGTATGCGATTGGCATCCTTGAACTTCACCAACACCTGTCCGGGCACAAAGTCGTTCTTGGCATCGCGAACGTCAAGCTTGTTCACCTCGTCCTCGTTGTCGTTGGACACCTGCGAGAATACGGGGAGAGCACATGCTGCCAAAGCTAAAACACTAAAGATATATCTTTTCATACTATTCTTTTTTACGAACACGAATTACACAATTATATTTTTGGAAAGAAATTATCAGATAAACAGGAGGTTACTTGACGATTTTTTCACCATTAATGATATAGATGCCCTTTTTGAGAGTTGAGAACTGAGAATTGACCGTTGAGAGTTTACGCCCCTGAAGATCATAGATGCCCTTAACGTGCATGACATTGCTGACCGGTCGGCTGATGTTGGTCATGTTGCTGCCCACAGCACTGACGTTCTTACCCTGTGCATCGCTCAAGCGGAGAGAGGTAATAGTAGCATCACCGATATGCAGCAGTGCATGCTTGCCTGGGGTCAGCGTCTTCCCGTTCATGCTGTATGCCAAGAACAGGTAGTCGTTGTCCGACAACCAAGCCGAAGCCGTCTCAAAGCCCTCCAAGTCTGCAGCGGTAGCAAATTGTTCATCCTTCATTCTTAATTCTTCATTTAAACTGAGTTGCACCTGTATGCCTCCCAATGCCACGGGACTCTCCACATAGAGCACTCCATCCTTTATCGAATAGACGGCAGGCTCGTTATTGACCGCTGCTGTCGCCAACAGGCTGGGATTGAGGATGCCACGGATGATGCCCACCACATCGAAGATGTCTATGAGCTGGTCGCTGTTCATATCGGCAGCATCAAATACGAAGGGCTTGGGTTGCAACCCCGTCACGTAGTTGACGGTAGTGACAACATCAGCAACATCCACTGCCCCACTGCCATTGGCATCGCCACGGGTGGCGGTGAGTGGCGTGGCTGCCACCACATTCGAAACGTCGTACTCCTTGAGGGCGGTACTCAGCACCTTATAATAATAGTAGTAGGTCTGACCGGGTGTGACACTGTCGTCAATATACTTCGTAGCTTCGATATCGAGAATGTCTTCGTTGAGCCGGATGGTATCATTGATGCCGTTTTCGCCCTGCGTATAGCGATAGACGTTGAAACCCATGGCATCCTCGAAGTCGTTGTTCTCGTTGTTCCATGTCAGATTGACACAACCTAAGCCAGCATCAGCCTGGAAGCCACTGGACATGCTGCCTGCCGCCTGAAGCATGACGTTGAAGCGGGTAGCTTCATAAGGACAGGGGAAGAACTCGTTATCCTCGGCACCATGGACATATATGCGGTTCATGCCATCGCTCTGCGTTTTGCCGTCGATAGTGACGTAGGCTGTATAAATAGTCCCTTCAGCATTCCAACTGCCATCTTCAGCTACAGAATGCTGATTGTACGGTGCAATGACACCAAAGGATATCTGAGGAATAACCGCCTTGTTCATTGGGCGATTGCAATAAACCTCAAATTTATGTTTCCCTATGCCGAGCGGCAAAAGTTCTTCCTGTTCATCCTGGGCATCCTTGCCATTCACCAATACTTTCCAGACAATGCCATGAGTATCCTTTAACGGTTCTTTGAGCATGTTACTCAAGTCTATTGTAGCAAAACCAGTTGATCCATTTCCCATTTCAACAATATGTGGTCGTAACAAATCTTCTCTGGTAGTACCCAAATATGATGGCTCATCTGCCTTATATGTCAATGGCTTGTCAGAGTATATTAGTAAAGTACTTCCTTCTCCTTTGTTGGTCCCAATAACATTATTAGAACAGAGTTTCATATAGTCAAGCCCAGCATACTGTGTTTCACAATTAATGATGTTGGATAATTTGAGATCTTTGTCCCAAGTTACCACACCCGTATATATGCTTGACAAAACATTTCTTATTCCTCGCACCTGAAAATGATCCCGAGGTGATAGTGCTACAGGATTTGTTATTCGGCAATCTTCCATAAACAGTGTGGAATAATGATTGTGATTTATAGGTACACCGAACCCATCTAACACACAGTATGAAATAGTATCACTTGTATGAGAGTAAACACCATACCAAGGCCCTTCTCCTCTATGACCAGAAAATACTATCGGTTTATCAGGTGTCCCCTTGGCTATTAGCTTGCCAAAAGAATAAAGTCCGGCATTCTCTGCAAATTCTATACGGGTACCTGGCTCTATGGTCAAAGTAACGCCTTCATTGACTCCTAAGCTGCTACTTACATAATATACATGGTCGGCTGTCAGAGTTTTGTCTTCGGTTAGCAAGCCTTTGATAGTCCACATGTTATTGACCTTTAATTTAAACGAGAATTCAAAAGGCTTGTCACCTTCATTACATGTTGCAATAATCTTGATACTCAAAGATGTCGAATTTTCCATATCATCAGGAACCTTAATGACCAAAGGATTCTTACTAACCGCCCTGCCGTATGCATCTAAACGAAAACCAAAGTCCACTTCACCGGTCACTACCTCAAGAGGTGCTTCGGCCACTATACGCAAGCGAATATTACTGGCTTTACCAAACGAGGTACGTAATACAGGATAAATGCTCACAGTCTCTCCGGCATCAATCTCCTGATCGTTGCTAAAGTCAGCTTCAGACTCATTGCCCAGTTCTTTACGTTCACGCAACATGATGCGCATCACATCCAACTCTGCAGGACGTTTAACTACTTTGTATGCTTCTGCGATATTGTTGGTATGCAACAAGTCGCCCCATAATATTTCCTGATTATCGTATTGTTTCACCATCATCAGCGCAGAGATGGCGCCGGCTGCTAATGGAGAAGCCATAGAGGTTCCTTGCAATTCTCTGTAACCGCCACCAGGAATGCAACTGAGGACTTGAGTTCCAGGAGCTTTCAGTTCGTAGTTAAAACCATCAGGGTCTTGGGCCGTTGACTCACATGAGGTCGTAGGTCCGTCGTCATCATAATTACTGAACGAAGCAAGACCTCCTGTTGGATTTGTGGCCTGCACACCCAATACAAAGGAATAGGCACCAGGAAAAGATGGAGCCGGTGACGGTGCCCTATGTATGTTAGCGTGCGATGCATAAATACATTTGCTATCATTGCCTGCTGCCGCCACAAGAACAGCACTTTGATAAGCTTTCTCTAAGGCTTGTCGCATCGCATTTGAGTTGCTGTAAGTGCCAAGACTCATATTAATAACGTTCGCACCATTACGGACAGCATAATCGATGCCCTTGACAATGGTTGCCACATCGCCAGAACCATCACTTTGCATGACGGTGACAGGCATAATCAATGCTTTTGGATTGGCTCCCACAACACCGATACCATTGTTAGCTGCGGCAGCAATACCTGCGACATGGGTGCCATGCATGTTGTTGTCACGCATCTTACCCGTATTATTGATAAAATCCCAGCCATGAACATCGTTCTTATAACCGTTGCGGTCGTTATCGTAATCGTCCCTCCCATCAACTTCTGCTTGATTTGTCCAGATATTATTCTTTAGGTCGGGATGAGTGATGTCCACGCCGGTATCGATGATAGCAATGACAGGACGCGTCTTGTTGATGATGGGCTTGTTCCAGAGTTCCTTTACACCGTATGCATCAATATACCACTGCTGGCTGGCCATCGGATTCTGGGTATAATTGTCGGCAATATGGTCGTCGGCCATGATATACACCTTATAATTAGGTTCGGCAAACTCTACCTCGTCGAGCGCATTCAGTTTTTCAATCATCTGGAAGGTCTGGTCGGTCTTCTCCTCGGGCAACACGACACGATAGAGCTGGGTGAGGTCACGTTCCATGACGACATCGCCATTGAAAGCCTTGGCACGGCGAGGCGTTCCCGTCACCTTGGCATCAGGCAACAGTTGTTCCATGTCGAGCACACCATAGTCCTTCAGCACAGCATCGAGCGTGGCGATACCTGCCGACTGCACCCTGCCAGCAGCACGGCGCACTTGGGCCTGATGGCCGTCGTTCAGTTTAAACAAAACCTGACCAGGAACGTAATCTTTGGCATGGCGAGCGTCAATCTTGTAGACACCGTCAGCATTCTCGTTGCTGACCTGAGCCTGGGCACTGGTAAGGAATCCCGCCGACAGCAGTGTCACACCTAATAAATAATGTATCATTTTCATAACTATATTGCTTTAGTCTAACCTTCGTTAACTTCAGTTTTAGTTTCCATGATGCCATACGGCTATCAACCATGGCAGAAGCGGGGACTGCTTTTGCCAGTTCCGCAACGAGGGTCCTAGGAAAACCCGAAATAAGAAAATGGAGACACAGCCCCACGCACATCTATGCGCGAAACCGTCGTGCCCTCCTGCCTATTTCAGCTCTTGCTCAGAAAATTTCCTAGGTTTTCGTTGCGCAAGTTTGGAGCATAACGCTTCTTCTGCCAGAGCGGGTCCTTCCCACTCTGGCTGCAAAGATACGTTAAAATATTGAAACCGCCAAACTTTTGTGCAAGAACTTACGGGATAAAGTGTCAATGGGTGTGTTTTAATTCTATCTTGCAACAAATCGTTCATAAATGCACACATGATGCTAATATTGGCTTGAACGGCGATTTCCGACCTAAGTAAATTCCCTCACTTGTGAAGGCAATCGGCAGACGTGAGTTAACTCAAATGATCGATTGAGTCAACTCATTCGATGAATCGAGTTAACTCAACGGATAAAACGAGCTAACGAGCCTGAAAAGGGACGCTGGAAGATGTAAAAGATTTGGACGGAACGAACAAACGACTATTATGACAACAGAACATACTGTATTTGGATTACACTGTCTTCTGTCTTGCTTATTGCCTCGCTTTAGGCAGGGAGATGCCATACACATACCATACACATACCATACACATACCATACACATGCCATACACATACCATACACATACTATACACATACCATACCCTTGAGTATGGCTACAGTATGGCATCATTGGGAGAAAAACGAGGCTGCTCCCTGCCAAAACAAAATCCCATAGCCCCTAATGTCTTACTACGCCGGAGTCGGAAATGAATAACCCTGCCTTATGACCAATTTTTGACGGATTACGAGGAATCGGGGATTGCACTATATATATGTGCAATCCCCGATTCCTCAAAATCTTTCCGCGCATCAGAAGCTGAAGGCTATGACGTAGCGCATGCCCCACTTAGGACTGGTGGGCAGATCGTTGTATGCCAGTCGGCGGACGTACTCCACGTGGAAGAACTTGAAGATGTTGTGCACACCAAGCACGAGTTCGGCATAGGGACGGTTGGGGTCCATGATGCTTGTGCCGTCGGGGAAGTGCATGAGCTTCTTGTTGCCACGGTTTTGCTCAAGGTAGGGGTTGTTCTTGTCGGAGAGCTCACCCCAGAGCATACGTATGCCGATGTACTCGCGCCAGTGAAGCCGTTTGAGCAGGGGTATACGGTTGAATATCTTGCCGTTGAGGTCCCAGGATACCATGAGCGATGCAAAGCGGTCGTTGAGGAACTCCATGGTGTTGATGAGGTTGAAGGTCTCGGGCAGGATGATGTACGACTGGTTGGCAGCAGGGTGTATGAGCAGGGGGTAGGGCACCTGGCTCCACTGCACGCCACCCTTGAGGCTGACATCGAGTTTGCCCCAGCTGCTGAGCCAGAAGCGCTTGTAGATGCTGACCTCGGTATAGTTGTAGTTGTAGTCGCCTCCCAGTATACCGTCAAATCCCATTGTATGGGAAACGCTGAAGACAGGTGCGTCGAGATTGATGACGCGTCGGCGCAGCTTGTTGTTGATATAAGTCTCGCCGGGTGCATAGCGTAGCTTGCCGGTAACCTCCGTGGTGCGGATGTACTCGCCATTGCCGTGACGCTCGTACTGAGTGCGGCGGGGCTGGTTGAGGGTGCGGAACGACATGTGTCCGGCAGCCTCGTTTTCCTCGACTTTGCCTATCAGCGTGCCCTTCAGGCCCCAGTCGGTCTCGTAGTCGAAGGTGACCTGCTGGCGGTTGTAGAACATCATCTTATTGGTCTCGGCCCATTTCAGCGCTACCATGAAGTTATCCTTGTCGGTGTCCATGAATCGGTCGCCAGGCGAGCATACGTCGCGGTTCATCTGGATGGTCAAGGTGCGGCGCGGGAACTCATGGGGCAGGTATTTCTTGGGGTTGATCGAGTAGGTGATCTCAGCGTTATAGTAGTTCTTATGGCTGCCCCATCCGCGTCCGACATAGCCGGAGAGAAAGAAGTGCTTAAAGAGGTTGGCGGTGGTCTTTACCGAGAATCGCGAGCGCCAGCCGTCCACATAGTTGCGGCTGAGGATGGTGTTCACGGGGCAGATGTCTACATAGTTGGGGGTGCTGGTCTCGATGGAGTTCTCGAAGAGCGCCTTGAGACCGAAGATGACATACTTCATGCCCTTGACGTTCTCAATGCGATGGATGAACTTGTCCATCGAACTCTCGCTCTTGGTGAGCTCCACCTGCCGGTACTGCTTCCAGAAACTCTCGTCGCGCATCTGGGCATCGGCCTCGGTGACCTCCTTGGCAAGCCCTCGGAAGAGCTTCTTGGGGATGGGGTCGAAGGCATAGTCACTCAGTCGGGTGGTGCGGGTGACGATGGCCGAGCGCAGGAAGCTGGCCAGCTCGAGCTCGGTGGCCATGTCGTCGACTGTGAGTACCCACTGGCCGTTGGGCAGCTTGACATAGTCCTGGAGTATCTTGACATTCTTGACGAAGTTGACATTGGACTGCTTGGGGATGGTCATCTCGCAGCGCCGCACGTGGAGTGTGGAGTCTTTAAGGATATAAAGGTCGCCGCGGAATCCCATGTCGTTCTGGTTGTTGGGCAGGAAATGCAGGTGTATACAGGAGTCGCGCTCAACGGTGAGGGTGTCCTCGATGTAATAGCGATAGAAACCGATGCCCTCTTTGGATATGGGCGAGATGAAGGGACACTGCAACAGTCGGATATGGTCCTGATAGAGGTCGATGTCTGTAAATACGTCCTTGAGTACGGTGTTGATGATGTCGCCAGTCTGGAAAAGGTCGTTGACACCCTTCGAGGTCTGCCCGGTGATGATGGTCTTCTCGGAGCGGGGATTGCGGCGGTAGACTTTTTGCGACACGGTCTCGTCGACGCTGACGGGCAAGATGAGCTTGCCGGTAACCTTGCTTTCCTCGACCTGGTCGAGCAGCCAGGGATGCTTCTTGAAGGTTCCCTGCTCCAG
>ODAI011790660.1_pt1 | contig 17941 bp, 16 predicted proteins | sample 1539321 | NCBI WGS metagenome assembly ODAI01 (sample SAMN02144231, study PRJEB22623) | gut metagenome | biome: sheep rumen | host: Ovis aries | place: New Zealand | reverse complement strand
GGAAAATACTACGGGGAGATCCTGACGGCGGAGAATCATAAGCAGTTCCTGATCCCGCGCGGTTTTGCCCACGGCTTTCTGGTGCTGTCGGAGGATGCGGAATTCTGCTATAAATGTGACGACTTTTATCATCCGAACGATGAAGGCGGCATGGCCTGGAACGATCCGGAAATCGGCATCGTATGGCCGGAGGTGGTCGGCGACTATCACGGCACGGCCAGTGCTGACGGCTATACATTGAAGGATGGAACCCCGCTGATCCTAAGCGAGAAGGATCAGAAGTGGTCGGGGCTCAGAGACACCTTTACATTCTGAGGAGGCGGCGCATGAAAGGAATCATCCTGGCCGGCGGCAGCGGCACACGGCTTTATCCGTTGACGAAGGTGACAAGCAAGCAGCTGCTGCCGATCTATGACAAGCCCATGATCTACTACCCGCTGAGCACGCTGATGCTTGCCGGGATCAAAGATATTCTGATTATCAGCACACCCAATGATACGCCGCGATTCGAGGCCTTGCTGGGGGATGGAAGTCAATTCGGCATATCGCTGTCCTACAAGGTCCAGCCCTCGCCGGACGGCCTTGCACAGGCATTTATCCTCGGCGAGGAATTCCTTGGCGGGGAAGCCGGCGCGATGGTTCTCGGTGACAATATATTCTACGGCAACGGCTTCAGGACGATCCTGCGTGCTGCCGTGAAGAATGCGGAAGAAGCCGGGAGAGCGACGGTGTTCGGCTACTATGTTCCCGACCCGGAGCGCTTTGGCGTCGTGGAATTCGATGATAACGGCAAGGTTTTGAGCATCGAAGAGAAACCCAAAGAGCCGAAGAGCAGCTATGCGGTGACCGGCCTGTATTTTTACCCTGCCGGGGTAAGCGCAAGGGCCAATCAGGTGAAACCCTCCGCGCGCGGAGAGCTGGAAATCACCACGCTCAACGAGATGTATCTGAAGGACGGCCTTCTGGATGTTCAGCTGCTGGGCCGCGGTTTTGCCTGGCTGGATACCGGCACAATGAGCAGCTTGCTGCAGGCGGCCAATTTCGTGGAAACCATTCAAAGCAGGCAGGGGATCGTGATTTCGGCCCCGGAAGAGATCGCCTATGTCAACGGTTTCATTGGAAAAGAAGGCTTGCTTGAAGCGGCACAGGCCTATGGGAAGAGCCCCTACGGTGAACATCTGAAAGCGGTTGCGGAAGGAAAGCTGCGATATTAAAAGTTTTTCTTGCAGCTTCGTAAGCGTCGTCAGGCTGCTTTCATCCGCCCTTACATAATAAGAGAACGCCTTCCGGTCTTTCGACTGGAAGGCGTTCTCTTATTATAGGTACGATTTCGACCCGATCAGATCACGCAGAGCAGAATGAAGGTGAGCAGCACAAAGGCCAGGGCAAACCACTTTGTGGCTTTGGCAAGCTTGGCGTCCCAGGTCTTGGCCTGTCCCTTGGACATAAAGGTCTCGGCACCGCCGGAGATGGCGCCCGACAGACCGGCGCTCTTGCCGCTCTGCATCAGGACGACGGCAGTGACAGCCAGACCGGAGAGCAGCTGAAGAATGATCAGGATGATGGTGAGTGCGTTCATGAAATCTATCCTTTCAACAATAATCTATATATAGTGATAACAGCAAATGTGAGTATACCATAGTCATACGTTCGATGCAAGCGTTTTTTACAAAGCAGACAAAAAAATCAGCGCTTTTTCCGCTTCGCGGCCTCCAGCCCGGCCCTCTCTGCGCACAGGTGGCTGTAAAGCGTCAGCACGTCCCAGCTGACGTTGGTCGGCGTCAGCATGGCCTTGTATTCAATGCGGCGGAGACCTGCCTGTCGGAAAAAGTCCAGAAAGGCGTTCAGCTGCTGCGCGTCAAAGCCGACCATGACAGCCATCTCGTCTGAAAACGCGGCGCCGAAATGACAGCCGCTGTCCGTATAACCCGGCAGCTGCAGCAGATAGCCGAGCTTCTGCCGGTATTCGACGCTCTGCACATGCCGCACTCCAATTTGCCGTTCCGTAAGGTAGGCTTCGATCGCCTTCGTCCGCTCGTCCGCAGGCAGATTGAACAGCAAAACCTGCGGCGCAACGACCGTTTCCATCAGAGCATCCCTCCTAATTCCTTCGCCCACAGCTCGATCAGCCTCTCGAGCGAAAAGGCCGCATTGGCCGGGCTTGTCGAGGGCAGCTTGACAGCCTCGATCCCCAGAAGGGGCTGCGTGTATTTCCGGTACAGCTCGAAGGCCTTGCCGCCGTTGACGTAGATCGAATGCCCGATCCGGGAGCACTCCAGCAGCGGACGGAGATCGGCGCTCTGCACATCGGCGATCGTGCTGTCGGCCGCGCCGATGATGGAGCAGCTTTCGATCACGTCATAGAGGGCAATCTGCTTTTTCTCCAGAAAACGCTCCTTCTCTTCCCGCGTTTCAGGCACCGGCTCGTGGGAGAGGGCGGCGAGAACCCGCCAGAACCGATTCTGCGGATGACCGTAAAAGAAGGCCTGCTCTCTCGATTTCGGCGAGGGAAAGCTGCCTAAGATCAGCAGCCGGGAGTCCGGCCGTACAAAGGGACCAAACGCGCTGTGGTCGAGATACTGACGCTGCGCCACAGGATCAACCCCTTTTCGTTCATTGATCTGAGGATAGCATGGTCGTTGATAATTGTCAAGCTGCTGTATTATTCAAGAAAAAAATACAATAATTTTGTTTAATTGCGCAATCCTTTCTTGACCGACCGATGTGGGGAGAGTATACTGAAACCAAGAATGAATACGGGTTCTGCGCGACAGCAGCCCGGACAGGGAGGATACAAACTATGGATAAAATCAAACGAATCGGCGTTCTGACCAGCGGCGGCGACGCTCCGGGCATGAATGCGGCGGTGCGCGCGGTTGTCCGCACGGCCATGGACTGCAACATTGAATGCGTGGGCATCCGGCGCGGCTGGCAGGGGCTGATCAACGGGGACTTTGTGCGCCTCGACGGCGCCAGTGTGGGCCACATCCTCTCTCGCGGCGGCACGATCCTCTACACCGCCCGCAGCGAGGAATTCATGACCGAGGCCGGCCGCAAAAAGGCCTTGGCCACCTGCAAGATGCTCGGCCTGCAGGGGATCGTCGCCATCGGCGGTGACGGCACCTTCCGCGGCGCGCTGGAGCTCAGCCGTCTCGGTATCCCCGTCGTCGGCATTCCCGCGACGATCGACAACGACGTCGGCTGCACAAACTACACGATCGGCTTTGACACGGCCTGCAACACGGCTATCGAGTGCATCGACCGCCTGCGCGACACGATGCAGAGCCATGAGCGCTGCTCCGTGGTCGAGGTCATGGGCCGCAATGCCGGTTTCCTGGCGCTCTATGTCGGCATTGCCGTCGGCGCCACGGCTGTCCTTGTCCCCGAGCATGAGCTGAATTTCCAGAAGGACGTTGTCGAGCGTATCCAGGATTCCCGCCTCGCGGGCAACACGCACTTTATGATCGTCGTGGCCGAGGGCGTCGGCAGCGCCGTCGACATCGGCAAGCAGATCCGCGAAGCCATCGGCATTGAGCCGCGCGTGACGGTGCTCGGTCACATCCAGCGCGGCGGCTCACCCACGGCGCGCGACCGCGAGACGGCCACCCGCATGGGCTACTATGCGGTCAAATCCTTCGCCGAAGGCGAGGGCAACGTCATCGTCGGCACCCAGGAGGGCAGCATGGTCAAGCTGCCGATCGAGGAAGCCCTGCAGATGAAGAAGCACCTGCAGATGGATCGCTATGAGATCATGCAGGCTATGCAGCTCGGCCGCACGGAATGACGGCAAACACAGACTGAGCAGGTTTATATATCACCGTATGTGAGCGCCTTTTCTCGGGACTGATGGCCCTGCACGCAGACGCTTCCAACGGATTCACTGAGTGAACAACAGCAGAAAGAACAAAACGCGAGATAAGGGGGAGAGTCTATATGGATGAACGACCGGCCGCGCGGCCGCAGCGCCGATCTGTCGGCGTCATGACGGGCAGCTTTCACACGGACTACTCACGCAGGATCGCCCAGGAGCTCAGCCGTGCGCTGCACGAGTCGGACTGCGATGTTTTCCTGTTTCAGGGACTGGACGCCTCCCGCTTTTTAAACCTTTCCGACTATGTCGATCCCGGCTTTGACAGGCACTACTACTCACAGTTTGAGTACAGCAAATTTCTCTCTCTCGATGTGCTGATCATCTCCTTCGGTACGATCTCGGCCATACCCGACGCGATCAGTCTGGAAGATTTCCTCGCAAAGCTCCCGCAGGTTCCGGTGATCCTGCTGGAGGATGAACGCGAGCTGCCAAACGGCTGCTCTATTACGGTGGACAACTACGCCGGTATGCGCGACTGCGTGGAGCATCTGATCGTCGATCACGGCTGCCGTTCGATCCTCTATGTCTCCGGCCCTCACGGCGTGAGCGACGCGGAGATACGGCTGCGCGCTTTCCAGGACAGCATGGCCGCACACGGTCTGCCTGTGACGGACAGCATGATCGGCTGCGGCAATTTCACGGATCAGGTGGATGATGTCATAGAAGAGCTGCTTGACGCCAATCCCCGGGCCGAGGCGATCGTCTGCGGCAACGACGAGATGGCGGAGAGCGCCTACCGCGTCCTGTACCGCCGCGGTCTCACCCCCGGGCTCGATATCGCGGTTACCGGCTTTGACGACAGTGCCGCTGCGCCTTTTATGGACCCACCGCTGACGTCAGTGCGCCAGAGCTGCCGCGAGATCGCGGATCGAACGGCGCAGCTGGTCACCGAGCTGCTCGACGGCCGGAAGCCCCGATCTGTGCGCTTGCCGGCACGGCTCGTGCGGCGCAGCTCCTGCGGCTGCCGTGAGGGAGCTGTCCCCACCGAGGGCGGTGAAAAGCTGCACGAGGAGCATTCATGGCTGATGGCCACGCATCTTGACAACAAGCGGCTGACAAACAACAATATGCTCTCGGCCCTGATGCTGCGCAATCTGCTGCATGAGGATATCTCGGTACATCTGTTTTTCGAAAAGCTCGGGATGCAGCTTGCCGCCCTGAAAACCGAGACCTCGCTGATTGCGCTGCTGCGCGAGCCGATGAACGTCTCTGACTGCGGAAAGCTGTTCCTGCCTGAGGAAGTGCGCGTCCACATGGTGCAAATGCGGCATTCCGTACAGACCTGGGCAAGAGATAATGCCCCGCTGCTGACAGCGGGCGAGGGCAATCCCTTTCAGAGGGAGCTTGACGGCGCAGGCTTATCGACCTGTGTGTTTCCGCTGTTCTACAGCAATATCCACTATGGCGTGTTTATGGTCAGTATTCGACCGGAGGACATGTTGTTTTACTACACGCTCTCGCTCGAAATTGGGACAGGACTGCGCTATCTCTATATGGCTCTGGACCAGCAGGAGACCAGAAAGACGCTCGAACAGCAGAACCGGATCCTCGATTACTCCGCCTCGCACGATGCCCTGACGGGGCTTTACAACCGCGTCGCGAGTCTGCACCGGGGCTACAGCTTTGTGCGCGAGAAGGGAAAGGGCAGCCGATTTGCCGCGGTTATGGCCGACATCGACCATCTCAAGCAGATCAACGACACCTTCGGCCACAGTGCCGGGGACGCGGCCATTCAGACGGCCGCCGCACTGCTGCGCGCCGCGCTGCCCGAGGGCAGTCCGCTCGGCCGCACCGGCGGCGATGAGTTCACCTGCATCTTTCAGGTGCGTGAGGATTTTTCGGCGGACGACTTCAAGCGCCGTCTCAGCGAACTGTGCCGCGTTCACAATGAGGAGAGCGGCAAGCCCTGGTATGAGGAGCTCTCGGTCGGCTGTCAGGAATTTTCATACGAGCAGTCTGACGATATTACCGAGCATTTCAGGCAGGCAGATGCCGCGCTCTATAAGGCCAAGGCCCACCGCCGCAGCAGTGTCGTCCGACCGGAAAAGACGCCGTGACAGGCTGAAATATCAAAAAAGGTTCTGGCAGAGCCGGCGGTTGTCGGCTCTGCGTTTGTTTGGGGAGGAAAAGCATTGGAACAGGGAAAGTACCGGTTGATACGCAGCAGCCGGAGGACGATTGGCTTGCAGATCACACCGGAGGGCCTGCTTGTCCGCGCACCCTATTGGGTCAGCCGCGCGGAGATCGAGCGCTTTCTGCGTGAAAAGGCGGACTGGATCGCCGCCCACACCGAAAAACTCCGGGAGCGCACCGCGCTCGCCGAGGCGCAGCCGAAGCTGACAGCGGACGAGCTGCGCGCGCTTGCAGATGAGGCGCTGCGCGTGATCCCCGAGCGGGTCAGAATATATGCACCGCTGGTCGGCGTCACGGTTCAGCACATTACGATACGCAATCAGCGTACCCGCTGGGGCAGCTGCTCGAGCAAGGGCAATCTGAACTTCAACTGCCTGCTGATGCTCACACCCCTCGAGGTCATCGACAGCGTGGTGGTGCATGAGCTCTGCCATCGCCTCGAGATGAACCATTCCCCGCGCTTTTACGCTGCTGTCCGGCGCGTCTATCCCGATTACGATACATGGAACCGCTGGCTGAAGGAGAACGGCCCGGCCATCATGGCGCGCATGCAATAAAAGCGAACTGGGACTTGCACTTTTATAAAATCATTGATAAGATAGGTCTCAAAGTTTTTACCTGTTGGGAGGACACGCCAATGCTGCCGCAGGACGTCTATATGCTGCTGAGCGCCGTGAATATGAAGCTGCGCGATGAATACGATTCGCTCGAGGATCTCTGCGCCGATGAGAATATCGAGCGCGAGGCGCTGGAGGAAAAGCTGCGCGCGGCCGGCTTTACCTATGACGCCGAGCACCGGCGTTTTGCCTGAGCGGGGAGAGCAGAGATGGAGCAGATCACTTCGCGGAAAAATCCGCTGATCCAGACGCTGCGCGCGCTCTCGTCGGATGCATCCGCACGGTACGCGCAGGGGCTTTTCCTCTGCGACGGGATGAAGACCCTGCAAGAGGCGCTGCACAGCGGCGCCGCCGTGCAGTCGGTCTTCTGGAAGGGACGTGCAGAGAGCGCGGAGCTCCCGGCTGATACGGCGCAGTTTCTGCTGCCGCCGGAGCTCTATGATTATGTCTGCCCCCTGAAGAACAGCCCCGGTCCGCTCTTCACGGTCCGCATCGCGCAGCAGCAGACAGACGGCGCGATCGGCAACGCGATCGTGCTCGAAAACGTGCAGGACCCGGGCAATGTAGGCACGGTCATCCGCACGGCCAACGCCTTTCGGATCGGAGCGGTGATCCTCTGCGGCTGCTGCGCCGATCTCTATTCGCCGAAGACAGTCCGCGCCACGATGGGGGCCATTTTCCGTCAGCGTGTACTGGCGGTGGAACGCCAGGAGCTGCCCGCTCTTTTGCACAAAAACGGACTGCCGCTCTATGGTGCGGCGCTCAGCGCGAGCTCGCAGGATATCCATACGCTCGATCTGCACCGCAGCGCCGTTGCCGTCGGCAGCGAGGGGCGGGGCTTGAGTGAAGAGCTCCTTTCCCTGTGCGCAAAGCAGCTCATTATCCCGATGAATCCGGACAGTGAATCGCTCAACGCGGCGGTAGCCGCGTCGGTCATCATGTGGGAAATGTTTCGATAATACCTGTTCAGTCTCCCCGCTGAACTTCCCTTATCCTTATAATACTTGCGAGGTGATAGGATGGCTTCCATGCAATACTGGGCCTGGCTCTCGTCGATGACGGACGTGAGCGCCGCGGCCAAGGCGGCGCTGCTGGCACACTTCGGCGATGCCGAGAGCATCTATCGCGCCTCAGAAGCGCAGATGAAAACCGCTGTGCCGGATCTGAAGAAGACAGAGCTCGCGGAGCTCACGTTTCACGAGCTCGACCGGGCCCGTGAGATCCTGCGCCAGTGCGAGCGGCAGCACCTGCAGCTTGTCACGATCAATGATTCCGCCTATCCGAGAAGGCTTCGGAATATTTATGCCCCGCCTGCGGTACTCTATGTGGAGGGACGCCTGCCGGAGGTGGACGAGGAGGCCGCGGTGACCGTGGCCGGCACGCGCAAGGCCAGCCCCTACGGGCTGAAAATGGCGAGGGAACTCGGATGGGAGATCAGTAACTGCGGCGGTCTTGTCATCTCCGGCCTGACGCGCGGCATTGACGAGACGGCGGCCTACGGCGCACTGCTCTCCGGGCGCTGTGTCGGCGTGCTGGGCGTGGCGCATGAAAAGGAGCGCTCGTCACTTGCGCGCGACGTGGCCGCGCGCGGCTGCCTGATCAGCGAATACCCGCCGGGCTCGCCGAGCTTCCGCAGCTTCTTTCGCGACCGCAACCGGATTACGGCCGGGCTTTCGGTGGCCCTGGTTATCGTCGAAGCGCCCGAGGGGAGCGGCGCGCTGCTGCTGGCCCGTGACGCGATCGAGCAGGGAAGGGACGTGTACGCCGTCCCCGGCAACGTCGACGCGCCGAACAGCGCCGGTATCCTGACGCTGCTGCAAAACGGCGCCAAGCCAGTGCGCAGCGGTTGGGATGTGCTGTGCGAATTTGAACGGCGTTTTCCGGGCCGCCTGCACGAAAAAACCACGGCTGCCCCGGCGGCTGCCGCAGCGCCAAAACCGGCTCCGTCCGCGCCGGTACCGTCCGTTTCCGAGGAAAAAAGCGTTGACAAGACCGATTCTGCCGGGTATATTGACTTGCGTGAACAGCTCTCCGGGCTCAGTGAAGATCAGCTGAAGATCATCACGGCCATCGAAGAGGGCGGCAGTCACGTTGACGACATCATTGAAGCAACGCAGCTTGGTACCGCAAGGGTACTCTCGCAGCTCACCGTTTTGCAGATCAAGGGTTTTGTCCGCGCTGAAGCGGGCAGACGTGTCGTATTGAATATCAAGGCTAAAAAGTGAGGACACAGCATGGCGAAGGGAAAGGACCTTGTCATCGTCGAATCTCCGGCGAAGGCAAAGACCATTGAAAAATATCTGGGCGGCAACTATACGGTCAGAGCCTCGATGGGGCATCTGCGCGATTTGCCGAAGAGCAGGATGGGCGTGGACATCGAGCACGGCTTCGAGCCCGAATACGTCCCTGTCAAGGACAAGAAGGATCTGATCGCGGAACTGAAGAAAGAGGCTAAATCGGCTTCAACCGTCTATCTCGCGACTGACCCTGACCGCGAGGGAGAGGCGATCTCCTGGCATCTCAAGGAGCTGCTGGAGCTGCCCGACCAGAAGGCCCGCCGCGTGACCTTCAACGAGATCACGAAGAAGGTCGTGAGCGAGAGCATTCAGCAGCCGCGCAGTATCGATCAGGAACTGGTCGATGCCCAGCAGGCGCGCCGTATTCTCGACCGCATCGTGGGCTATAAGCTCTCGCCGCTGCTGTGGAAAAAGGTGAAGACCGGGTTGTCCGCCGGGCGCGTGCAGTCTGTGGCCGCGCGCATGGTCGTCGACCGCGAGGAGGAGATCAAGGCCTTTCAGCCCACCGAGTACTGGCTGCTCGATGCCGTGCTGCGCCGCGGGGACGAGGGCGGCTTTACGGCCCGCTACTACGGCAGCGACGGCAAAAAAGGAGAGCTCCACTCCAAATCAGAGGTCGATACGGTCATTGCCGAAACCAAAGGCCGCCCCTTTACAGTCAGCTCGGTCAAGCGCGGCGAAAAGCAGCGCAGTCCCGCGCCTCCGTTTATCACCTCCACGCTGCAGCAGGAGGCCTCCCGCCGTCTGAACATGACCCCGCGCCGCACGATGTCGATCGCCCAGCAGCTCTATGAGGGCGTTGAGATCTCGGGCCGCGGCAGCATCGGTCTGATCAGCTATATGCGTACCGACTCGCTGCGCCTTTCGGACGAGGCGCTGACGGCGGCCCGCGGCTTTATCATCGACCACTACGGGAAAGAATACTATTACGGCTCCCCCCCCCCCCCTAAAAAAAAAGCCGGGGCCCAGGAAGCGCCCCAGGGCACACCCCCCCCCCCCCGGGACCCGACGCCCCCGCGGCGCCCCGGCGCGTTAGCCCTGGCCGAAATGGGGAACCAGCTTTGTACCGCCCCCCCCCGCCACTATAAAACCAAGGCCGGCGCACAGGACGCGCACGAGGCTATCCGCCCCACCGACGTGAACCTGACGCCCGAGCTGGTCCGCAAGGACCTGACGCAGGAGCAGTACCGGCTCTACCGGCTGATCTGGGGCCGCTTCACGGCCTGCCAGATGGCCAACGCCCGCTATGACAATGTGGCGGTCGAGGTCACGGCGGCGCGCCATGCCTTCCGCGCCAACTATTCGGAGCTGAAATTTGCCGGGTACACCGCTGTCTATGAAGAAGCCAAGGATGAGGAATCCGACGAGATCCAGAACCCGCTGCCCTCGCTGAGTGAGGGCGAGCAGCTTTCACTCGACAAAATGAACAGCGAACAGCAGTTCACTCAGCCCCCGGCCCGCTACACCGAGGCGACGCTGATCCGCGCCATGGAGGAGAAGGGCATCGGCCGCCCCTCGACTTATGCGCCGACCATTACGACGATCATTTCGCACGACTATGTCATCAAGGAGGGCCGCTATCTGCGCCCGACGCCGCTCGGCGAGGTCGTGACGAAGCTGATGGAGGAGCATTTCTCCGACATCGTCGATCTGAAATTTACCAACCACATGGAGTCTGAGCTCGACGCCGTCGAGAGCGGTAAGCTGGACTGGCGTCAGGTGCTCACGGACTTTTACGGGAACTTCGATAAGGAAATGCAGGCCGCCGAGCAGAGCCTGGACGGCGTGCGCATCAAGGTGCCCGACGTCCTCAGCGATGAGTACTGCGAGGTCTGCGGGCGGCAGATGGTCGTGAAAAAGGGCCGTTTCGGCTATTTTCTGGCCTGCCCCGGCTTCCCCGAGTGCACCTTCACCAAGCCCATTGTGGTGGAAATGCCCGGCAAGTGCCCCAAGTGCGGCGGCCGCATCCTCAAGCGCACGTCGAAGAAGGGCTATGTGTTTTACGCCTGCGAGCGCGGCACCGACTGCGGCTTCATCACCTGGGACGTGCCGACCAAGGACTTCTGCCCGAGCTGCGGCAAGACCATGTTCAAGCGCAGCGGCCGCGGCCCGCTGAAATCCTTCTGCATCAACGAGGAGTGCCCGAACTTCGTCCCGGAGGAGCAGCGGCACTATAAGAAAAAAACGCCGGAGGAGAAGGCTGAGGCGGAGACAAAGAAAGCTGAAAAAGCTGCCGAAAAAGCAACAAAGGCTGCAAAGACAACAAAAACCGCAGCAAAGAAGACGACGAAAGCTGCCGCCTCGAAGATAAAGACAGCGGCGAAGAGCACTGCAAAGACCAGGACCGCGGCCAAGAGTACAACGACGGCCGCCAAGTCCGCGCGCAGCACGAAAAAGAAGACCGAGACGGGAGACAAGACATGAGAGAAGTGACCGTTCTGGGCGCCGGGCTGGCCGGAAGCGAAGCGGCCTGGCAGCTTGCGAAGCGCGGTATTGGCGTGCGTCTCGTCGAGATGAAACCGAAGAAGATGACCCCGGCCCACCGCAGCGCCGATTTCGCCGAGCTTGTCTGCTCGAACTCCCTGCGCTCGGACGAGCTGACGAACGCGGTCGGATTGCTGAAGGCAGAGATGCGCCGGCTCGATTCGCTCATCATGAAAAGTGCCGATCAAAACCGCGTGGCTGCCGGCGGCGCGCTGGCTGTCGACCGGTACGGCTTTGCCCACACGATCACCGAGGCGCTGAAAAACCACCCGAACATTACCGTGGTCGAGGCCGAGGCCGACGCGATCCCCGAGGGCGACGTCATTGTGGCGACCGGGCCGCTCTCGAGCGACGCGATCGCCGAGCGGATCGCGGCACTCTGTCCAGACAGCGACCTGCACTTCTACGACGCGGTCGCGCCGATCGTCACGCTTGAGAGCGTGGACATGGACAGCGCCTTCTTCGCCTCCCGCTATGATAAGGGGACGGCAGATTATGTAAACTGCCCGATGGACAAAGACGAGTATCTCGCCTTCGTCCGGGAGCTGACCGCAGCCAAGGAGGCCGAGATCCACGGCTTTGACGACAGCGGCGTGTTTGAAGGCTGCATGCCCGTCGAGGTCATGGCCCGCCGCGGCGTCGATACGCTGCGCTACGGCCCCTTGAAGCCGGTCGGCTTGAAGGATCCCCGCACGGGGCGGGAGAACTATGCCGTTGTGCAGCTGCGGCGCGACAACGCCGAGGGCACGCTCTACAATCTGGTCGGCTTTCAGACGCACCTGACCTGGGGCGAGCAGAAGCGCGTGTTTTCGATGATCCCGGCGCTCAGAAACGCCGAGTTTGTCCGCTACGGCGTCATGCACCGCAATACATTTTTAAACTCTCCGCGGCTGCTGGATCGCCATTACGCGCTGCGCAGCGACCCGCGCATCCGCTTTGCCGGACAGATGACCGGCGTGGAGGGCTATGTGGAATCGGCCGCGAGCGGTCTGCTTGCCGGGATCGAGACGGCTGCCGCCGTCCTCGGCCTGCCGGCCGTCGATTTCCCGCAGGAGACGGCGATCGGCGCGCTGAGCCTGTATATCTCGGGCGGCAGTGTGGGCGATTTTCAGCCGATGAACATCAACTTCGGCATTATCACACCGCTCGATCACCGCGTGAAGGGGAAGCGCAACAAGAATGCCGCGATCTCCGAGCGCTCGTTGGGTATCATCGATACCATGCTGAAAGAAAGAGAGATTTTACAGCTATGAGGATCATCATTGACGCCATGGGCGGCGACAACGCCCCCGGCGAGATCGTAAAGGGCGCGGTCCGCGCCAGACGTGAGCTCGGTGTTGACATTACGCTGGTCGGCCGCGAGGCCGAGGTGCGTCAGTGCCTCGCCGCTGAAAACTGCGAGGATATCGATGTCGTGAACGCCACCGAGGTCATCACGATGGAGGACGATCCCAGCACGGCCACGCGCCGCAAGAAAGACGCCTCGATGACCGTGGCGCTGAACCTCCTGCGTGACGGCAAGGGCGACGCCATGGTCTCCGCCGGCAGCACCGGCGCACTGCTGACCGGCGCCACGCTGATCGTCAAGCGCATCCGCGGCATCCGCCGCGCGGCTCTGGCCCCGGTGCTCCCGGCCGGCGAGCACGGTGTGCTGCTGATCGACTGTGGCGCGAACGTCGAGTGCTCGAGCGAGTATCTGCTGCAGTTTGCCTATATGGGCTCGTTCTATGCCAAAACCGTCATGGGCGCTGAAAATCCCCGGGTCGGCCTTGTCAACGTCGGCACCGAGGACACCAAGGGCGGCGCCATGCAGCACGAAACCTTTGCCCTGCTGAAAAAAGCGGGCGAGGAAGGCCGTATCAATTTTGTCGGCAATATCGAGGGCAGCGACGTGTTCGGCGGCAAGGTCGAGGTCGCGGTCTGCGACGGCTTTACCGGCAACGTGCTTTTGAAGGGCTGCGAGGGCGTGATCAAATTCATGATGCACGCGCTTAAAGACGTCTTCTACAAGAGCACGAAAAACAAGCTGGCGGCTCTCGCACTCAAGAAGGACTTCACGCTTATGAAGGACACGCTGGACGTCAACAAGGTCGGCGGTACGGCGCTGCTCGGCATCTCCAAGCCCGTGTGCAAGGCGCACGGCTCGTCCAATGCCGAGAGCCTGTTTGCCACGGTGCGGCAGGCCAAGCATGTGGTCGACAGCAACATTATCGGCCAGATCAAAGAAAACATTGACTATATGAGGATCGGAAGCGGCGGCGATGCAGAAGCTTGAGGAGAGAATCGGATACCGGTTCAAGGATAAAAACCTGCTGCTGACGGCGCTGACCCACAGTTCCTATGCCAACGAGCACGCCTCCCACGGCTGCGAGAGCTATGAGCGTCTGGAGTTCCTTGGAGATTCGATCCTCGGCGCTGTCACGGCGAACTTTCTCTATCGGCACGAGCCGCGGCTCCCCGAGGGGCGTATGACCCGTCTGCGTGCCGAGCTCGTCTGTGAAGCGGCGCTGCACAAGGTGGCGCTCTCGCTGGAGCTTGGCAGCTATATGCGCCTGGGCAAGGGCGAGGAGAACACCGGCGGGCGGGAGCGCACGTCGATCCTGGCCGATATGGTCGAGGCGATCATCGCCGCGCTGTATCTCGACAGCGGCATCGGCGAGGCCCGCCGTTTCGTGATGGAAAAGGTGCTCGCGGATGCCGTCATCACCGAGGATCACCGCTCCGCGGACTACAAGACCGAGCTGCAGGAGCTCGTGCAGCAGAAGCCGAACCGGCATATCAGCTATGCGCTTGTGAGCGAGTCCGGGCCGGATCACGACAAACGCTTTGTCTTTTCTGTCAGCATCAACGGCACGGTCGCGGGCGAGGGCGAGGGCCGCACCAAGAAGGAGGCCGAGCAGATGGCCGCCCGTATGGCGCTCGAGGCGCTGCGCCAATGAGTGCGCGCGCGGCGGTGCTGCCGCTCTTTGTGCCGCACTGGGGCTGCCCCTGGCATTGCGTGTTCTGCAATCAGAACCGCATCTCCGGGGCAGAGCGCCCGGCGACGGCAGCAGACGTAGACAGGATCATAGAGAATGCAGCCGCCTTGCCTTCCAACGGGACAAAGCGGCAATTGGCGTTTTATGGCGGCAGCTTCACGGCTATCCCTGTACAGCAGCAGGAGGAGCTGCTGGCCGCGGCCAGGCGGCATATCGACGCCGGAGCGATCACGTCGATCCGCCTTTCCACGCGGCCGGATGCGATCGACGAGACCGTGCTTGCGCGATTGAAGCGCTATGGGGTCGAGACCGTTGAGCTCGGTGCCCAGAGCATGGACGACGAGGTCCTGCGCCGCTCCGGCCGCGGCCACACGGCCTCGCAGGTCGAAGAGGCCTCGCGCCTCGTAAAGGCGGCAGGCTTTACACTGATTTTGCAGATGATGACCGGCCTGCCCGGCGCAACGGATGAATCGGACGTCGAGACGGCCCGGCGGCTCATTGCGCTGCAGCCCGACGGCGTGCGCATCTACCCCACGGTCATTGTGCGTGATACCGCGCTCTATGAGCTGTGGCGGCGGGGGGATTACCGCGAACACACCGTGGAGGATGCGGTGCGCGTCTGTGCGCAGATCGTGCCTCTCTTCGACGCCGCGGGAATCCCGGTGATTCGTCTCGGTCTCAATCCGACAGAGGAGCTGTCCGCCGGCGCGGCCGTCGCCGGAGCCTATCACCCGGCACTCGGCGAACTGGTGCGCAGCCGTATTCTTTTGAATCGGGCACGGCAGCTGCTGTGCGGCGTCGAGCAGGGCAGCGCGGTCACGCTGTCCGTTCCGCCCGCGCAGCTGTCCCAGATGATCGGCCAGCACCGGCAGAATTTGGAGCAGCTGATGCGTGAATTTTCCCTCTCCGACCTCCGCGTGCGCCCCGGCAGCGGGAAAAACGGAGAAATCCAGACTGTAGACAAACCCATGCGGCAAGGTATCGACTCGCATGGGGAGATTGTGAAGAGGGGACGGTAATCCACTCTTCACGTAATGTGGCCTCCGGTGACGAATACGGGGAAAGCATGTTCATGGATGGCAGCAGGCTGCGCATCAAACATCTGCCGGAGAAACCGGAATACGCGCTGATAGTAAAGTAATGAGAAAAGAGGAATCGTAAAGCTATGAAAGGAATCATCATACGGAAAAGTCTGGCAGCCCGCTGCCTTGCCCTGCTGCTGGGGCTGCTTATGTGCTGCCCCTCTGCCTGGGCGGAGGGCGCAGAGACGGGCCGATATGCCTACGAGCATGATCCCCGTGAAAACCCTGTGGCTATGCGGGATATCGTGGAAAACCCGGAGGCGGTCTACGGTTTTTCTCCCAGCACGGCGGAGGGCTCCACGCTGAAGGAATATGCGGATGCTCTCGACTGGACGGATGCCGGACAGGTGGCCGCCGCCCGTGCACAGCGGCAGGCGTATCATGACAGCATGGAAGAACTCTACGACATGATTGTCTCCATGGTGTCTGAGGGGCAGGAGATCGAGACCATCGCCCGCGCAGTCAGCCAGCGGCGTAACGAGCTGCGGCTGGAGGCCTACGCAGACGATCCGGAAGGACTGGATACCGTGAAAAAACGGAATCTGGAGACCTACGGAAATGAATTTGGACCGACACAGGATGCGCTGTATGAAAAATACGGCTCTTGGGAGACCGTACTGCTCAAGGCGCTGGGAACCAATCCGGGCATGGACGCCTGTCTGGGATTCTACGACGAATACTATGATCTGTACGAGATAGAGGATGCCGCGGAGAGCAAAGTGAATATCTCCGACAATTATCCCCTTGAGCAGGTGGTTGTCCTGAGCCGCCACAATCTGCGTGCGCCCCTGTCCAGCAATGGCTCGGTGCCCAATGAGCTGACGCCCCATTCCTGGATCGAGTGGTCGGCAGGTTCCAGCGAGCTGACGCTGCTCGGCGGTCTTGAGGAGACCAGCATGGGCCAGTATTTCCGCAAGTGGCTGGCCAGCGAGGGACTGATCCCCGAGAACAGTATCCCGGCGGAGGGAGAAGTGCGCTTCAACGCCCGCGACAAGCAGCGCTGCCGTGCTACTGCCCACTATTTCGCTGCGGGTATGCTTCCGCTGGCGGACATCGAGGTGGAGTACCCTGGAGATGCTAAGGGTACCGAGGACTTCATGCAGCCCATCCTGCACTTCTACAGCGAGGATTACGCCGCCGACGCCACCGCGCAGGTGGCCTCCATGGGCGGCGAAGCGGGCTTTGACGGTCTCGCCGATCAAACGCGGGACGTCATTCGTCTGATCATGGACACCGTCGATATGCAGGAGAGTGAAGCATATAAGAGCGGAAAATACGGTGACCTGCTGACGGACAGCTTCGGGTACATCATGGAAGCCGGCAAGGAGCCCGATCTTGCCGGGGCGATCAAGCCGGCGTACCAGGTGGCGGACGCGCTGATTCTGCAATACTATGAAGAGCCGGACGACCTCAGGGCTGCTTTCGGCCACGAGCTGACGGATGAGGACTGGGCGACGCTTGGCGCCTTCATGACGACGTGCCTGGAGATGAAGCACGGCGCGCCGCTGGTGGCCGCCAACATCACGAATCCCTTGCTCCGCGAGCTGAAGGCCGAGCTGCAAAACGAGCAGCGCAAGTTTAGTTTCTTCTGTGCCCACGACTGCACCGTGCTTGGCACCCTCTCCGCCCTCGGCGCGGAGGATTTTGCCCTGCCGGACAGCATCGAGACCAAGACGCCAGTCGGTGTGAAGCTGATGTTCGAGCGCTGGCGCGACGCGGAGGGCAAGGCCTGGTACCGCGTCAGTTTGCTCTATCGCAGCACCGAGCAAATCCGCAGCGGCGAGATGCTGACGATGGACAACCCGCCCCTGCGCTATGACCTGCGTTTTGACGGCGTCGGAACCAACACGGACGGTCTGATCGCCGAGGACGATCTCATTGACCTGTTCGATCGGAGCATCGACGTGCTGGCCGACCTGGAGGACACGTATTCGTCCGGGGCTGGGACTGCGGAGGAACTGGGCGCTGCGGCCTGACGATACGCAATAGGCTTCGATTCATTTTTATTTCGGTATCCTGAGGCAATTTCAAATCACAGAAAAGAGTTTAAGGCCCATCCGGTGGTCGAACGCCATCGGATGGGCCTGCTGTTGTGCGCCCGGCGAGCGCACGTTCTAAAGGGTGAAAGTCCCGAGACCGCCCGGCAGTGGGAAGGTCATAGCCAAAGCCAAGGGTGTCTGTCGCGAGGTGGAATCTGAAGGAAGGCGGCGGCAAAACTCTGGCCCGACGAACAGGAATCATGTCAGGCGCCCAGCGCGAGCAAGATCTGAATACAGCGCAAAGGCCAATACAGCCCCGGGAACGCCCGCGTCAACCCGCCCCGGTCCCCCCCTCTTTTTTCCCCTTTTACCCCCGCCATTTTTACCGCAAGCGATTCCGTGCAGCTTTTGGGCTTTGGCCTGTGTTGCAGTCTTCCCCTCGCTTGCGGCCTGACATGATTCCTGTTCGTCGGGCCAGAGTTTTGCCGCCGCCTTCCTTC
>ODAI014310816.1_pt1 | contig 17944 bp, 17 predicted proteins | sample 1539321 | NCBI WGS metagenome assembly ODAI01 (sample SAMN02144231, study PRJEB22623) | gut metagenome | biome: sheep rumen | host: Ovis aries | place: New Zealand | reverse complement strand
TGGCCTCGCCCTGCGAGGCGGTGAGTATGTTGGTGCGCAGGCCTATGATGCCGCGCGAGGGAATGTCGAAGGTTATGGTCACGCGGTCGTCCTTGCTCTCCATGGAGGCCATGTCGCCCTTGCGGCGCGTGCTCATGTCGATTATCTTGCTTGAGAACTCCTCGGGCACATTGATGGTCAGCTCCTCCACGGGCTCACACTTCTTGCCGTCAATCTCCTTGTAAATCACCTGTGGCTGCCCCACCTGCAGCTCATAGCCCTCGCGCCTCATCGTCTCGATGAGCACACTGAGGTGCAGCACGCCTCGGCCGTAAACGACGAAACTGTCGGCATTTACACCAGGCTTTACGCGCAGGGCCAGGTTCTTTTCCAACTCCTTGTCCAGACGCTCCTTGATGTGCCGGGACGTAACGAACTTGCCGTCTTTGCCGAAGAAAGGAGAGTTGTTGATCATGAACAGCATGCTCATGGTGGGCTCGTCCACGGCGATGGGCGGCAGGGCCTCCGGATTCTCGAAATCGGCAATGGTATCTCCGATCTCGAAGCCGTCGATGCCCACTACGGCGCAAATGTCACCGCACTGGACCTCGTCCACGTTGGCCTTTCCCAAGCCTTCGAACACCATCAGCTGCTTGATCTTGCTCTTCTCCACGATATCGTAGCGCTTGCACAGGGACACCGGCATGCCGGTTTTGAGGTTGCCCCTGGTGATGCGGCCCACGGCGATCCGGCCCACATAGGGAGAATATTCCAGCGAGGAAACCAGCATCTGCGGGGTTCCCTCCTTGATTTCGGGAGCGGGAATCTCTTCCAGGATGGTGTCCAGCAGCGCCGTGATGTCGCTGGCAGGCTTTTTCCAGTCGTAGGACATCCAGCCCTGCTTGGCACTGCCGTAGATGGTCTTGAACTCCAGCTGGTCCTCGTTGGCGCCCAGGTTGAACATGAGTTCGAACACCTCTTCCTGAACCTCGTCCGGGCGGCAGTTGGGTTTGTCCACCTTATTGATGACGACGATGGGTTTCTTTCCCATGTCGATGGCCTTGTTCAGCACGAACCGTGTCTGGGGCATGCAGCCTTCGAAGGCATCTACCAGCAGCAGCACGCCGTCCGCCATGTTCAGGACGCGCTCTACCTCTCCGCCGAAGTCACTGTGCCCGGGCGTATCGATAATATTGATTTTAACTCCTTTGTACGTAACGGAAACATTCTTCGCCAGAATGGTGATGCCCCTCTCGCGTTCCAGGTCATTGTTGTCCAGAATCAGGTTCCCCAGATCTTCCGGCTTGCGGACCAGGTTGGCCTGATAAATCATTCTGTCTACCAGCGTGGTTTTACCGTGGTCTACGTGGGCGATGATGGCGATATTTCTAATGTCTTGCATATGATATGGATTTCTCGGCTAAAGCGCTTCGCAGCGCATTTTCATAAATCCTGCAAAATTAACATTTTTTGACGGAAAGTCCATAGGCTTTTTCAAGAATCGCGATTTTGCCGTATCGGAAAATATTTTTTTACCTGCCTTGCAGGCCTCTCCAGGGCCGATTTTTCCCGGCATCCAGAGGCTTGAAAAGTTTTTTACTGCATTTGGCAATCCCGTTTCGTGAAAAAATCGGCCTTCCAGATGCCTACAAGGCCGATTTTACGATTAAACGTTTCACATTTGGGTACACGGATAAGTTTTTTCAGCTTTGCAGCAAAACAAACGGTTATGAAAGCTTTAAGACTGATCCTGACACTTCTGCTTCCGCTCCCGGGCCTGTTGGCCTGCCAGAGCGATGACTTCCCCGACGGGCCGCTGCGGCTTCCACAAGGAGAGGTTTACCACGACATGATCCAGCTGGGAGAGCAGCTGGATGACCCCTACAAAACGGAAAACATGAAGGCGGCACTGGCAGTAGCCTACCCCACCAAGGCCGACCGGATTGACATCCAGACCACAGACCTCTATGTACGCTTCCTGCCCAAAAACGACGAAGAGCTCCGGACCTTGGAAAAAAGCGGCCTGTACCTGCTGGACCATCCGATGGATTACCAGATTCTCCGGGAGGGAGACTACTACCAGGATCCGGAGCTGAAGGAAGACCAGATTACCTGGCAGTACACCCTTGTCCCCAGGGACTTCGTGTTTCCGAAAGGGATACGCTGCGACAAGCTGCACGAATGCTATCTCTCTGAGCACGACCCGGTTACAAGGGCCGATGATCCCGGGATAGACTGGTCGCGGGTAGAAGAGGAAGCCTTCCGGCTCACGGGGAATGAAGCCCTGTGGGTTCCGCCTACCAAAGCCGGCGGACAGGCACCCGCCGGCCGGATCACCATCGAAGACCCGGACTGCAACGGCGGGAAGCCCTTCGGCCTGGCCAGCGTCATGGTGGCCTGCAACATCTTCGTGAAAATCGCCACCTGCTACACCGACCGCGACGGCTACTACCAAATGGGAACCACCTTCTCCGGAGACCCGCGTTACCGCCTGGTTTTCAAAAATGAGCAGGGATTCAGCATCGGCTTCAACTGGATCGTGGTTCCGGCCTCCGTATGCACCCTGGGCAAGGGCGGCCCGGAAGGTATAGACTTCAACATCACCCAGGAAAGCGACGACAACCTGTTCCGCCGCAGCGTCATCAACAATGCCGCCTACGAGTACTATACCCGCTGCAACGAGACCGACCTGGACATCGCGCTCCCCCCGGCCGACCTGCGCATCTGGGTCTTTCCGGACATCGCATCCTCCAGCGCCGCCATGCTCCATCACGGGGCCTTCCCCCAGTTCAACCTGATCCAGAGCCTGATGGAACGCTATCTGGGGCAGTATATGGCCGCCGTCACCTTCCTGGTCAGGCTTTTCGCCCCGGATATCACGATCGGCACGGCAAAAAGGGAAACCTACGCCGACCTGTACGACGCCACGGTGCACGAGCTTGCCCATGCCAGCCACTATTCCATAGCCGGAAACGAGTTCTGGGGACCGTACATCAAATATATCCTGGAAGCCTTTGTCACCGAAGGGAAAGAAGCGTACGGGACAGGGGGCCAGGAAGGGTCGGGCTACTGCGAAGTGGGCGAAATGTGGGCCTACTTCATGGAGGCCTCCCTGTACAAAGACCGGTACAATGTGCCGATGCCCACCTTCGGAACCTCCTACTGGTTCCATCCGGAAATCTTCTCCTACCTGTACGAACGGGGCATGTCCCGGGGTGAACTGTTTCGGGCGCTGAAGCCGAATGTCTGTTCCACGGACGACCTCAAAGAAGAACTCGTGTCCATGTACCCGGACCGGGAATCACTGATCAATGAAACCTTTACCCTCTATGGCAAATAAAAAAGCAATTCTGATGGCGATTCTGGCCGCCTGCATCAGCCTTTCGTGCCACGCCCAGCGGTGGGCGCTCGCGACCAATGTGCTGGACTATGCCAACTTCGGAACCCTGAACCTGGAAGGAAGCCTGGCTACCGGGCAGCACTGGTCCATGACAGCCGTGGCCAAATTCAACCCTTTCCACTACCAGAAGCAAGGAGAGCCGCTGTCGGCCCGGCAGCAACTCTATGGGCTGGGCGTGCGTTTCTGGCCCTGGCATGCCTATTCCGGCTGGTGGGCGGGGACGCGCCTGCAGTACCAGGAATACAACCGGGGCGGCATCCGGTCGCCGGAGACCGACGAAGGAGACCGATACGGGCTGGGCCTGTCGGGCGGCTATTCCTATATGCTCAACGAACACCTGAACTTGGATGTGGGGTTGGGCATCTGGGGCGGATACGACCGCTATACCACATATTCCTGCCCCGTTTGCGGAGTCACCCTGGACTCCGGGGAACGGAGTTTCATCCTGCCATCGGATTTCATGCTCTCTGTGGTGTATGTATTCTGAAAGGATTCTCACAGCCCTGCGGAAAGCCATTCCCGTAATGCTCGTTTTCTTATTTGAGGCATCCTGTACCGTGAAAGAGAGCCGGGAAGACTGTCCGTGCGCGCTGTACATCCGCCTGGAGAGCCTGCCCCTTTCCCCTGCCCGGATCCTGGTGACAGGGGAAGGGTTCAGGCAGGAACTGGAAGTGTCCCGGGACACCGTACTGGTGGTAAGGCCTCCCAAAAGCGGAGCGCTGGTAAGGGCGGTGGCGGGTGCCACGCTGGAAGGTGACGAAACCGTGAACATCCCTTATGGCTACGACAGCCCGCCTGTCTATCTGTTCGGGGCCGATGTAGATACCTCACGGGACACTGCCGCCGTTAACATAGTGATGCAAAAGCATTTCTGCGGATTAACCATCCTGTTTGACGGGCCGGAAGGCTGGGGAGAGCCCTACTGGAGCGAAGTGCGGGGCGAAGTGGACGCCATTCGCTGGGACGGAACCCCTATAGAGGGTTCTTTCTCCTGCCGACTGGACAGCGGCCAGTGCATCCGGCTCCCTCGCCAGAGAACGGAACAACTTCTGCTGCTGGATATTACCATGCCAGACCGGGTAGTCCGAAGCTTCAATCTGAGCTACTACCTGGAGGAGGCCGGATTCTCCTGGACAGCCCCGGACCTGGAAGACCTCACCTTGGAAATCCAACTCTCCGTCACCGCCCTCACAATCCGGGCCGACAACTGGTCCCGCGTAATTCCACTTGAAATTATCGTCTAAAAAATTTGTGAATCCAAAAAAAGTCCGTATATTTGCAGTCCAAAAATGATGCGCGGATGGCGGAATTGGTAGACGCGCTACTCTCAGGAGGTAGTGTCCGAAAGGACGTGTCAGTTCGACTCTGATTTCGCGCACAAAGGATGGCTTTTGAAGTCATCCTTTTTCTTTTTCAAAAGTGCCACAGAATGTACTCAGCGGCCGTTTTTCTTCAAAGAAAGAGACTTTTCAATAGCGAGAAAAAGACTCTTATTTTACACCTATTTTACACCAAATACGTCTTATTTTACACCTATTTTACACCAGGTGAAAACAAAAATCCAGTCTTTTTACATATATTTGTAGGTAGAGATTGTGATTATATGGAAAACACTGACTCTGCCACAACGAGACTAGAGAGAAGGAAAGGCATCTCTTTCAACTTTGAGCTTAAAAAAAGTTCAACGGGATATCCCATCTTTCTGCGTATAACAGAAGATGGAAAGCACTTACGCTATAAAACAACTGTTACCCTCAGTAAAAAAAGCGATTGGGACACTTCCAAGCAGAAGATTAAATATACGGAGCCTCGTCGTGATGAGTGGCAAAATGAACTTGACCAACTAAAGGAGAAGGTCTTGGGCATCCACCGCCAACTGGAGAAGGAGTCTGTCTCCAGCCCCAGTAAAATAATAGAGGTATTACGGGGTGGTAACCGTTCCGAATCTTTCCTTAAATTCGCTGAAGCAAAAAGAGACGAGTACAAGGCAGCTGGCGGTCTATCCAGTATGCGCAAGTATGACCAGGTATGCCGCAAATTTGCCGCCTTCGCCACAAGCAAAGGAAGGGACCCCTACTCCATTAAATTTAAGGAGATGGACTACGAGTTTATTGCCGACTTCGATGCCTACATGCAGACATTGGACAATAAACAGTACATGAAGTATAAGGCGGACGATGATGGCAATCGTGATAAACCGGACCAGTCCACCCCTGGAGCACCGAAGCTTCACCCTAATTATATTGCAAAGATTCTTCAGTACACCAACCGTTTGTTCAACAACGCCATTAAGATGAAATTAGTCCGTGCTGAGGACAACCCTTTCAATGACTATAAAATAAAAGAGGTAAAGACCGAACGGGAGGAGCTTACGCTGGACGAGGTGAAGCGGATTATTAACCTTGACCTACAACCCGGAACAAAAGAGTGGCACAGCCGCAATTTCTTCCTTTGCGCCATGTATTGTGCCGGTGTTCGTGTAAGCGACCTCCTTACCTTAAGGTGGAACAACATTTCAGAAGGGAACCGTCTCCATTACCAGATGGGCAAGAATCACAAGATTCAAGACATCATTCTCCTTCCGCTGGCCATTGAGATTATCGACCTGTATAAAAAGGAGGCCAAGGCCCCGGATGACTACATTTTCCCCTACATGAAAAGCGGGAAGAATGCTGCTCTTTGTGAGAAGGTGAAATCCATCCGAGACTTCGACACCCTGGACGGTCCTTCCAAACTTAAATATAAAGAGGTAATCAGCTCCAAGGAATCAATGGTGAACAATGGCCTGAAGAGCATCCGTACAATGGCTGGTATTACCAAACCGCTCAGTACCCATATCTCGCGCCATACTTTCTCCAGACTTGCAAAGGAGGTACATACCGACAACTCACTTTTACAGGGGTTACTTGCTCACTCCAGCATCAGTACAACCGAACGATATATGGGCCGATTCTCCACTGATGCTAAGGATGAGGCTCTGAAGGAAGTCTTTCGTCCTCTGGATCCCATGATGATGAGGAAGAAGGAATTGTTGGATCAGTTGGCGGAACTTCCCATAGAGGAATTGGAAGCCATCGTTAAAGAGGTTAAAGAGAACGGGCAACAATCATTATAATTGTGGAAAATGCTTATATTTGCATAACAAAGCTTCTGCATAATGAATAACGATTACTCTGGGGATATAAGGTTCTTCCGTTCATCCCTACAGGACTACATTACCTCTTTGATGGAGCCCATGAAGGAAGAGTTCAAACGGCTTGAATCCTTGCCTACGCTATGCCAGGATGAGGCCATGAAGAAGTTTTTGGGTAAGAACCACTATAAAGATACAACACCTTGGAAAAGCCCGAAGTTCTATGGGCGTGCAATTATAGAAATCATTGCATTAATCTATGAACAAAAAAACACGCCTTATGTAAATGTAGAAGATCATGAAGGGCCGACACTACGTCTTACAAAACAATTCGAAGAACGTGAAAATAATCTATATAGCCTCCTCAATAAACTCAGTTCCTTTATTCGTCTAACCCCCGAAATACTCATATTGGATGCGGCTATTCATTATGCTGAACGAAAGAGGTTTTATGATGGCGCCTCTCCAGATTCTACAAATATTGGTCTTTTGACATCCTCCGAAATAGTATCCTTTCTTACAGAACTTTCTACATCCCACAAGAAATTATTCAATACCTTCATAAAATGTTGGTCTAAGCGATATGAAATAACTTTATTCCGTGAGGCTTTTATGGGGAAAGACTATCAGTCTGCTACGGAATATCTAAATGGGACAAATGGTGGCTCATCCGCGTTTTCCATTGAAGTTACTTGTGTTGCTAAGGGCTTATATAAGTTGAGCTCCCTAACCGACGCCTTGCAAAAAGGGAGAAAGTGCAAAAAGATTGACCATAAATACTATGTGAAATATTCCGATGTGATGCCGAATGATTTCTTGAAAGATATTGAGGCTCCACATTACTCAGAGGACCGCCTTGAAGAAGTTAAGGCTGAGCTATCTGCAAAACAACACCTCTTCTCCGAGAATGAGTATAATGCGATAGTTGGAGAAGAAGTGCCAACTATTAAGCAACCCGTCGAATCCCCCTGCCCTGTAAAGGACACCTCTAATATATATATAGAAGGAGATGGAACTCCTTCCCCGACTGTAATCGAGGAAACGTCACTTAACAAGTTCGCCTCGCACTTCCCGGGAATCCAGCTGAAGTTTAAGTCGGATGCCGTCATAGATATTATTACTGATTATCTCGCCGGAATTTACATTGATGACGATCCTGATGTTAAAGCTTTATTCAAATACCGTATTACTGGCCTCGGCGACATATCTCCTGAACTGCTGGACAAAAAAGTCATTTGGTATATGAAAGGAAAACACCCGAATGACTTAAATGGTTTTTTGTATGCAATATCGTTTAATCGTAGTTCTTATCAAGATTATGTCGCAAGGTTTTTTGAGTTTGCCTTTGGAAAGGATTCGACTGGGCAGCCAATGATAAAGCATATAGTTATTGAGCCTCTCACTCAGCATAAGAATACCAAAATAATTGATGCCTTGAGAGAGTATCCAGAATTACGGAATCTATTTTAAATCACATATTATTTCTCCAAGAGTCCCTCGCAAAAGGGGCTCTTTTTTTGTCTCTAATTCTCTCTAATTCTCTAATTATTTCTAATTAGAAGTCTTTTAGAAATTGTTAGTAGTCAATCTGTTATATAGTCCGTAAACTTGCAGTCGTAAACCTGTAAGCGAAATCGTTATGGACGTAAAAATCATACAAGTTGAAGCTTCCGAATTAGAGGCTCTGGTCAAGAAAGCTGTTGCTGACGCCTTGGCTGAATACCAGAATACCACCTCTAATAATACGCGTGAAGAGGACGACCTTATTGGTACGGCCGAGGCCTGCAAGATACTTGGGATTGGGTCTCGTACTATGCAGCGCTATAGAGATCGCAAGTGCTTCAACGTAGTTATGAGAGGCCCCCACAAAGCCCTGTACTACCGCAGTGAGATTCTGGCCTTCCGCGATGCTAACCGAGTAAATGCACGATAATATGTTTAACAATAAATAATCAAGAGTATGAAAAAGAACAAAAAAGAAACAACCGGCATCCAGATGCTCAGTGACATTTATGGCCTCGACGTAACCGCAGATTCAACCTTGGCGTTCCTGTCAATTGTGTGTTGCTGTATGAGAGAGGAGGAAGTAAAAGAGTTCTTCGGCTTCTCTTCCTGGGAATACGACCGTATTTTCACAGATGCCGAAGGGGACTGCATCAAGAGATGGCACCGCTCCCCGAAGATGGCATTCAAAACAATGGACGCCCACATGGAGAAGCAGGACCTCGATGACTGCCAGTTCTTTCTCTCCTTCCTTTTGAGGGAATGGGTCAGGAATCAGTATCTGTGCGATTTGGCAAAAGAGGTCGAAGCGCTAACCGATGAGGATATCTTTGATGGCCTCGGAGAAGATGAATTCCAGGTCAGCGAAGAAGATCTTGACATCGTTGGCGAACTGATGTTCTGCCACGTCGCGGACATCTATGAAGCCCAAAACATGACAGCTTAACCTCCATGCATACGGTTCCAGCCGGGTGAAACCGGCTGGAACTGCCAATAAGAAACAACAAAAAAAAATAATATGAAAAACTTTATTCTACTAGGCAACAAGCTAGCTGCCACAACAGAAGCTATCTGGCCGCATGTGATTACCGGCGAGGTACATTACGGCTACACCTCTCCCAGAGAGTTCGTACTGCCCAACGGTGAAAAGACCAAAAAGCTGCAAGGCCAAACCAGATGGTATACAAACCTGCCGGTCAAGAAGGAATGTACCCTCAAACTCACCAAGTCCTACTATGCAGACCCCACAAAGTATCCTAAGTACGAAGGATTTGATGCCATTGAGGTAAGTCGGGTGAAAGATATTCCTTACGACTACGAAGGTGTCATGGGTGTTCCTGTTGGCTTCCTTGACCATCTCCATCCTGACTTCCGAATCCTGGGGGCATCTAATGGAGCAAGAGGCCAGCTGACAGATATCTTTCTTGCCCACCAGCAGGACCTCCATTTCAACGGGAATGGCCGCGACTCTTACACAAGAATTTTCATTAAACGTAAATAACCATGAGCAACAACAAAGCACTACGCAATGCGCAGATCAACATCAATGATGAGTTCTACACCCTGTACTCTGATGTGGCTGCCGAAATCCTGCCTCATCGCCACCAGCTGAAGGGAAAGAGGGTGCATTGTCCCTTCTCAGACTACCGCTACTCCCAAGTGGTACTCTTCCTAGTTGATTTCTTCCACATCCTTGGGCTGGCTCACCTGACTGCCACCTGCTTTGACAATGGAGATGGTGCCTGGAGGTTCGACTATGACGGGAAGATAGCCACAGTAAGCAGGCTCACCCAGGGAGGTTCCTTTGACACTCCAGAGGTAACGGAGATCATGCACAAGTCCGATGTGGTGATAGACAACCCTCCGTTCAGCAGAGAAGGAGACATCTTCATCTGGATCATGGAGACTCCGGGCACTAATGACAACAATATGTTTAACAATAATAAAGCAGCTTAATCATGACAAACAAAACAAACAACGAGAACCAGACCTCTAAACTTAAGATTGATAACAGCCCCAACTCTCTGGGCAATTACGCTTTAAAGAGGGTTGTCTACGTAATCTCTGGTGCAGTCCTGGCCACTATAACCGGGTTTGTCGGCTTTTGGTGCCACAAAAGTGAGAATAAAGAAGACCTTAAGCAAAAGGAAAAAGCGTATGACCTCCGGAACCAGAAAGCCGTTGAACTTAAACGGATGATTTCTGCCATAGATAAGAACCCTCTACCGGGAGATACTACTATTCAGACCCCCAAAACCTTCGACCAGATGACCTCACGTCCTATGGCAGAAGAATCTGGCTGGCTCCTCCCATGGTATGCTAAAAGAGGCCAAATCTCCGGTTGTGTTGCAGGTGCGGATCTTGGTAAAACCATCCTAATGATTGACTCTGCGTTGGCTGCTGCAAAAGGAGAGAGACCTACTTTCTTGCCAGAAGGAGCGCCGAAAGCTGACAAGATGGATGTCGTCTTCTATCGTCTAGAGGTACGTTCTGGCGAAATGCGTGAACGGTATGGAGATGGCTCTGTTTTCCCGGCCAACTTCGGATGGATTACCAAAGGAGACATGGCTTCACCCACCTTTGATGGTCTTCTGGCTGACATCGCAAAAAGAGCCGAATCTTTCAAACGTGATACTGCTGTGTATGTAGACCCCCTCTCCAAGCTACCTAACTGGGATCTTGCCAAGTTCCTGACCGCCATGGAGGAGGTTCAAGACAAATGTGCCGCCAGAGGTATAGTAGTTTCCGTTCTCTTCTCAGCACACACCGAAGAGACCAAACCCTGGAAACCGCTGACTCCTGATATGGTAAGAGGTGGAGATGTTGTGATTCAGCAGGTAGGTGCACTCTTTGCTCTTCGCCGTGAACGTGCAGGTAATGGATTCCGTTTCCTTCAGACCCTCAAGGTTCCCAAAGGCGAAGAGGAAAAAGGTCAGGTCAATGTGATTCGCTTTGAAGGCCGCAAGGAAGACCAGCCCGGATCCTACACCCACCTCGAATACGTCTGCCAGCAGAAGGAATCCGAGGCTCTTCCCCTGAAACCCAAAGCTGAGAAAAAAGCTGAGGAAGTGGAACCCGAAAAACCGAAGAAACCCGGGAAATTGGCGGGAAAAGAGGAGGAAATACGCGCCATGAAGGAAGCCGGCAAGTCGGTCCCTGAGATTGCGAAACACTTTAAAGTATCCAAACAAGCGATCTACGACGTCTTGAAAAAAGCCTAGTCAACCCCAGAATGCCAACTTTACTATTAACCTTTTAATATTTAATAAGATAGCCGGTAAAGTCAAGTCCTAAAAAAAATTTCAATGGGGCCCCTGCAAGAAAAAATGCAGGGGTCTTTTTTTATTTCCACCACTTCACTTTACCATATGCCTCTCCACTACCTTACCTCCCTCATAAACACAAAAACAACCACTTTTCTTATCCCGTCCAAACCATCGGCCACTATTCCCCCGAGCCCCATTTTTCGCCGCCTTCAGAGCTTCTTCACAGTTAGTATGATAGAAGATTGGGGCGGTATCTTTGGGCTCGTTTCTCCTTGGCCGTGGGATATAGGACGGTTGCTTCATTCTCCAAACATAGTCGGGGATTTCGGTTATGGGTGGGTATTCTGGCAACATGGGCGCAAGTTAAGAAAAGCTTGTGCCAGGATGTTGCTCAATGCGAACCTTTTCCTGTAGAACTATACCCCATCAACCTTAATGTCTGGCGAATACTTTTTACAAAGAGTATTCGCTTTTTCATTTGCTGAATTCAGATCATTAATGATTTGCTTTATATCTTGCGCCATTTCAGGGTTGTCCCCACCAATCTCTGTGGCAATCCTTATTAATCGTGTAATCTCGAATTTCAGCCTTGGGGCTGAAAACAATTTATCGCGTAAAATTCTTTCTTTCTTCTTTGTTCTGAAAAACCGGAGCATAGCTTTATACGTATTTCAATACAAAGATAATGCATTTTATGCGGTATTATATAAAAATCACCTTGTTGCGGATTTCGGCGATGATAATAATCCCGAAAGGAGTATAAAGGCATTATAGAAGATATCAGCCTTGGTTCGGATATCTGGGCGTTCTTGTACTAGAGCATTAAAACGAGAATAGTATTCTTCTCGCATTATGATTCTATGTCCCAAGCCACAATAAATACATTGCCAGCCTGGAAGAGTATTGTTTTTAATTTCCTCCCTTTTATCTATGGGCAAATCCAGTTCAGCGGGGCTTAATTCACACCGAGAATAAGATTGTCCGTTACTACACAGCATATCACCAAATCCTTGATCTGATTCACGCCAAGCTATAATTTGGTGTTTTTTAAGGACTTTAATAGTTCCCTCGCGAGAACCATAAAAGATATGTTTACATTGTATCATATTCATTCCCATCTTGTTGCAGTTCGCATAGCAAGTGTAATTGCCTCTCCCACCAAGGCGACATCAGCCAGGAGGTAGTGGCTCTTGCTACCGAGGGTGATTGTACTGCCAGCGATCTCTGCTGTATGGAGGATCTTCTTCCGGATGTCGGTATCACCGAAATATGTTACCGGGCCAAGGCCGAAGGCTGTTCCGGTTGGACTGAGGCCCAGAAGGATAAAGCCGGCATCGATATCAAATGCCAGCAATGTCGATTTGTAAGAGTACTCCTTGAAGCCGGTAATTGGTCGTCTCTTCAGGAAATTGGCCTTAAACTTCTCATATTGCTCGCAGGCAAAGGCTTCGTCGACAAAGGTGAGATAATAGCAGCTCAGAGCCGTATATGACCCTTTGACCATTAGGCAGTTTGGCTCATTAGAGGAGTAAACAACCATTGATGCAATAAGACCGGTCTCGTCATCCAAGTGTTTTTTCTGCATATTCTCCAACCACATGTCTACTGTGTCGGCATATTTGCCATGATATTGTTGCGAATATAGTTTGAGTGCAACAATGGCTACCAGCATATCGGGAATATATACAGATTCTCCCGGATATGTCTCCAGATTCATTCCAGGGCTGAGAAGCAAACGGCGGTTCATTGCCTCACAGAGTGAATGGTACAGTTCGTCATATCGGCCATCTCCACCCACGTGCTTGTAGCCTGCAATCATCCAAGCAAGGTGGCTCAGGTATGAGACATGACTCTTATCGCCGTCCAGCGTCATTAGCGGGTCTTCATACCATCTATCTCGGTCATAAGCCCGCAACTCACGGGACATCACCATTTTGATTAGCGTATCAATCTGAACTACCGCATCCTCCCGTGTCTCTGGGTATAGCTGCGCCAAGTTAACCAGTGAGGCCGACAACATCGAGCAGGAATACAATGCCCATTCGCCCTGGAACTGAGGGCCAACGGCAGATGGCATCCTATCAAGGAGTTTCTGAGGCTTTGTCAAAACCTTACCTAGCAAGAAATTCCTGCGACGAAGAAGATCTGCCTTTTCGTGGTCGAAGGAACCGATATTCCATGTGGCAACAATTACCCAGATGACCTTTACCGAGACAAAAGCAGTCAGTATTAGGAGAATCGTTTTCATTCTGCTCCTTTTTACTTGCCGATTATCTTCCTGAATAGCTCGGTTAGATGAAATAATGTCGTTTTCATGCATTTCGGTTACGGTCTCTACTAAAAGAATAAGATTCTGGTTCTATTCCGGAACAAGTGGAACTATAAAGAGAGAAAAGAATCTCGACGAGTTCGGAAGTCGATAAACGAACTAAATCAAAAAGGCATATCGTCAGGTACGTAGTGAATCCCGCGTCTTTGCATTTCCCAATAGCATTTCATCGTTGTACGAACATCTTCCATAGCGTCGTGAGCATTAGTTAAAGGCGTCTCAAACAGTTTTTGATACAACTCACTCAATTTAGGATACTTTGAATCTGGCAGATTACAAAACTGCTCCGACTCTATCATTGTGCAGAAACACTTTTTTGACTTAAGATTATTCTCTTTTTTGCACCTAATCATTTCAGCATCAATGACATTTAAATCAAAACTCACGTTATGCCCCACAATGCACTGTGCCTGACATGCAACACTATTTAAACAGTAAAGAACCTCTTGTAGTTGCCGTCCTCTTAACATTGCATCGGCCTGACTAATATGGTGTATAGAAGAGGCACTATGGGGAATAGTAAAGTCTGTCGGTTTGATAATTGATTGAAACTCCTCTATTATATTGCCTCGTTTATCAGTCAGGGCCCAGGCAATCTGAACGAGGCGCGGCCAATTCTCTGTATTATTACTCGGCGCACCAGGATCTTTAGGAAGTCCCGTTGTCTCGGTATCAATAAAAAGAAGATTATCCGTTAATGAATACGTTGGCATTAATGGGTAGGCTCTATTATAGATTTGTGAGACTTCGGCACCTTGATATAAATCATACGTAATTTCAGGACCGGATGGATTAATTTCCTCATCGCCACAATAATAACTGCTCCATAAAGGAAATGATTCTTTATTATCATCATTAAAGGTTTTGTAATAGATACAAAAACCCAAATCACTAATGTGCGTAGGAAGTGAGGAAATTGCGCTGATGTCGAGATGATTTTGAGGCCAAAGATCAAGACTCCAAATCTTTTCACCACGTTGTAGTATAATATGCATCAACGCTATTTCTTTACCGCCTAAAGAAACCAACTTTGGCGAGATGCTAATAACAGTCGCGCCAAAGGCTTGAATATATTCAAGTAAATTGCGACGAACACAATTTTCTTCTGAATTTAGTTTCATAGTTAGCGAAATGAATGTTGATTATAGGCAAAGATACTCTATTTACTATAGAAACACAACTCTGTATCTTTCTTCTTTATCCTGGTAATATGTGCCAAAACAAAACTCACTGCCTGGCCCTACGCTTCGCTAGTGCCCGGCTGGTCATGTCCCTTCGGTCCATGATAATAGAAATTGCATTGTAGTATTTCTTATTCAATAGAAAAAGAAGAAGATATTATTCAACATAGCATGGCATAGCCTATGGTCATTCTCGTAGCGTAAGCGGAGAGTAATGACCAGTATCCCTATTGAACATAACTTAACACTGATGGGACCCCAAACCTCCCTCTCTTCCTCTCGCTAACGCTCAAGGAATTCACTCCAGGTCCCATCTACACTTCGTGATTTTCCAGAAAGATATGATATTCTTCTCTTCCTATGAGGACATTTTTTATCAATACTTGTCCTTTATAGGGAAAGTAGTGGTTTTTGCTGAAAAATGTCCTTTAAATTCTTAATTATGAATAACTTAAGCACAAAGCAATTATATTATGATTGAACAAAAACAAACATTTAAGGTTGATTCAGGTATAGAGTATCTGAATGATTGGTTTAACAATGGAGTTTCTTTCATTGACTGGATTCTTCAACAAGGCAAGGTGCTGCTGAATAAAGTAGTAACTGGATGTGGTTTTACTTCTGGCTGCCTTGCTACACAGAACAGGGATCTTATCTTAATGTCTCCAAGAATCCATTTGATTAACAACAAGGTCGAGCAATTCAACAAGCCAGATCCTGTTTGGAATCCGTATGGTATTGAGTACTGCTTCTACTTTGACAGAACGAAAAAGGAAAGTGAATTATGGTTGGCATTGGGCGATTATTTTCAGAAATGTCAAGATCCAAACTTCCCACACAGGATGAAACTACTAGTAACGTATGATTCATTCCCCCTCCTGGCTGATATGTTGGAAAGTCAGCCCTTTGGATTTAATATCAGCAGGGATTTCGGGCTGGTTGTAGACGAGAGCCACTGTATCATCAAGGACATTAAGCTGAAGGAATATAGGGACAAGAACACAATGTCAGCGTTTTTGGAGAGGGTGTTTTGCTATGATAATGTGGTGTTCGTTTCGGCCACTCCCATTGTCAAGTACCTCGCTATGGTTCCCCAATTCCAGTATAATAGTGTCCAGCATTACGAACTTGAATGGGAAAACAAAACTCCTGTAAAAGAAAAGTCGTATCAGTGTAAAGGGGCTGCTGATGCGTTTAAAAAGATAATCACCCAGTACATGAAGAATGGCTACTTCGATATCATATACAACGAAGACGGAACCACAGAGGTTAGTGATGAGGCGGTAATTTTCCTTAACAGCGTTGATGACATTCAGAATATCCTTGCCAAGTATACGTCTGGGAAAACGCCTTTGATAGATCCGGCCGAAGTTTCCGTAATATGTGCTAACACCAAAGAAAACGAAGCAGCTCTCAAGAAGGCTAATCCTAAGTTGAAAATTATGACCTCCATCCCCAAAAGAAATCAGCCACATACGCCATGGACATTCTGCACCAGGACTTGCTTTGCCGGTGTTGACTTCTATAGTTCCTGTGCAAGTACCTTCGTGGTGGCAAATTACAATGTTAGCAGTCTTTCCCTGGACATCGCTTCGGATATTCCACAAATCATCGGACGGCAGAGAGTCAAGACTAATAAGTTTAGAGATAGGATTCACATCTACTATACTAATAATGTGAGGGTAGTTGACGATAATGCTTTTGACAATTATATGACCCAGAAGGAAGAAGAGAGTCTGAAGCAGATACGCTTATGGGAAGTAGCGGTAAAGGGAGGCCTTGGAGAAACAGCACTTCAGAATCTGAAGGATCGTATTCAAGAACATCCCGACCAACTATTTGTAAACACCCTCAAAGGCTATCCTGAGATTGATAGCCTCCTAATGCTGGATGAGGTTTACAGCCATGACATACTAAAGAATCATTCGCAGTGGTTTATAGCGTCCGGAAATGGTGGTGGGAATGGCATCTACAACCAGCCTATCCAGCAACTTGTTGGAACTCTAAAGCAAGCCTATAGACCGGAAGATAAGCTTAAAGAAGTTTGCATGGTAGTTGAACGGTATCCAGAACTCAGAGAGGAATTGAATCAGATGTTATGGGCAGAAGGCTATGATGACGCCGCATATTACATCAACAATCTCCCAGTGTCCAGAATTACCGCATTGGGATATAACTCAACACGGATGGACAACGAGATTCAGAACATGCATCAACTCCCTCAGCTCGGCCCCATTATTACAGTCAAGTTCCAAGTCGGCCAGAAATACACGCGCGAAGAAATCAAGTCGGCATTACAGGAGATATATACAGATGCCGGTATCAAGAAGACGGCAAAAGCAACCGATCTACTGGACTACTTTGATTGCTCCGACTGTAAACTCAATGGTCAACGCGCGTATCTCCTTGGCCGAAAAAATAACTAAAACTATTCCCATCTGAGCCTATCCCTGAACGCCAAAACACAGACCTTTACTTTCAATAGTTTTTAGTTTTCAGCTCGACGCAATTTCCACAAAATCAATCGTTTTAAAAATAACCATCCTCTGTGGCAATTATAACCGTTTGGGGGATGGTTTTCGTTTTGCGAATGGCGCTTTCTAGGGGTGCTTTTTGCTCACCCACAGCCTTGTTTTCTTTATTTATGACAGAGAAGGTGAAAAGGTATCTTCCATGTCATAGATAATTTAAAATCAGCAATATATGTTGACGGAAATCATTAAAAATTTGCTCTCCTCATCTGGTACGATTGGGGAGACGAACCTGACCAACAATGGGCCGGTGGTTGTGTCAGAAGAAATTGTTGAACCGGCTCCGACCAAAGTAGAGCCCCAGTACGACGATCCAGAAGTAATTGTTCTGGTTCACGAGTTTGGACCTATGGAGGACGGAAAAGTTATCCAGGTATCACTTCAGCAAATGTTGAAGCTGCTGCCAAGAGTGCGTAGGCGAAAGGATGCTTACAAACGACTAGTTAACCACCTGCTTGAGGCCTATGGTGTTAAGCTGGTAATTGTATCACGTAAACATGGGAAGATGGAAGAGGGGCGAACAACTTGTGATGAATGATGCCGGTGAGATCCAAGGCATTATTTACTGTTACAGAAACGAAAACCCGGATGCAGGTGAAGAATTCGGTTGGCATTATGTGGG
>ODAI010476358.1_pt1 | contig 17947 bp, 16 predicted proteins | sample 1539321 | NCBI WGS metagenome assembly ODAI01 (sample SAMN02144231, study PRJEB22623) | gut metagenome | biome: sheep rumen | host: Ovis aries | place: New Zealand | reverse complement strand
GGATTCTTAGGACTTCTGCATATGGAAATCATCCAGCAGCGCCTGGAGAGGGAATTTGATCTTGATCTGATAACGACTGCGCCGAGCGTCATTTACCGTGTGCATCGGACAAACGGAGTTGTGCTGGATGTGGATAACCCGTCCAATCTTCCTGCGGCGGACACGATTGAGTTCATGGAAGAACCCTACGTCAAAGTCTCAATCTATACGCCTCAGGAGTTTGTCGGCGCGCTCATGGAGATCTGCCAGAATAAACGGGGCGAGTATAAAGACATGGTCTATGAAGGCAGCCGGGTATGCCTCCACTACAGCATGCCGCTGAACGAGATCATCTTTGATTTCTTCGATCAGGTAAAGAGCAGGAGCCGCGGTTATGCGAGCTATGATTACGAGTTTGAAGGAAACCGTCAGAGCGATCTGGTAAAGCTGGACTTCTTGCTGAATGGCGAAGCCTGCGATGCATTGTCTATGATCGTTCACCGGGAGCGTGCGTATGCGCGGGGAAGGGCCATTGCGGAAAAACTGAAGGATGTCATTCCGCGCCAGCTCTTCGAGATCCCCATTCAGGCGGCAATCGGCGGCAAGGTGATCGCGCGCGAAACGGTGAAAGCGGTGAGAAAAGACGTCTTGGCCAAGTGTTACGGCGGAGATATCACCAGAAAGAAGAAGCTGCTTGAAAAGCAGAAAGAAGGAAAGAAGCGCATGCGGCAGCTGGGTTCGGTGCAGGTGCCCAGCGAGGCTTTCATGACTGTTTTGAAGATGGACGAATGAGAGATGGATAAACAGACACTTTCCCTGTATGTGCATATTCCGTTCTGTCAGAGAAAGTGCGCCTATTGCGACTTTGTGTCTTATCCTTTGGGGACGTACAAACTGGATGAGTATATTCATGCTGTCTGCTCCGAAATCCGGAGCCAGGCAGCCGTTTTTTCTGACAAAAATGTCGCTACGCTGTATATCGGAGGAGGAACCCCGTCCCTGCTGCAGGAAGAGCATATGCGGCAGCTTTTCGGCGCGCTGAAAGAATGCTTCTCTTATGTCCCTTCACCGGAAATCACAATGGAGGCAAACCCAGGCAGCTTCACGGAAAGCAAACTGGAAACGTGGCTCAAACTGGGGGTAAACCGCATTTCCATAGGGGTACAGTCTTTTGATGATGCGCTGCTGAACACAATCGGCAGAGTGCACACTGCCAAGCAGGGAATAGAGGCAGTTGAATCCGCGCACAAGATGGGACTCCGCAACATCAGCCTGGATCTGATGTATGGACTGCCCGGGCAGACGGGGGAGCAGTGGAGACGAACGCTGGAACAGGCCTGTGCGCTGGAAACACAGCACATCAGCTGTTACAGCTTGATTGTAGAAGACAATACCGCACTGAAATACAGGCTCATGAATCATCCGCAGCTTCTGCTCGCGCAAGATGAGCAGGAGGAACGCACATTGGAAATGGAAAACTGCACAAAGCATGTCCTGACTTCCAATGGTTTCGAGCGGTATGAGGTTTCAAATTACTCAAAGCCGGCGTATGAGAGCAGACACAATCTGGCGTATTGGGAGTGCGCTCCTTATCTGGGGTTTGGATGCGCTGCCCACAGCATGACCCTGCAGGGCCGCTTCTACAACACGTCTTCATTGCGGCTGTACATGTCCGGAGCACCGGAAGGACGACGTATTCAGGAGGGGCAAAATACAAAAGAGGAGCGGGTGTTTGAGCGGGTAATGATGGGACTCCGCATGGTGAAAGGAATTGATCTGAAGCGGTTTCGGGCTGACTTTGGGTGCGATCCATGGGTAATCTGGCCTGAAACGATTCGGACGGGTATTCAAGACGGCTTCTTATGTGTACAGAGCGACAGGCTGAAGCTGACGGAAAACGGCATGGAGGTCATGAATCAACTGCTGGTGAAAATGTTGGAAGAGAACGAATAGAGACGATTGCTCAGGTTCACAGCAGACTGTGAAGGAAACTGAAAGACTGTGAGTCATAAGCAAGTCTGACGAGATCCTCCGATGGAATCGGAGCAGGCTGAATCTGAACAGAAAAAACGCTGCTCATGGTCGAGCAGCGCAGAAAAGCCGTGTATGGATAGAACCCTTCCAGTCCAATCATTTAGGTTGAGCGCCGAGATAAAAGAATTTGGAAACACGGCGAATCTCCTCAGAAACATCGGAAGCCGGGAAGGATTCGGGATGAGCAGCGAGGATGCAGGCGAGCCCATGTGCGTAAGTCGCGATTTCCTGACAGGCGTTCCGTGCCGCATTTTCATTGAGAGTGTAACAGCGACAAACGGACGGGATGACCTTTTCAATAGAATCCAGAATTACATCAAAAGGATGGACGATCATCTCATCGGCAAGCTGAGTCATGTGAAGGAAGACAAAACGGTTTCTTGCCGCAAAAAGGACATAAGCGGTGCAAATGCTCTCCAGGGACAGCTCTTGCGTCTCAGCATCGGCGACAGCCGACATGAAGTCATTCACAGCCTTTTGGGACAGGGATCGGCGCAAGCTCTCCATATCCGGGAAATAGCTGAATATCGGCTGTGTGGAACATCCGAGCTCTGCGGAGACCGAACGGGCGTTTACGGCGTCCATTCCCTGAGACGCAAAGATTTCATAAGACTTATTGAGGATGATTTCGCGCGTATACTTTTGCTTGGGAGGCATTTGAGTCCACTCCTTAAGTTCAAAGGGATCCTTAAATGATCAATAGAATTGCAAACAACGGTAATTATATGCGAACGGACAGAAGATTACAATGCCTTTACGAACAGGTTCGAGGCCCCAAAATGCAAAGAACTGATGAAAAAAGAGAATATTTCAAAAAAGGATGGAAATATGCAAAAAACTGAATTATAATATGCGAAAAAAGAAAAACATTCGTGTTTAGGCATGGAGGACTATCTATGGATCGCGTCCGTCGAAATGAACGCTTGGCAGTCATGATGCGCATTCTGACTGAATCACCCAATCAGATCATCACATTGGGGACCTTCTGCGATATGTTTGGTTCCGCAAAGTCCACAATGAGCGAAGATATTGATATTCTGAGAAATGTGATGAATTCTTACGGGCTGGGCCAATTGGATACAGTAACCGGAGCTGCCGGAGGAGTCCGATACAGGCCGATCCTCAGTCCAAAGGATGCGTACGAAAAAGTGGATGAGCTGGCGCAGATGCTTTCTGCACCGGGGCGGATACTGCCGGGCCGTTTTGTTTATATGGCTGATATTCTGGCCATGCCCGAAAAGATGCAGTATATGGGGGCTATTGTCGCTTCTCAGTATTACCGGTATGAGCCGGATTTCGTCCTCACGATGGAGACGAAAGGGATCCCCATTGCGCTTATGACGGCGCGGGCGATGGGCGTCCCTGTCGTGATTGCAAGGCGTGACAGCAAAGTGTATGAGGGCCCTGCGGTGAACATCAACTATCTCAGCGGCTCCGGCGGACGGGTAGAGACCATGAGTTTGTCCAGAAGGGCAGTCAAAGAAGGACAGCGGGCGCTGATCGTGGACGACTTCATGAGGGCCGGCGGCACCGCCAAGGGAATGGTGGATATGATGAGGGAGTTTGCTGTCACGGTGGTTGGGGTTTGTGTGCTGATCAGTACAAAAGAACCCGAACATAAGCGTCTGGATGGCGTCAAATCGCTGCTTGTTGCGGATGCGATGGATGATATATCCGGTACGGCCGTGATCCGGCCTGCACCGTGGCTGCAGCAGGCAGGAAATAAAAACTGATGTTTTCGTAAACGCCCGAATGCATCGGGCGTTTCGGTTTTCAAAGGAGAAAGGGAAACAGAATGCTAATAGTGATCGGTTTGGGAAACCCGGGGAAGGAATACCAGCGAACGAGACACAACGTTGGCTTTGACGTGATTGATGTGCTCAGTGAAAAATGCGGAATCACCCTTGGCAAGCTGGCTTTGCATGGACAGATAGGAGAAGGCTTCGTATCGGGGAAGAAACTGGTGCTGGTTAAGCCTCAGACCTATATGAATCTATCCGGGCAGTGCGTCTCAGAGGTGCTTTCATGGTATAAGCCGGAAAGCAGTGAGGTTGTCATCGTATATGACGATATTGATCTGCCACTGGGACGAGTCCGCATGCGGCTCTCCGGCAGCGCAGGCACACACAACGGAATGCGCTCTGTGATCTCGCTGACAGGGAGGCAGGATCTGCCCAGATTACGGGTGGGCGTGGGAAGCAAACCCGAAGGCTGGGAGCTGGCGGATTGGGTCTTGTCGCATTACCAGACACAGGAAGAGCGGCAGATTCAATTTGACGCCTTTTTAAAAGCATCTGCTGCCATTCTCGCGATGCTGAACGAAGGCACGGACGCGGCCATGCGCATCGCGAACGCAAAAGAAGAATGATTTGGGATAGCTTATACGAGTTAGGGAGACTGCATGAAAAACAGCTTTATCATACAATCACTGTACGAAGACAACACGTTTAATTCTATTGCAGAGGGACTGCATACGCGTCGGATCTGTATCGCTGTGAGCGGCTTGTCAGATGCGCAGAAAATGCACTATGCCTGCGCGCTGGCCGAACGTACAAAGAGAACGCTGGTCGTTATTGCGGAGAGCGAGCGTACAGCTTCTATGCTGGCAGCGGACTGTTCTGCGCTTTTAAACAAGACAGTAAAGATCTTTCCTGCGCGGGAACTGTCCTTTTATCAGAATGTGGCCTCGAGTCATGAGGTGTCGTTTCGGAGAATTGAAGCACTCAACAGCCTTATTACAGGAGAGGCTGGCGGAATTGTCGCCCCTGTCGACGCACTGCTGCACCGGCTCGTGCCGAAGAAACTCTTTGAAGCATGTGTGATACAACTGTCTGTGGGACAGACTGTCAGTCCGGAATGGCTGACGGAGAGGCTTCTGGCGATTGGATATACGCGCGAATACATGGTAGAAGGCAAGGGGCAGTTTTCTGTCCGGGGAGAGATCGTCGACATCTATCCATCGGATGCCGTTTCAGCGATTCGTTTAGACTTTTTTGACGAAGAGATCGATTCGATTCGGACTTTTGATGTTTTGAGTCAGCGGTCGGCGGATGAATTGGAGCGCATCACCATTCCCCCTGCGAATGAAGCGCCTCTGCCGGAAGGATACTGCGCGGACAGATTTGTGCAGTCGATCGCAAACGCGTTAGCGACGGAGAAGCCTGATCAAACGGATAAACTCAATAACTTACAGGATGATTCGCCGACGCTTGCGAACCTCCCGGATGATCAGGAAGAGGAAGCCAAGGGGACGATTATAAAACAGAGCACATTTGAGCGCTTCAAAGAACGCTTGAATGATGCGATGGGGCAGACGGAAAAAGGGATATCATCGGCGTATCTCGAGCGGTTTATCGATTGGGTATATGACGCAACGGAGAGCCTTTTCGATTATGCTGACCATCCCATTGTGATTCTGAATGAACCGCATGCCCTTCTGGAACGGCTGGAGAATCGCCTGTCCGAATATGGCAATGCATTCGTTTCCGCGGTGGAGCGGGGCGATGCGTTCAGGCAGCAGAAAAATCTTCTGCTTCAGAAAGAAGAAGCTTTGGCTGAAATCAAAGCAGAGTCAGTCCTATGCATGACGAGCATTCAGCGGGAGCTGGAGGATTGGCAGCCTGCTTTGAGCTTTGATATTGGCGGACGCAGCATCGGCAGCTACAGCGGCAGGACGAAAGAAATGTGCCGCGATATCAGGAAGTGGATGGAGAATCAATGGCGCGTGATCGTTCTCTCCGGAGGAACGGCACGCGGTCAGCGTATCCAGCAGTCTTTTGAAGAAGAAGACATACTGGCGGATTTCGACGACTCGGGAGAGAGTGTGCCCTCTGCAGGTGAGTGCGTGATCTATCCGCTTGCGCTTTCCGGAGGCTTTCAGTACCCGTCTATTCGGGTTGCCGTGATCGTGGAGAGCGATATATACGGCAATAAGGGAAGAGAGAAGGGCAATTCTAAAAAAGCAAAAGGAAAGCTGCAGGCTTTTACGGATTTACAGGTTGGAGACTATGTCGTACACGAAACGCACGGCATTGGCATTTACGAAGGAATCAAACGCCTGACAAGCGAGGGCACGTCCAGGGATTATCTGATGATCCAGTATCTGGGTCAGGATAAACTCTACATCCCCGTTGACCATTTTGACCGGATTCAAAAATATATTGGAAGCGGAGAAGGGTCTGCACCCAAGCTCTCGCATTTGGGCGGGAAGGATTGGGACAAGCAGAAGAGCAAAGTCAGAGAGAGCCTGAAGGCGCTGGCTTTTGACCTGGTGAAGCTGTATGCGGAAAGGCAGAAAACAAAGGGGCATGCCTTTGCCAAGGATTCCGCGTGGCAGATTGAATTTGAAGAGAACTTTGCTTTCGAGGAAACAGAAGACCAGCTCCAGGCGATCGACGAGATCAAGCATGATATGGAGCAGGAGAAGCCGATGGATCGTCTGCTGTGCGGGGATGTCGGGTACGGCAAAACGGAAGTGGCGCTTCGGGCAGCCTTCAAAGCAGTGATGGACGGCAAACAGGTAGCCATTCTGGCGCCGACGACTATCCTGGTCCAGCAGCACTACAATACGCTAATACGAAGACTGGAAGGGTTTCCGGTCCATGCGGATGTACTCAGCCGATTTAGAACGGCAAAAGAGCAGAAAGATACCCTGACGCGACTTAAAAACGGTGAAATTGATATCATCGTAGGGACCCATCGGCTGCTGGCGAAGGATGTGCAGTTTAAAAACCTGGGGCTCTTAATCGTTGATGAGGAGCAACGCTTTGGCGTAGGACATAAGGAGACGATTGCGAATCTGAAGAAGACCGTGGATATCCTGACGCTTTCAGCGACGCCGATTCCCAGAACGCTTCACATGTCAATGGTCGGAATCCGTGATATGAGCCTGCTGGAGACGCCTCCGCAGGAACGCTATCCCGTGCAAACCTACGTGATGGAGTATCAGGACAGCGTGATCCGGGACGCCATCCTGCGGGAAATCCACCGCGGCGGCCAGGTTTATTTTCTCTACAACAGGGTGGGATCCATTGAGCGCTGCTATTCACAGCTTACGAAGCTCGTGCCGGAAGCGCGTATTGCTATTGCACACGGTCAAATGAAAGAAAATGTGCTGGAAGACGTCATGATGGATTTCAGCCAAAACAAATTCGATGTGCTTCTGTGCACGACGATTATCGAATCCGGATTGGACATCCCTTCTGCAAACACCCTGATCATTTATGATGCAGATCGGTTTGGGCTGAGTCAGTTGTATCAGATGAGAGGACGCGTCGGCCGGTCGAACCGTCTTGCGTACGCGTACTTCACAGTACGGACGGGTAAAGTGCTCTCCGAAACGGCGCAAAAGCGACTGGATACCATACGGGAGTTTACGGAGTTCGGTTCCGGATTCCGGATCGCAATGCGCGATCTGGAATTGCGCGGAGCAGGGAATATCCTGGGACCGCAGCAGAGCGGACACCTGGCCAATATCGGGTATGATCTGTATTGCAAGCTGCTGAATGAGGCTGTGTTGGACGCGAAAGGCGAAACGATCAACGCGAATCATGATCTGGATACGCGTATGGATGTGCATGTCAACGCGTATCTGCCGGCGGATTACGTCACAGGAGACAAGCAGCGGCTGGAGGTTTACAAGCGCATTGCATCCGTAACGTCTATGGCGATGAGAGATGAAATTGAAGAGGAGCTGGTGGATCGTTTCGGAGAAGAACCGACTTGTGTGGCCAATCTGGTGAATGTCGCTTATTTGAAAGCGATTTGCATTCGGTTCGGCATTGACAGGGTCGTTCAGAAACCGGGTGCGATGGAGCTGCATTTTTCATCCAAGGCTAAACTGGATGGAGAACTGCTGTTCAAGAGCGTTATGGGGCTGGATCGCCGTTTCGTGCTCAAAACACGGCCGCTGCCGATGATGGTCTTATATGATCAATCAAAGACAGGAGAAGAATTATTGGCCTCTTCCCTCCACATCATGGGGCGTTTACAGCAGCGGATGGGAATAGCAGAAAACTGACGCTGAACAGACAGGAGGAAAGCATATGGGAAAGAAGCTGCCGATACTGATCGTTGCAAGTGGGAACAAGGATAAGATACAGGAGATATCAAGTATTCTTGGAGCGCTTTTCGAAGTGCATTCCATGCGCGAATACGGAGTGACAGAGGATATCGAAGAGACGGGGCATACCTTCGAGGAAAACGCATTGATCAAAGCGGAATATGTGATGAAGAAGACGGGGTATGCCACGATTTCGGATGACAGCGGATTGGAAGTGGATGCGCTGCAGGGCGCGCCGGGCATCTACAGCGCAAGATACTGCGGAAAGCATGGCGATGATCACGCGAATAACGAGCTTCTGCTCAGAAACCTTGAAGGCGTGCCTGAACCGAGAAAAGCACGCTATGTTGCGGCCATTGCGCTGGTGAGGCCGGAAAAACCTGCGATTGTGCGCAGAGGCACCTGCGAAGGGGAGATTTTGACCGAGTACAGGGGCACAGGCGGTTTTGGCTATGATCCTTTGTTTCTTTGCGAGCTGGGGCGGACGTTTGCGGAGATATCAAAAGAAGAAAAGAATGCAATCAGCCACAGGAAGCGTGGAATTGAAGCGGTCCTTGATGCGCTGAAGAAGGAGGAGGGGCTGTGATCCGGATTGGCATTTTTTCCGACAGTCATGGAGACCGTAAAAGTCTGGCTGGACTGCTGGATTCAATGGGAAATCTGGATGCCGTATGCTTCCTGGGAGATATCGCTGAGGATGCAGTCTGGCTGAAGAAAACCTTGTCAGGCAGGTCAAAGCCAGTCGAATACTGGGCCGTACGCGGGAACAATGATCTTGGATCACCGCTGCCGGACGAGCTTCTGGTGAGCATAGGCGGGAAAAACATATTCCTGACGCATGGGCATCTGTATCGCGTCCGCTGGGGAACGGATATTCTGGTAGCCCGCGCGAAGGAGTGCGGTGCGGATATCGCTTTGTATGGGCATACGCATGAATCCTACTGCGCGTGGGAGAAAGGAATACTGGTGCTCAATCCGGGCGCTGCGGGAAGACCGTGGGGGAGTCAGCGCGCAAGGGCAATGGTATTGCTTATTGATGGTGACAAACTCCGCATAGAAGATGCTGTGATATAAAAGAGGCGTGCTATCCAAACGGTAGCACGTCTTTGTATAAAAAGGAATCACTTACGGTTTGCAAATCTCGCAGGCGCGGTAGCCTTCGCTGACGGCCTTCTGCTTAGTAGAGAAACTGACCTGGTTTTCACGGTTGGGGAGATGCGAGCAGGTGGGAAGATGATACACTTTTGAGCTGCTGTTGCCAATATAACCGCGGGCAGAAATGGGCGAGTTATCGCGCTTTTCTTTTTTCGGTTCGGGCGTGGCTTTTGCCGTTTTCTTGGGCGTTGCTGTAGCCTTAACCTTGGGTGTTGCAGTCGGTTTGGCTTCGATGACGACAGCCTCAGCAGGGAGGAATCCTTCCTTTTTGCTGCTCTGTGTCGTTACAGCATACCATAACGTGCCGTCGTTCGCATAAGTCGCACCAGTGACGGTAATTTTCAGACCCTTACGAAGCGTGTCGACGATCTTCCCGCGGGAATAGGCCGTGGCGCGGAGTACGGTGTCGGCTTCAGCAGTCTTCGCCTCAAGCGGGAAAACGGTCTTGTCAATCGGCTTTGGCGTCGCGGTTGGCTTGGGTGTAGCGGTTACGCGCGCCTTTGGAGTCGCGGTCGCTCTGGGCGCTGCCAGCGATGAGAAACTGATCAGACAGAGTGCAAGAACCATTAGAGTCAGAGCAACTACTTTGCGATTTTTCATAAGAATCACTCCTCCTTTATAGATATGTTTAATGTATCACTTCGGCGTGTTGGGTTCAAGTCCTTCCGCAAAAGATTTAGAGCGTTTTTTATGAGGCTTTAATCTACGCCATGAATAATCAAATCAAGTCAAAATGGTTGAGCGCATGTGCGATTCCGTCTTCCTGCAAGGGGGCAGTTACAAAATCCGCATGCTGCTTTGCGGTGTCGGTGCCGTTTCCCATCACAACTGCGCAGGCTGACGCCTGGAACATCGAGACATCGTTCGTAGAGTCTCCGAAGGAAAAAGTCTGATGAGGGCTTATACGAAGCGTTTCGCAGACGCGTCGAATGCCGGTTCCCTTGCTGAACCCGTGAGGAACAAATTCCACGACGGTTGAGGAATGCGCTAGCGTATCATAGTGCTGCTGAAGCGTACGGCAGCCTTCTTCGATGTCTTTGGCTTCCCGCAAATCGCAGGCGAGCTTAGAAAATGTCCAACGATCCCAATACCCGGAAATGGAACGATGCGCCGTTCCGATGGACTTTAGAACGTGCTGAATGTATGCATCGTTTCCAAATTCGTCGGCATCGATGTACAGCCAGTCTCTCCCTTCGAGAATGGAAAGAATATGGTGCTGTTTGAGGGTAAGCACTGTCTGCAGGGCGGTAACGGAGTCCACTTCGTGATAGGAGAGAATATGGTTTTGATGGTAATCTGAACTGCAGGAATCGGAGGCCGGGGGTTTTAACTCGATCATCGTTCCGCCGCCGGAGACGATCCCGTCCCAGTTGATGTCAAATAAAGCGGGATCGTTGATATATGCCCGGCTTCTTCCGCTGTTGATAAACAGGAGATGTCCGTGCGCATGCGCTTTTTTCAGAGCGTCATATGTACTATTTGGAATATGTCCCCTGTCATCGCAGAGTGTTCCATCGATATCAAAAAACAGTATACTTTTCATATAGTACAATGATTCTCTGCGGTGATCGGTGTGCTGAGGCCAAATTCGCTCGGCAAAAAGCGCGGACATACGCTTTCGGATGTACAGATGACGGAAGCAGCGAGACGGGTACCGATTTCACACGATTCCGCAAGCGTTTTGCCATAGGTGAGACCAATCGCGATGCCGGCAATGAAGGAATCGCCGGCGCCCGTCGTGTCTTTGACATCGACCTTCATAGCACAGCAGCTGCCGGACTGCCCGTTCATGTCCGCAAAGACAGCGCCCTGGGATCCCATGGTCACCACCATTTGCGGTATCTTGGCAAGACGGACTTTTTCAGCGAGAACGGTTGCCATCTGATTTAAGGTGAGAGACTCGTAGTTTTCTGAGAAGAGAATGCCCGCTTCCTGCAGATTACAGACAAAGCAGGAACACTTCATGAGCAGGTCCCGCCGCTCAACAGCAATGCTCATATTGGATACGGCTGCGTATACGGCTTTGCTATATTTCTGAGCATAGTGGAAGACCCTTTTCAGCAGATCCTTGTCCATGTCGATTTCGATGACGATGCTGTCCGCCTCAGCAAAGATTTCATCGCCCCGTTCATCGAGGATGCTTTTTATCGGATCCAGATTCGGACGCTTGGAGATGGAAGCCACCACATCGCCCTCGTTATTAAATATCGCGAGCCATGTGCCCATTCCCTCGGGAACACGACGGATATACTGGGTGTTTACCTTGTGATTGTTGAGCTTCCGGATGACATCTTCACCGATCCCTGTATCATCGACAAGGCTGATGAAAGTAGGACGAAGCTCGATGTTAGCGATATCCTCAGCGATATTCCGGCTTACGCCGCCGTAAACCTGCTCGACACGCCCGACATTTCTTCCAGCCGGGATATAAGCGTCAGCAGGATAGCCCTTGATGTCAACAAATACAGAACCTAAAACGACAATTCCCATTTCGACACTCCTTCTGAAACAGGCTCTTTTCTACAGGAGACGGCTGAAATCGGCTGATAAAAGAAAAACTGCCTCATTCTGACGCACAATCAGACAATGAAGACAGTCTTACTTGTAGGTTACCAATCAGATGGCACGCTCTACCTTGCCGCTACGAAGACAACGCGTACAAACGTTCATATGACGAACAGTATTGTCCACTTTCACGCGGACGCGCTGCGTATTCGGCAGAAAAACACGATTTGTCTTGCGATTAGAATGGCTGACATTGTGACCACTCATAGCGCCCTTGCCGCAGACTTCGCATACCTTACCCATAACCACCACACCTCCTTTTGGTGCGCAAAGTTTCTAAACAAAAGAATTATAACATCGTAAACAGGGTTTGGCAAGCTTTTTTTCAACGATGTATTAAATAAAGGTCTTTCTGTGGACGTTCTATACCATATTTAGGAGAATGGACCGCTTTGTTATTGCTGAAGATGGCCTTTGTGGATACCATAGGGAAGATATTTCCGTTCAAGCGGAGAAGGAAAGGAAGAATGCCCTCCAGCAGTTTCTGCGGTTTCTTTGACAATATCGCGGAACTGAGAGCCGCATCGGGAAAGCTCGCCGAGAACAAGGTCTATGGAATCAGGGGCGTCCATCCAATTGGCTTGATTCGGGCTGGCTCCCGGGGCAGGACACACGAAAAAGGTTGTCTCAGGGAAAAGAGCCTGGTAATACATATATGCCCGCCGCGCATGGACGGGCATGCAACAGAGGATAGCTCGCCTGACAGAGATTCCTGCGCTTTCCGTGATATAGCGCGAACAAATGGCGTTCTGGTAAGTAAAAGTAGCGCGGTCTTCCCTCAGAATGGCAGAGGAGGGGATTCCGGCTGCGCGCAGGATGTGACACATGAAATCGCATTCGCTGGAAAACACGCCTGTATAGTTTCTCCTGCCGGAAATCTGGCCGGGAAAAGAATCAAGGCCACTGGACCATCTGCCGCTGGGGAGAAGGAGCGGCGCGTACTTTTGCTGCCACAGAGAAGCGGCATGCTCTGTAGGCTCGGCATGCCGGCTGCCCGGAATAAAGATCATGTCAGCGGGTTGAGGAGAATCATTCAGAAAGATGTACTGACTGACATCATGAAGCCAATTATGCATATTTCTTCTCCAGAGTCAAAAGTCCGACCAGCGTACCTAAGCCATACGAAAAATGCAGAAGAGGGAAGAGAAAAGGCAGAGTGATAACGGTCAGCCCTCGGCCGAGAGGCGTTTCAAGCGCCGCTTTTGCAGTAAAATAAAGATCAAGACACAGGTAGGAACAAGCCAAAACAGCAAACGGAACAGGACTTACGAGGGAGAACATCCCAAACAGAATCAGCAGAGATACAAAGAGAAGCGGCGCAAAATGTCGAGGAGCAAAGCATCGGGGCTGAATATGCATTGTCCTTCCGATCCAATAACCATTTCCCCACTTTTGCCGGATATGTCCAATCAGGCTGTCACGCGCGGCATGCGTCGAAACAATCTCCGGGCAGAATCGGAAGCGATAACCTGCCTGCCGCATCCGATAGTGCATCTCATTGTCTTCCGTCCTGCGCAGACGTTCGTCGTAGAACCCGACACGGTCGAACACGTTTCGCCTGTAAAGCGCATACGCCAGTGTATCCACATAGCGCGCTGAGCCAGGATTCCGGAAAGGAGCGGCGCCTCCGCAAAACCGGGAGGTATCCAGGGAGCGCATCACTGCGCTCCAACTGTCAGCAGGAGGCGTGCTGAGCACGCTGCCGCCCACTATGTTTTCGCTGTCAGCCAGCGCTGCGACATTCTTCTCGATAAAGTCTTCTGGAATTCGCGCATGAGCGTCCAACCGTATGACTGCATCGCCGGTAGCTTCCTTCAAGGCCAGGTTTATCCCGCAGGCCAGCCACTTCTTCGGATTGCTGAGCACCTTTACTGGAAAAGAAACGGAATGGGCGTAAGCATCCATAATGCTTCTGGTAGAGTCGGCAGAGGCGCTGTCGACGAGGATCAGTTCAAGGCCTTCGGATGCAATGGTTTGACGGGAAATATCATCCAGCAGAAAAGGAAGGGCCTTTTCTGCGTTGAGTGCAACGATGATGATACTTACTGTGTTCACTGATGCCATGCTCATGGAGACACCTCAGTACATCCGGAATCAAGGGAGTGATAAGACAGAATTCCGGGAATCAAGAAAAAGAAGAATAACTTTTGAGACACAAAGGCGCGAATGCGCCCCCGTGCAAGGAAATAACCAATCTGAAAGAACTGAAAGAGAAAGATGCCCGGCAGCGCCTTCAAAAACAATACAATAAACGCAATGAGACTGAGTGCGTCTAGGATGAAAAAAGCATATTTAATCCGCTCGAAATGCAGGTATGCAAAAAGACGATGATGAGCGAGGGCACAACGCAAAGCCTGGCCTTCACCGAGACGCCGTTTGGAGAATACTGTTGATACAAGCCCTCGGGTGTCCCGCACAGCATCTGTATGCAGGATCATTGGCACGGGAATCTCTTCAATACGCTGCCTGTCTGCCAGAAGGCGGGCGTGCAGCTCAGCTTCCTCACACGCAACAGTATTTCCTGACCAGCCGCCGGCTTTTTGTAAAGCTTCCGCCCGGATGAAAAGAGCGCCTCCAAATTCCGGACAGATCCGCGGCGTACGACAGTCAAAGTAATTGTTGATGAGCTTATGTGAGCCAGCGTCATCAATGTAGATGTCGTCCCGAATTCCGCAAACCGCTGCAAAACCCTGTGAAAACGATAATTTGAGCGCTTCTTCTGCGAATCCTTTTCTGAGCTGCATATCGCCGTCCAGAAAAAGCAGCCACTCGCCGTGCGCTTGCGCTGTGCCAGCCAGCCGCCCCAGCCCTGCGGTGGTTTCATTCGAGTCGAGGAGAAATGCTTTTGCGCCGAAAGAAGCAGCTATCCGGAGACTGTCATCGGTGGAATGAGAATCGATGTAGATCGTTTCGTGCTGGAGCGTTTTCAGAGCATCATCAATACTCTGAAAACAATCGGCCAAACGATCCCCTTCGTTCTTTCCAATGACAATGACGCTGATCATAGAGCCTCCATTTGATTATAGCTGATTGCTCGGCGCATCCGGAAGGGATGTTAATCCGCCAAGACGGCACACAGAGTAGCCGGGATTATTCCCCGGCGTCGGGGATGAGAATTGGAATGCGCTGTTTCAGGTTTGAAATGAGAATATCTTCAGGGGTTCCGCCATACTCGCCATCCAAAGTCCAGGCGATATGCTCGTGGGGAATGATATGGAGCTCGCTTGTCTGAAAAACCTGGATAAACGGATTGTCTAAGCTGCCGATCGCGAGGCATCCGATGATCTGAGTCAGGTCTCCGAAGTTTTCAGGAGCTTTGATCAGGATGACCTCGAAAAGCCCGTCATCCATTTTGACATCGCGCTCGAAAGGAACCTTAAAGCCGGCGACAGAAGTGGAATTGCTGACAGCTCCAAAGATGAGCGACATTTCTTCCCGCTTGCCATCATGCTCAAGGGTGATGGGGCAGCGGATGTTCATCGACTCAGCGACGCTGAAGAGCGCGCTCACGACGTAAGCTGCGTATCCCAGAACGTTTTTAAAAGCTTGATTGGTTTCGTATGTGACCTTTGTGAATGCGCCGAATGCTGCGATATAGTTAAAATACGAATCATTAAAGCATCCCACATCATAGTGAAATACCTTTCCGTGCGCGATAGCCTTTGATCCGGCAATGCAATCGGATGGAATGCCCAGACTGTGCGCAAAATCGTTAGTGCTTCCCGCGGGCAAATAACCGAGCGGAACCGTAAGCCCAATGCTGATATAATCATTGATGGTGTGGCTCAGCGTGCCGTCTCCGCCGAAACAGACGACAATGTCGTATTGATCCTTGGCCAATTCCAATGCTTTCCGGCTGGAGAAACCGTGCTCAAAAAGAAGCGGGTATACGGTTACAAGGCAGTCATTGGATGCAAAAGACGAGATGATATGATAGAGCTGTACTTCAGCAGCGCCCATGCCTGAGCTTGGATTGAGAATGAGCAATACTTGTTTCATGATACAACTCCTTTAGTACAAGCCGATCGCATCCAGCTGGTTACGCAGATGACTGGTAGCCGCACTTAAACTCTCGTAATCAATAGGTGAAAGAGACAGCAGCGTTTGCACTGCGCTGATCGCACTGTTGATCTGACGACGCTGATCCACTGAAAGCTCCGGAGAGGCGCTGACGAGCCTGTAAGCGTCCAGGGTAAGAGAATAAGCTTCCTGCACAAGGTTTGCCAGATCGTTTTCTGATCGTGATGATGTATATGCATTGTGAACAGAACAGGTATGGCTGGCGATATCGGCATTGCTCTTCAGGGAAGCAAAATCCCCGAGATATTTGCGGATGACGTCTCCGTAGCTGTCGATGTAATCATACAGAGGATGGCCGCGGGGGATGAGCACGATGCCACGGGACTCCACCGTGTCTTCGGGACAGTAATCCGTAGCGAGCAGTCCGCTTTCCTTACAAATCGGGACGGACCGGTGCATGGTGCAGTATTGCGTGGGGACGCTGTCGCTGTACCAGTAGTCAGTGATGGTTTTATACCCGTTCACATCGTTGTAGCAGGCTTCGGTGGCCAGCTGTCCGCTGACGCCGCAGGTGGTTACGCGGACAAGCCCATAATCGCTGGGGGTTCCGTCGATGATCTCTCTCGACGACAGCCCCTTTTGTTTATGGATCTTTTCCATGAAACTCTGCCAAATGGGGGCGGCGCTTTTGGATCCGGTAGCCTTGGAGGATAAGGCTTTATAATTGTCGTGTCCGACCCAGACAGAAGCGGAATACCAGCCTGTCATTCCTGCGAAAGTGACGCCTTTGCTGTCGGAATTTGTTCCGGTTTTGCCCGCTACGGTTTGGGATGCGATTTTTGCGCGGGAACCCGTTCCGCTTTGCACAACCGCTTTAAGCATATCCGTCAGCAGGTATGCTGTTGAAGGCTTGAAAACCTGCCGGCGTTCCTGCTGCTGGTGCATGTCGATGACGACGTTCCCATCGCTGTCCAGTATTTTTGAGAAAGAAAGGGGCTTTTGATAAATCCCTTTATTGGCGATGGTTCCATAGGCGACCGCAAGCTGAACGGGTGTGATGCCGGATGAACCCAGAGCAAGACCAAAGGGGTCCGCATTGATGTGCTGATCGTCGATGCCGAGCAAATGCAGATAATTGACGGACCGTGCTGTCCCGACATAGGTGAGAAGGATGTCGGCTGCGGAAGTGTTGTAGGAGTTGCGCAGGGCATCCCGAAAAGACTGAGGGCCGGAGTACCCGCCGCCGCCGTAGTTCTGAGGCCATGAATCCCGGCCGCTGTTATCCCTCCAGCCGGAGATGGGAACGGGCATGTTGTATGCGATGGAAGCCGGGCTGGCGCCAAGATCAAGCGCCGGGCCGTATACGGAAAGGGGCTTAATGGAGGAGCCGATGGGCATATTCATATCGGAAGCGCGGTTAAGCGTCCTCCGGGCAGTGGGCTTGTAGCGGCTTCCGACGATGGCTTTTAATTCACCGGAACGATAGTCAAAAACACAGGCTGCCGCCTGCGGCTGCGGGATTTCGGTATATGTACCATCTGCGTTGCGGGAAAGGTACGAGCTGTCGGCATTGTCGCGAAGACGGGGATAATCAGACCAGGATGAAAGCGTATTCTCGACAATTTCCTGGATTTCTGTATCAATGCAGAGATAAATCCGATATCCGCCTGTACGGAGTTTGGACTCCATAGCATTGCGGTTTTTTGATGTGTTGGTCAATCCGTTTAGTGAGATAAAAGTATCAATCACATCTGAGATGGCGTATTCCACGTAGTGAGGATAAGGATACAGATCGCTGGAATTCGGCGACTTTTCCAGCACGGCAGCGGTCGAGGTGTTCAGCGCGGCGAGATACTCCTGATCTGTAATGTATCCCAACTCCAGCATCCGCCCCAAAACATAATTGGTCCGGTTGTTCGTGATGGAAGGAGCTGAAGGGTTCTCCTGGATGCGTGTGAAGAAGTTGCTGCGGGGATTGTAATAATTTGGGCTCTGTGTGAGGCCAGCGAGCATCGCGCATTCGCGAAGCGTCAATTCATTTAAGTCTTTTCCGAAGTACCCGTGAGAGGCGACATATACGCCGTAATAGTTGCCGCCGAGGAATATGGTGTTGAGGTAGCTTTCGAGGATCTG
>ODAI012203429.1_pt1 | contig 17948 bp, 14 predicted proteins | sample 1539321 | NCBI WGS metagenome assembly ODAI01 (sample SAMN02144231, study PRJEB22623) | gut metagenome | biome: sheep rumen | host: Ovis aries | place: New Zealand | reverse complement strand
CATCACCGAGGAAGAAGCCAACGGAGCCCTGACCTTCGTCGTAGCAACTACAGTTACCGAAGGCGGCCAGACCACCACGAAGTACCTCAAAGCTGACGGAACCCTCAGTGACACAGTAGTCAGGCTCACGCTCAATGACTTCGCACATGACAAAGGATCTGACAAATACATCCTGAAACTCGAGAAAATCGAGCTCGGAAACTATACAGTGACCGAGACTACGAAGGATATCGACGGGAAGGATGTCACCGTTACCTACAGCGTGAATGGCGGCGAGAAGACTGAAGGAACTGAAACAGAAGCAGCAGTTGAAGACGGAAAGACCACCAGGGTCGAATTCCAGAACAACTACGAAAAGACCTTCAATAAGAAGGTCCTCAGGGTTGAACCTACAACTCAGGAAGCCCTGCCGGGAGCTGTCATCCAGCTGCTTGATGAGGAAGGAAATGTTCTGAGAGAATGGATATCTTCTGATCAAGCACCGGAGATCCTTGAAGGACTGAAGCCGGGAACAGCCTATGTGATTCATGAAATAACAGCACCTGAAGGATATCCGCTTGCACCAGACAGCAGGTTTGTCCTGAATGAAGACGGAAGTATCGACGAAGAAAAATCCAACGTTACCGAGAGACCGGATGGAACATTGCTTCTGACAGAGCCTGAGGATAAACCTGAGGCAGGAATCCTCGAACTGACCAAGACCATCCTCGGCGACATCACTGAGGAAGAGGCCGAAGGTGCACTGACCTTCGTCATCACCACAAAGGTCATTGAAGGCGGAGAGGAAGTCACTAAGTATCTCAAGGCCGACGGAACCCTCAGCGATACTGAAATCAAACTGACGCTCAAAGACTTTGAGCACGACAAAGGAACCGACAAGTACACCCTGACGATCACCACCTCCGAGCTCGGAAGCTACACCGTGACCGAGACCACGAAGGATATCGACGGGAAGGACGTCACCGTCACCCACAGCGTGGACGGCGGCGAGAAGACCGAAGGAACTGAAACAGAAGCAGCAGTTGAAGACGGAAAGACCACCAGGGTCGAATTCCAGAACGACTACAAGATGCAGACAACCCCTGAAGAAACAGGCAAACTGGTGATCACGAAGACCATAGACGGTCTGACAATCACCGAATCCGAATTTGAAGGCGCACTGACATTTGAGGTGAAGACCGAAGATGGCAAGTGGCTGGATAAGGATGGAAACATTTCCGAGACCGAAGTCAAGCTGACCCTCAAGGACGGCGGCTTCGTCAAGGGAGAAGACGGCACTTACACCAAGACATTTGAGAACGTTGCACCCGGCAAGTACACCGTAGTTGAGACTAACAGCGACGTTGAAGGCTACAAACTTGTCGCAGACAAGAGCGTGACTGAAGGCAATGCAACAGTCGAAGCCGGAAAGACGGCGGCAATCGAACTCAAAGACGTCTATGAAAAGACAGAAGAGACCCCTGGTGAGAACCCCGGAACAGAAGATGATGGAAAGAAAGATGACGATCATGGCGGTTCTAACGGTACAAATCCCGGCGGTACTTCAACAAAGGACGACGATAATACGGGCAAAAAGCCTGCATCGTCCACTGTCAAGAGAAGTTCGTCTTCAGGAGGAGGCTCTGCAAAGAGCTCTGCCGGCACAAGATCCAGAGGATCAGTTGGCACTGGTGATGATACGGATGTAGCAACACCGGCCATTACTGCAATCCTTGCTCTCGGAGCAATTCTGGCAATTCTTCGCAGGAAGAGAAATCAGAACATGGAATAAAAGCAGCAGATTTTCTTGAAAATAAGTAAATCTCCTCAAAAAAGCAGCTATCAACAGAGCACCCGAAGGATGATATTCCTCGGGAGCCAACAGCAAAGGCAGAATCATAAGTAATACGATTTATGCTTATAAATGCCCGGTGACATGGAGAACCGCAGAAGGCAATCCATGTTATCGGGCATTTTCCATTTTTTAAAATCCAATTCATACCGCAGAACATTTTCTGATTCATTAACAAAACAATTGGCATTGCCGGGATTTTCCGGTTTTAGATATTTCAATTATTTGATTTTTCGATTATTTGTTTTTTCCCAAAGAAATCCTTCCTGTTTTACAAAGCCGGGAAATGTTTTATAATGGAAAAACCAGACGACTGGCAAGACAGTTACTGGAGAGACAGCTATCATAAACAGACAGAAATTAAGAGAATTAGAGAAAATGAAACTTTTTTTAACAAGCAGTCCTACGGGAGCCTACCGAAGTGATGAACCGCCGGCATTCAGGGGATTTGACCCGGCCAACGGAATGGTGGAAGAACTGAAAAGGTACTGGAAACCTTATTCGCGGTGTCTTTTGATTGCGGCCTTCCCGGACGCCTTTGAGGAAAATGAGGTCATGCGGTCGTACTTTGAAGGCGTTATAGAGGATACAGGGCTTTCCGCAGTCTGCCTGGATCTGTGCGACGGCAGGAACGGTAAAGAGGCGGTGCAGGATCTGCACAGCTACGACATGATCATTCTCAGCGGCGGCCATGTGCCCACGGAGAACGACTTTTTCATGGAAATCGGCCTCCAGGAACAGATACGGGATTTTGACGGCATCGTGATGGGCATCAGTGCCGGTACCATGAACTGTGCTGAAATTGTTTACGCTCAGCCGGAGGAACCGGGAGAAGCGGACAGCGAAGACTACCGGAAGTTTATCCCCGGACTGGGCCTGACAAAATATAATATTCTTCCCCATTACCAGGCTGTGAAAGATGATTATGTGGATGGAAAAAGACTGTTTGAGGACATCACACTTCCGGACAGCGTAGGACATATTTTTTACGCGATCGTTGATGGGACCTACTTGCTGCAGACGGAGGACCGCGCAGAAATCCGCGGTGAGGCCTACAGAATCAATGATGGATCAATGACCAGGATTGGCAGCGAAGGAGATATTTTCCTCCTGCACTAAACAAAACAAATGTTGACGCCCCAGTGAGCGGTATGAGAGGTAAAAATGACTATCAGCGGAAAAATTTTTGAACTTATTAAAGAAAAAGGGATGACCCAGAAGGAATTCGGACGGAGGACGGGGATTCCGCAGAGCACGATCAGCGACTGGAAAGGCAAGCAGCTGAATCCGGCTTCAGACAAGATCCTGATCATTTGTGACGTGCTGGAAGTCTCGCCATATGAATTGCTGGGCGCTGCAGAGAGCAGCAAGTATGTGATCCCGGATCATGTCATCGTGCAAAAAGACACAGAGGAGTATCTGCTGATTGAAAGATACCGTAAACTGGGCAAAGATCAGAGGGAACGGCTTTTGGGTTATATGGAAGCTATCAGGAATCTTTGATACGGAGGTTGCGGATATCTGGAATCTAACAGGAATCTGTGATACGGAGCCTGCGGATATCTGGAAGCCATCAGGAATCTGTGATACGGAGCCTGCGGTTACTCTACAGGAGTACAAATCTGCAGATCGAAAGGAAATATAAATAATGACAGACTACACTCTGCTTGTGGAACAGGCTGCATCCATGATTGAAACAGAGCCGTATTATGTGGCTGCGCTCTCGAATATATCTGCGCTGATCTATGAATCCATGGACCGCCTCAACTGGGCAGGCTTTTATCTGATGGATAGGGGAAGTCTTCTGGTCGGTCCTTTTCAGGGGCGACCGGCCTGCATACGGATCGAGATTGGAAAAGGCGTCTGCGGCACAGCTGTAAAAAAAGAAAAGATCCAGCGGGTGGCGGATGTCCATGCTTTTCCGGGTCACATTGCCTGCGATGCAGCATCCAGGTCAGAAATTGTCCTTCCCATCCGCAGTGACGGAAGGATCGTGGGTGTCCTGGACATCGACAGCCCCGAAGCGGAGCGCTTTTCCTTAGAGGATGAAAAAGGCCTTGCTCTGCTGACGGATCTGATCGGAGCAAAGGTGAACTTTGCGGGGCTGCGGACATGATCGGAGCAAATGTAAGCTTTGCAGGGCTGCGGATCTGATCGGAGCAATGGTGAACTTTGCGTGGCTGCGGACTTGATCGGAGCAAAGGCGGACTTTGCAGGGCAGAGGCGGTGATCCGGCTTTTTCGGCTGTACATCTCGCGGTGCAGTGGTTGATGCAGAAACCCTTTTAATGTAAATTATTGTATATACATGTTTGCAAGTACATGGGCATGTCAGCACGGTTATCGAACATGTCAACACAGGGGAGATATTGTCTGTTTCAAGATTACAGCACTATGCAGACAAAGCGGAAAGCAGGGGAGCTGATGAGACGTTACGAAGAAAAAGAGCTGCAGCAGGAAATGGAGCTGGTGGAAAAATATCTGTCAGAATACCTGCGCGACCCGGGATACGGGGGTGCAGTGGGAAATATTCTCCGCGATATGGAGAATTCAAAAGGAAAGCGCCTGCGTCCGCGCCTCTTACTGATGGCCAGCCGATATGGGAAGGATTTGGATCCTGCAGTGCGTGAGCGCCTATGTCGTCTGGGAGCCCTGGTGGAACTGGTCCATATGGCATCGCTGATCCACGATGATATCGTTGATGATGCTCCGCTTCGCCGCGGACTTCCGACCACGCAGTCAAAATACGGAAAGGATATGGCAGTCTATGCCGGTGACCTGATCCTGAGCCGGATCGTCCAGAGTCTCTTCCGGGACGGCTTCTATCAGGTCGGGGCCCTGTTCGGTGATGCCGTTGAGTCCATGTGCCTGGGAGAACTGGGACAGATGGAGTGCCGCGGCCGCGATGATGTTACAGTAGAGCAGTATCTGCGCAATATTTACGGAAAGACTGCCGCCCTGTGCAGACTTGCCTGCCTGGCGGGTGCGGTAGAGAGCGGATGCAGTGAAGAAGTGCAGGCACAGCTGGAACAACTGGGCATCAATTTCGGCTATATGTTCCAGATACGGGATGATCTGCTGGATTTTATTTCCGATACAGAAGAGGAAGGCAAACTCACGCAGATGGATTTCAGGGAAGGAATCCTGACACTGCCGGTTCTTTATGCCATGCAGGACCAGCAGGCAAGGAAACGTATCACTGGTCTTTTACAGGCGGCAAGGGAAGGCGCGTTCGGCGCAGACCAGGCCCGCGATTTGAAAACGATCGTAGCAGCTTCCGGCGGCCTTGCGAAGGCTGCAGCGGATATGGAAATGTACGCGGAGCGCGCCCTGCAGGCAATTGAAACACTGCCCGACCACGGTGTGAGCGCAGTATTCCGGGAACTTCTGCAGGCCAAGTGCAAAGTGTCGGCAGCAGGTTGAGAAAAACACGAAATTGTTTAAAATGAAATTGCTCGGGATGAAAAAACAGGCGGGATCGAAACAGATGAATGGTTTCGGTCGCGCCTGTTCTTTATTTGAAATTTGACATTTCAAATGTGAAATGTGAAATCAGAGAAAAACCTCGTTTTCCGCCGGCCTCTCATAATGCTGCTCCAGCTCGATGCGCAGCTCGATCAGGGCGTTGTCAAAGCTGCGGTTGCCGAAAGTGACGACCGGAACCGCCAGCGCCCCGTTCCCTTCGAACAGCGTCTGGACGGCAGGCAGGATTTTATTGGGGATCCGTCCGGCATATACCGGCGTTCCGAAGATGACTAATTCCCCGGCTTCAAATTTTCTGACTTCCTCCCTTGCCCCGGGAAGCGTGAAATCTATTTCACGTACCGCGATACCTTCCCTGCGGGCAATTACATCTGCTATTTCCACAACTGCTTTCCTGGTATTTCCTGTCGGACTGAAAAAAACTGCGGCAATGCCTTTTAATTTCATACCCCTACCCTCCTTATGCTTTTTTCTTTCACATCCGTTTCGTGTAGTTCTATATCCTTTCTGCTGGTTTAATGTCCCTCCTGCCGCTCTTATGTTCCTTTTTCCGGAGCCGGCTTGAGCAGGCTTCAGCCTGTTCCAGCAGGTTTCGACCGGTATGACTGCCGGTCGGAGCCTGTCTGTGTCTGAGCCGGTTTGAGCAGGAACTATTTGACATGTATCGAATCATAAAGATATGCTATAATATTTTAGCTCTCATATAATCTTTATAAGCCGTATAAAATATGCTTTAAATATAAATACTGCTGTAAAGATATATATGATGTAAGTATCAAAAGACAGCCCGGTCTGTGCAATTGAGAATCTTTTGGCTTCAGCACCACTATATTCTTTATTCTGTTTAAGGAAAACCAAATGTGCTGCTTATTGATCGGAATGTTTTTCAACAAAAAGGTTCCGAAACGGAGATATTAGTGGAAAAAGAATCAAAAAAGGGGACAGCAGGAATAAAGCCTGCAGCTGAGAAGACAAGTGTGCCCGCCAGGAAAACCCCTGCAGGGAAAAAGAAAGTGACACGAAAAAAAGCCGCACTCACAAAAGATGAGAAACTCCGTAAGGAACTCGCCCTGCAAGTGATTGAACGGCTCAAGAAGGAATACCCCATTGCGGAGTGCACACTGGACTACGAAAAGGCCTGGCAGCTCCTGGTGAGTGTCCGCCTCGCGGCTCAGTGTACCGACGCCCGCGTCGACCAGATCACACCTCTTCTATACGAAAAATTTCCTGACGTTGCGGCACTCGCAGCAGCGGAACCGGAGGAGATTGAAGAGATCGTCCGTCCATGCGGACTCGGGCGAAGCAAGGCACGCGACATCAGTGCCTGCATGCGAGTTCTTCACGAGCAATATGATGACCATGTGCCTGAGACCTTCGATGAACTCCTGGCTCTGCCCGGTGTCGGCCGAAAGAGCGCTAACCTCATTATGGGCGATGTCTTCGGCAAACCCGCTATCGTCACCGATACCCACTGCATCCGCCTGTGCAACCTGATCGGCCTTGTTGACAACATCAAAGAACCCGCGAAAGTGGAGCGCGAACTGTGGAAGATCATTCCTCCCGAAGAAGGCAATGACCTCTGCCACCGCTTCGTACACCACGGCCGCGCCGTCTGCGTCGCCCGCCGCCCGCAGTGCACTGCCTGCTGCCTCCGCGACATCTGCCGCCACGGCAGGAACCGTCCCCCTGACACCATTGGAGAATCGCAAATATGAAGATGATCGATTACCTGGAAAAAGACCGTGATAACGTGATGAACGGGCTTCGCACTGCGTCGCCCCCCGCCGATGCGCAGAAGATACTGGAAAAGGAGACTGACCGTCTGCTTCTGCAGTATAATGAGGACTGTACCAGTGTCCGCATGCGTGATGCAGCGGCAGGAATGGTCCAGGCACTGCGCAGCAGTGTCCCCCTTCTCGACACCATGGGAGAACCCCGTGTCTGGCACCGGGACGGCGGCAGCGGGAATGCGGTCGGCAGCAGGTCCGGCGGCAGAAATCTGTCCCATATTCTGCTTGGAATCGGCATTGTCCTGACGGTCGCGGCATTTGCGGTTCCTGCGCTTACTGCGGGCGGAACAGCTGCCGTGGGAGCCCTTATGAAGGGAATCCTTCTTCCTATAGCGGGCGGCGGATGCATGTATTTTGCCGGAAAGAGCTCGGCAGCAGATACCCGGATCGGTATCGGCAGTACCCAAAACACAGAACCCGGCAGCGCAAGTGTACCTGCCCAACGCATCGAGATCACGATCGATCCTGAGAAGCTCTGGAGTTCCCTGCGGGGAGCAGTCATGGTCATTGACCGCAATCTTGAGATTGCCGGGGAAGAGGAAAAATACGAGCGGCAGAAGGAACTCTCCGCCGCAGTGGGCGCCAAAGGCATCTCCGCCGAGGAGATTGAGCTGTTTTCGGGACTCCTGGAAATGGCCGACGCGGACAGCCCCCAGATGGCCGCTGACATCCGTTATTACCTTCATAAAAAAGATGTCGATGTCCTTTCCTGGAGCGCACAGAATGCCGCATGGTTTGAGATGCTGCCTTCTATGCCGGGCAGAATTCCCGCTTCAAAGTCTGATTCTTCCCTGGAAGACACCGTCATGACCATCCGTCCTGCTCTCGCGCAGAACGGCAGACTTCTGAAAAAAGGCACTGCAGTCCGTTAAGGAGGAGACAGGGAGACAAGGGACGGTTCTCTGTCTCCTTTCCCCAAGGAGACAGGAGGAGACAGAGAACCGTCCCCTGTCTCCTCCCCTGTCTGCTCTTGAACCATGAACCATATGAAACATGTGAGGTTTTATAATGGATCGCTATTATGGATTTGATCTGGGTGACGCGGAGAGCGCGGTCACCTATCTGAAAAAAGATGAAAAGGGCGAGCCGAATGTGGTGCCTGTCCGGGAGGCAGGCAGCTTTATCACGGCTTATGCCCGTCTGCGCACCGGGGAACTTCTCATCGGAGAGGAAGCCTGCTACACACCGGACGCCACGGAGCGCAGACTTCGCTTCAAGAGCCGTTTTCTCACAGATCCATCCAGTGCGCGGGATGTAAAAAGCTTTGCGGGCGGTGTTCTGGGCGAACTGTATATGTCCGGCGGCCTGATCAAGGGAGAGGACTGCTGCTTTTATATCGGATGCCCGGCCGGCTGGGACCGCGCCCAGCGTGAGCGCTACCGCGAAATTTTCGAGGCTGCAGGCTATCCGCCCGTGCGGGTCATTTCCGAGTCCCGCGCAGCGCTGATCAGCGCCTGCCAGTCCCGCCATTTCCAGGTCGGCTACGACATCTTGTCCCGCCCCGTCCTTGTCGTTGATATGGGCTCATCGACAACCGACTTTGCCTATATCAGCAGCGGGCGTGAAGTAGAGCTGCAGACGGCCGGAGAAGTCGCTCTGGGCGGCGGTATCATGGACGAGCTTTTATTGGACGCTTCCGTGGAGGCTTCCCCGGACCGGGAAGAACTCCGCAGAGTTTTTGACCAGAGCCCGCCCTGGCGCACATATTGTGAGTTTGCAGCCCGCAGATTAAAAGAAAAATATTTTTCCGATGAGGAGTACTGGAGTCAGAATGGCTGCACCCAGACCGTGACGGTCATGGGCAGAAAGAGACTGCGTCTGGAACTCAAGATGGATGCAAAGCTGGCAGAGCGCATTCTGGAATCTTCCGCGCCCCAGCTGGCAGGCAGATCTTTCCGCGATGTATTCAGCGGCAGCCTGCAGGAGATCCGTCACAGCCTCGAAGCACAGGAAAAAGCCGCCGGAAAGAAATCCGGAAAGAATATCGGACAGGAATCAGAAAAGGGATTTCTCAAAGAGATTGGAAAAGATCCGGAAAAGGAATCCGCAAAAGAAGGGAAAAAAAGCACTGCGGATGATACCGAAGGCCATGGCCATCTGCCGGAGCTCCTCTTCCTCACCGGCGGTGTCTCCAGAATGCCTGCCCTGCGCACATGGTGCCGGGAAGCCTTTCCCGAGGCGATCGTCATCACCGGAGCGGAGCCGGAATACTCTGTTTCCAGAGGACTCGCCTACAGCGGCCGTGTCGACGAGGAAATCCGGGCCTTTCGCCAGGAGGTCCGCGAACTCGTAGATTCCAGTATCGTGGAGCGCATTGTCGAGGAGCATGTGGAAGACCTTTTCCACAGGACAGTGGACATCCTGGTGGAACCTATTCTACGAAATGCTGCGATTCCGGTTTTCGACCGCTGGCGCAGCGGGGAGATCCGAAGACTGGCTGATATAGACGGAGAAATGGAACGTGAAATTGACGCCTGGCTCCACTCTCCAGAGGCCGCCGAACTCCTTGTAAAACCCATCACTGCATGGCTCCGGCCTGTTGCCTATCGGCTTGAGGAATATACTATGCCGATCTGTGTGCGCCACAACGTTCCCTATCGAGCCCTCAGCCTGACATCCTACCTGTCCCTTGCCGAGATCGACGTGCAGATCAACGCGCGCGACGTCTTTGCAGTGGAAGAACTCACCTGGATGGTCAACACCATTATTTCCATCCTCGTGGGCCTTCTTTGCGGCGGCAGCGGCATCGCCCTGATCTCCAGCGGAATCTCCGGCATCGTCGCAGGCGCCATGGTCACGCTTCTCCTCCTTTTCCTGGGGCGGGAGAAGATGGAATCTGCCGTTATGCACATGGACTTCCCCGGCGTCGTCCGTAAACTTGTCCCCCGCGGCTACTTTGAGTCCCGCATGGAGAAGATCAGCGGCGAAGTCAAAAAGACCTGCTTCGAGACCCTCGAAAAGGACAAAAGCGAAGAAGTCTCCCGCCGCATGATCAGCGAGATCTCCACCCAGATCGAGGAATGCCTCATGCGCATGGCCGAAGTCGTCGAAATCCCCCTGGGAAAATGAGTCACGACAGGTGTCACGGGGACGGTTCCAATGACAATGTTATGTTGTCACCGGGGACGGTTCCATTGACAATGTTACGAGGGGCATCACCGATCAGCTCCTTGCACGCAATGTTTCGGCGGACAAAAAAACTCGATGGGCTTATCAACTCAGCAGGCTATCAACTGCTATCAACTCAGCAGGCTATCAACTGCTATCAACTCAGCAGGCTATCAACTGCTATAAACTCAATAGGTTATAAACTCGGTGGGCTATAAACTCAATAGGTTATAAACTCAGTGGGTGATAAATGAATATGTACCATAATTGACAGAATAGAACATGCATTTTTGAGAAGAGGATTTGATTATGTTTCGTGAGATGAGACGGAAAGGACAGCAGATTTCAGCAAAGGAATGTGCGGAGATTTTATCGAATGCAAAGAGCGGTGTGCTGGGACTGCACGGGGATGACGGATATCCCTATACAGTACCTGTGAGTTTCGTCTATACGCCCGGCCCCGGTATAGAAGAGGCAGGTGCACAGACAGAAGGTATAAAGGCGGAGCAGCTTCCGGCGGGAACCCTTGGAACCATCGGATTCCACTGTGCCAAAACCGGCCACAAGATCGACGCTATCCGCCGGAATGAAAAGGTCTCTTTTACCGTTGTTGCCATGGATGAGATCATGCCCAAAGAGCGCACGACGAAATTCTGCAGCGTCATCGTTTTCGGAAAGGCCAGGATCCTGGAGGGGGACGAGAATCTCCGCCGCGCGGCCAATGCGGTCGGCGCCAAGTATTCCTCGGGGTATGAAGACCTCTACAAGGAAGAGACGGAAGACACGATCCGCAGAGGAACCCTTTGCTGTGTGGAAATCACGATCGACCACATGACCGGCAAGATCGGAAAGGAACTTCTGAAGGAAAGAAATCTCAGGAAAAAAGAGCAGTAAACATAACAGGTTAAAGCAAAAGGTAAAGATGCAGTAAACACAAGGAATAAAAAGGAAGCCATTATGAAAAAACTCAGGGTATATGATATCAATCTTTCTCCGGAAACACAGGCAATTGACACGGAAATCGGTGCAGCTTACCGCCGCGTGACCACCATGCTGTACACACTCAATGCGCGCGGTGCAGATGCAAAGTATCTGAATCTGCACAGGGATTCTTTGATTTTCATGGAAAGCCCTGCGGTGCAGCAGATCATGCGCACAGACGGAATGGACGGATTCCCCTGCATGACCGCAGACGATGAAATCGTGATTTCCGGACGCTACCCCTCCAATGAGGAGATTCTGGAGCAGCTTGATGCCGATATGCTTTCCCTTCTCGCAAATCCTTCCGGGGCGTTTGCGGGCAGCGGCTGCAATGGTGTATGTTCCTCCTGTCACAGCGCATGCGGTGTTCCTGCGGGCGCTCAGCAGTCATGATCCGATATATTCTGAACGAACGGAAAGAATCATAAAGCGGAAAGAATCATAAAGCAGAAAGAATCATAAAGCGGAAAGAATCATAAAGCGGAAAGAATCACAATACAAAGAAAAAGATTCATTATTTAGAAAAAGATATGATGAAAAGAACTACTACAGGCCATTCTGCAGTGAGACCCTCCACAGCATGGCTTGTTCGCTGTATTTCCATCCTTACCGACAATACCGGAGCGCTTTTGCGCGACGGTTGCGAGAGGAGAATTCGCGGAGGTGAATTCTCCGAGCGATCACAGGAGGTTTGGGCAGCTTCGCGGCACAAACCTCTGATAGTGAAAAATATCGTATCGACGATATTTTTCACTATTCTGGTCTGTGTCCTGCTGTCCGGATGCGGCATTCCGGGCGGCTCCAAAAGCTCTGAGGAAATAATGAAAGAGTCTGGAACAGCGCAATCGGAAGAGATGGAGAAAGTGACTGAAAAGACAGAGAAGATCGAAATAACGGAACCGGCAGAAACAGCGGAAAAGACGGGAACAGCAGAAAAGGCCGAAACAGCGGAAACGGTGAAAGGGTCGGAAACGGCAGAAACAGTCGAAAAAGCGGATACTTCCGAAAAAGCAGAAAAGGCCGAAGCCGAAGCGGCAGAGCAGGCAGGCGCCTCCGCAGAGATGGCCGGAGCGGCGCAGACTTCTGAATCTGCCGAACCGCAGCCGGAGTCTCTGACCGGGGAAGAATCTGCCGAACCGCAGCCGGAGTCCCTGACCGGGGAACAGAAGACGGAAAAAATGATTCGCGATTACCTCGAGACCTTGTCGCTTGAAGACAAAGTCAGCGGCCTTTTTATCATCACACCTGAACAGTTAACGGGATATGACGTGGTTACCGAGGCAGATGACCTGGTGCAGGAATCCCTGGAGAAATACCCTGCTGCCGGTCTGATCTTTTTCGGACAAAATATCGTAGATCGTGACCAGGTGCAGAATATGCTGGCATCCACTAAAGAGTGGGGGAGTGCTTTCCCTGAGAAAAAAAGTACAGCAGTGATGGCTGCTGAAGGCTCAGAAGAAGCAGATATATCATCTACTATTGCTGAAAACGCAGCGTCAGAGGAAGAGACTTCAGAACCGACAGCTGCTGAAAACGCAGTGGTAGAGGAAGAGCCCGAACCTGAAACAGTATTCCCGCCCTTTCTTGCCATTGATGAGGAAGGCGGAAATGTCATGCGCATCGGCAGCAGTGCAATCGAAGTGCCCTATGTCGGCAGTATGGGAAGTGTAGGTGCGGCCGGAGATCCCGAAGCGGCGTACCAAGCCGGCAGTACCATCGGCGCCTATCTGCATGAACTCGGTTTCAACCTGGATCTTGCTCCGGACGCGGACGTACTGGTGGATCCGGGCAATGTGACTATAGGCGACCGTTCCTTCGGCAGCGATCCTGAGCTCTGCGGACAGATGGTTCACCGTTATGTGGACGGCCTTCATGAAAACGGGATTGCGTCCTGCCTCAAACATTTCCCGGGTCTCGGAGACACAGAGTCGGACACCCACACTGGTGCCGCATGGTCCTCCAGAACCATTGAGGACTATCGCAGCACAGAATTCCTCTCCTTTGGAGGAGGCATCGATGCCGGGACAGAAATGGTGATGATCTCCCACCTGAGCAATTCTGAATTATCCGGCTCGGACCTTCCTGCCTCCCTCAATAAAACGATCATCGCGGATCTCCTCCGCACAGAGCTGGGATTTAAAGGTATCGTGATTACGGATTCTCTGCGGATGGGCGCTGTCACAGAGCAATTTGGCAGCGCAGAGGCTGCAGTTACAGCCCTTGAAGCAGGCGTAGATATACTCCTGATGCCCGCTGATTTTCATGCGGCCCGGCAGGGAATCCTGGATGCCGTTCATGACGGACAAATCAGCGAAGAAAGAATTGATGAGTCTCTCTTCCGTATTCTGCGCGCACGAGCAGCCCTGGCAGAGTCGTGAGAAAAGCAGGAGAAACGAGAAGAAAACACGAAGAAACGTTATAATGCCATCAAGTTATAAAATGAACAAGCAATCACTCAAAAAACAAAAAAACGGCAGTGTTGAGTTACTGCGTTTTTTGTTTACATCAATCATTATTTTCTTTCATATCAATCTGGATCTGTGGGATCAGAAAAAAATAATTGCCGTGATCGGGGATATCCCGGTTACATTTTTTAATCACGGGAATATCGGCGTGGAGTTTTTCTTTCTGGTAACGGGCTGGCTGATGGCAAAATCCATCTACTCCCGGTATATTCAGACAAAGACAACCTCTTATACAGGCGGCACCGTGACAGGACTTTTCTCGGAAACAATAAATTTCGTGACCCACAAAGCGCGCGCAATTTTTCCCTATTACCTGCTTGCCTGTGCCCTGACCCCCCTTGTCCGTGTGATGACTGACCGTATGCTGACATTCAGCTATTTTTTGAACAGACTCCCCTCGCTTTTTTTCCTGCAGAGGGTCGGAATCGGGAAACCATTCATCGGATGCACCTGGTATCTGAGCTCCATGCTGATTGCCCTTGTGGCAGCCTATCCCCTGTGCAGGCGTTTTTACAAGGCCTATACACTGTTCATCGCTCCTGTGCTGTGCGCGGTGCTTCTGGGGGCAATCATTGTTCTCACAGGGTCTCTGGGAGATATTGATGACTGGTTCTTTTTTACTTACAAGACAAATATCCGGGCCTTTGCGGAGATTTCCATGGGGGCGACGGCCTTTGAAATCAGCCGCCGGATGCAGGGCCGCGTTTATCCCGCAGCAGCGCGTATCCTGCTCTCGCTGACAGCCCTGACATGTATGAGCCTTTCCATCGCCTATATGTGCAGCGCAATGGAAGGAAGATTAGGAATTGGCGTCTTTTATCTTTTATTTGTCCTGGTTGTGATTGCCTTCAGCGGAGAGGGAATCCTGTGCCACGCGGGCTGTTTCAGCCATCCCCTCTTTTCATATCTGGGCAGGATCAGCCTTCCCATGTATGTGACCCAGACCCTGCTGCGCAGGAGCGTGCCCTGGTATTTTGCCGGGAGTTCACAGTGGACGCAATGCGTTCTCATTTATCTGGGAATTTTCGGACTGGCAGTTTTTCTGGACTCGGCATCTGCTTTCATGCACAGGCACCCTGTGCTGCAGCCGCTTGCAAAACGTCAGACACAGCATACCTGAGACGGGCAGATGCAATCGCTGCGCAGACGCAGCCGCTGCACGGACGCAATAGCTTCCCAGACAGATTAGCCGCACAGATAGATTAGCCGCGCAGACGGATTAAATGCACAGACAGATTAGCTGCGCAGATGTAATGGCCGTGCAGTGTTTCACGCGGGGAGCATTGTTTTACGCATTGATCACCTGCTTTCGGAAAACAGCAGATTTCTGATGCCGACAAAAATCATCCGCAGGATGGCAAAGATTATGAAGAGGAGCATGAATCCGGCAAGGCCGGAAATGACATCCTCCAGATCCATGTTTCCGGTATCGGTGATTCCCTGACCGATTTCAATCGCGAAGGACAGCATTACCATCACTGTAAACACATAAATCCAGGCAATCGTGAGCACATGCCTTTTGGATAACAAAAGGAACAGCGGATAGATGACCAACAGCAATCCCATTCCCAACAGACCCATGACTGCAAAGTGCAGCTGCTTGTCTGTGAGAAAAAGAGCCGAGGAATCGTTGATCTGCAGCAGTTTATCATGTATGCGTGCGACGCCTTCTACCATAAAGTATAAAAATCTGACCATTGATAATACCTCATCTAAAAAATATTTCATCAAAAATATTTATTCCAAAAAACGGAATCGGATGCTGTTGTGTATACCCTGTCGAAGGGCGTGCACAGCAGCATTTTTATATCCGGCAGAACATCAGTCTGCCGAAATTCCCGTCTGTTTACTATGAAATTAACTGCTAAAATACCACAAATGCGCAGAAAGGGACATCCTTTTCAGGCGCATTTCGTTTATTTTTCACTTTTTCCCAACATACGAGGGAGACAGGAGGGAGACAGGGGACGGTTCTTTGTCTCCCAAAATCCTCCCCGGCGGCGCATTTTTGACAGATGCTGTTTTCTCATGTATCATAATTATTACAAATATTACGAAATTTTTAAATCTTGATGCTTTTCTTTTCAGAAAGGGCTTTTCTATGCTGGATATTCGCAGACAGAATGGCATGCAAAATCAAATGAAAAAGACGGATCACACAGGGCACTGCAGGGCATCTGCCGTGCTCCTTGCAGCAGTAACGGCGCTTTCGCCGCTATCTGTCTCTGTCCGGGGGGCGATGCTGAACGGCTTTTTGCCCGCAACGGGCATGCCCGTAATTATGGCTGCTGATGCAGATTCTTCCGGATCTTCAGGGGGCAGGGAAATCTATGTGCATCTTGCAGATGCGCCGCAGGACCCGGTGCCGTCAAAAGTGATGGACACAGACACAGCAAGCCTGCTGAAGCTGATCAGCGAGGGCCTGGTGGTCCTGGATGAAAACAACAGACCTGCTCCGGGCTGCGCTGAATCCTGGGAGGTCTCAAAGGACGGCCTGAAGTGGACCTTCCATCTTCGAGATAACCTGAAGTGGTCCGACGGTTTTTCCATGAAAGCCTCTGACTTCGTATTACTTTTCAGAAAGACGGCCGACACTTCGACGGAAGCGCTGTACGGCAGCCAGCTGACACAGAACATTGCCGGCTATGAAGATGTCCTGAACGGTGACGTATCCGCCCTTCAAGTACACGCACCGGATGACAGGACGTTTGTGGTGGAACTGACGACCCCCGATCCGGACTTTGCAAGAACCTGTGCGTCCTGGTCCCTTCTTCCCCTCCGCGAACAGATTCGGGAGGATTTTGACGGTGACGTGACGCCGGACTGGAACTCCGCGACCGGAAACGGACCCTACTATGTCGACTCTGTCACTTATGAAAAAGAATTTATTCTGAAGAAAAATCCTTATTACAGGCAGGCTGATTCAGAAGCGGAAACGGCCGGTGATACTGACGCAGATCAGTCTACTGACATGGCATGGACAGCATTTGACACCGTTCACTGGATTCTGGACGGGGACATCAACGAGGAATATTCCGATTTCCTCAACGGGGGGATCGATGCGATTTCCGCGATTCCGGAAGAGGAAGAGAGGCTGCTCGAAACAGAGAAGCTGATTCAGCAAAAGACTCTTCCCGACACAATGGGAATATGTTTTAACTGCCGCCATGAAGTCCTGGGAGATGCCCGTGTACGCAGGGCGCTCTCCATGGCAGTGGACCGCACCTTTATCGCCTCGACAGTTCTGCAGGAAGTCTATCTGCCGCAGGGAGGAGATGGCCTGAACGATCAGGGAGATCTGGAGGATCATATTCCGGAGGCAAAAGAGCTGTTGGAGAAAGCCGGGTATAAGGACGGAAAAGGGATTCCCACTCTGACCTGCATCGCGGAGGAAAAGGGCGGAGCCCTTCTGACCGCGGAATATCTGGCGTCTGCATGGAGAGACCTCGGAATCAATGTGCGGGTGGAAGCAGAAAACGCGGATGACCTTGCCCAGGAAAAAACAGCGGGAACCTTCGATATTTTCTGCGGCAGCATTTTCCTGGCGTCAGATCTCCCGGCCGCAGAACTTGCCAATTTTACAACTGATCATGAAAATAATGTCAGCGGTTTTTCACTGGAAAAATACGATCTCCTGATCCAAGAAGCTTCGGAAATGTCGGATGAAGAAGACTATACGAAGGCTTTAGAGAAGGCATTTGACATTCTCAGAGAGGAAATGCCCGTGGTGCCGCTTGTTACGCGGTGTGTCTCCTGGCTGCGCAAAGACGAATATCCGGGAATCACCTGTGACAGCACAGGCTGCTGGCAGCTCAAGGACATCCAGCCGGGCTACTCTGTAAATAAAATGGCAAACGGCGGCCTATCGGGAAATCGGGATGCATCGGATGATGCATTTTCTGCGGAAAAGCCGGATGGAAGCGGGACAGAAAACGGCGCCGCTTCCATCTCCGGAAGCCGGACCGGAAATCGTATAAAGGAAGTATCCGTCACTGCACAAATGCCTGCGGGAAAATCTGCAGCAGTACAGGCCGGCAATCTCAAAACACTCCCGCAGATCGGATTACCCGGATCACCCGGAGCAGCCGAATCAGCCGGATCACCTGGGCCAACCAAATCAGCCGGATCTACAGGAGAAGCTGAAGAAGGTGGAGCATCCGGATCTTCCGGAACAAGCGTATCTTCCGAAGCAGTCAGGCCGGAGAGACAGGGCAGCACAAAGGCCGCAACAGGTCTTGACCTTATCCGTCAGTCCGATGCTTATTTTGAAAGGACAAATCAGCAGGCATAT
>ODAI013998456.1_pt1 | contig 17949 bp, 17 predicted proteins | sample 1539321 | NCBI WGS metagenome assembly ODAI01 (sample SAMN02144231, study PRJEB22623) | gut metagenome | biome: sheep rumen | host: Ovis aries | place: New Zealand | reverse complement strand
TGGGGTCCTGCAAGGCAAACTAAGCTGCCATTGCGAACTGTTCTTCGTTAGAATCTTCTTCTTTACGTTTTGCAGTTATTTTCTTGTCAGTTTAAGGAACCTTCACTCCTACTTGCAACACAAGATTTCGCGATTCCGTCGAAACCGGTGCACCCCCAAGTAATATTAAATATAAGCAGAAAATTAAAAATCGTCAACCTTAAATATCAGAAAGCGGGAATCTGTAAACGCTTCCGCAGTTACGGCAGACAATTTCTACAGGATCTAATCCATCTTTTTTCATTGCTTCCTTTTCTTTGGCAGGCAGATTTTTCAGATAATTTAGATAACTTTCTTCGTTACATTTGCAGTCAAAAATAATATCGCGGCTGAGTGTAATTGTCGGACTAAACTCGCGGAAAAGTCCTAAAATAATATCTTCTGAATCTACAGTTTTTTCGCTGTAAAGCTGACCAAGTGACGGGCAGGCTGTAAAAGCATTTTCTACACGACGGATTAAATCCTCTTCATCCTCGCTTTCTTCCTGATGACTGTCTACCTGAGAACCGATTACCTTAGTGCCGCCTGTTTTCGGCATAATCTGAAGATACATGGCACCAGCTCCAGCAACCCTTCCCTGCTTGTCAAACTGAACGCTTGTATTAAAGGCAGTTTTCAGCTGCTCCGACTGGCTGAAATACCAGGCAAAATCCTTTGCAATATTTCCGTCATCAACATCAACCGTACTGGACTGAGGATATTTATCATCAGGATGAACCCGACTAAAGGTAAGGTTACCAACACCAAGAAAAGGCTTTAAATCCCAGCTTTCCAGTGGTTTATCAAGCTTAATATGTTCGTTGTAAAGATAGCCGCGTACATATCCGGTAGAATCAGCTTCCAGAGAATAACCTTCCGCACTGCCGGTTCCTTCATATTTTATTACTGTATGCTCACGATCTTTCATCATTGGAATGATAAGGGCAGCACAAAGACCAGCCTGACCTAAAATCATAGTTTCCAGAATGCCAAGATTATGTTGAGCCCTCATCTGATTAACAAAGCGGCTTCCATGAAAAAGTGCCCCGCGCACACGGCCGTCTGCCATTGTAAAAATACGGAGCTTATCCGGCTCCAGAGAATCTAGATGTTTATTTAATTCTTTATCTTTTATTTCTGCTTTAATCATAAAAATATAATAATGAATTTAGGAAGATTTTTATAGTAGGAAGGAAAAAATGGCGAAAGCGAAAACAAGACGCAAAGTCATTCTAAGGTTTGAGCGAGCTTACGCTACAAGCGGTACCGCCCTTAGCCTGACTTTGTGGATTGTTGAAGCGAAAGCCATTTTTTATACTCAATTGAAAAATAAAGTCAAAATCATTAATATTATACTATTATATTTTTTTAGAGGTATTACTATGGCAGTTGATGAAAAACTACAGACTGTACGTCACTCATGTGCGCACGTTATGGCAGAAGCTATTCTGAAACTGTTCCCTGGCACAAAAATTGCAATTGGTCCTGCTATTGAGAACGGTTTCTACTATGATTTTGAATTCCCAACCGAAACCAAGTTCACCGAAACCGACTTTGCAGCCGTTGAAAAAGAAATGCGCCGCATTATCTCTGGTAATCATGATTTTGTAAGAAAAGAAATCTCAAAAGAAGAAGGTCTTAAGCTTTTTGCTGACCAGCCTTATAAAATTGAACTGATTAAGGATTTGCCGGAAGGCGAAACTATCACAACTTACGAGCAGGACGGCTATCTTGATCTTTGCCGCGGCCCTCACGTTGCCAACACAAAAGAAATCAACGGACAGGCCTTTAAGCTTACAAAAATTGCAGGCGCTTACTGGCGCGGAGACTCTAACAACAAGATGCTCACCCGCGTTTATGCAGTCTGCTTTGCAAAACCAAATGACCTTAAAGATTATCTTAAAATGATGGAAGAAGCTGAAAAGCGTGACCACCGTAAGCTTGGTGTTCAGATGGATCTCTTCCACCTTGATCCTGAAGACCCTGGTCAGATTTTCTGGCATCCAAACGGATGGACTATCTACACAACAATTCAGGATTACATGAGAAAGATGGTTCGCCGCGACGGATATCTTGAAGTAAATACTCCGGCTATTATGCCACGCACTTTGTGGGAACGTTCCGGTCACTGGGGACACTACCAGCAGAACATGTTCATCACAGAAAGTGAAAAACGTCTTTTTGCTATTAAACCTATGAACTGTCCGGGTGCCCTTGAGATTTTTAAGAGCCGCCAGCGTTCATATAAAGACCTTCCTTTGCGTCTTGCTGAGTTTGGTCACGATGTTCGTAACGAACCTTCAGGAACCTTGCACGGAATTATGCGCGTACGCGGCTTTGTTCAGGATGATGCCCATATTTTGTGTACTGAAGAGCAGATTGGTGCCGAAGTTGCAAAATTCTGTAAGCTTTTGAAGGCAGTTTACCATGACTTTGGTTTTGATGACCTTGTAGTAAAATTCTCTACAATGCCGGAAGACCACGTAGGTGACCTTGCAACCTGGGAAAGAGCAGAAAAAGACCTTTCTGACGCTTGTCACGAAGCCGGACTTGAATACGAAATTCAGCCTGGCGAAGGTGCCTTCTACGGTCCTAAACTTGAATTTAAGCTTTACGACTGTCTTGGCCGTGAATGGCAGTGTGGTACAATCCAGGTAGACTATCAGCTTCCAAGTGCAGAACGTCTTGACGCAACATACATTGGTGCAGACAACCAGAAACACCACCCTGTAATGCTGCACCGCGCTATCCTTGGTTCTCTTGAACGCTTCTTAGGTATTTTGATTGAAAACTTTGCAGGAGCCTTCCCAACCTGGCTTGCCTTTGAGCAGGTTGCAGTTGTCCCTGTAAGTTCTGAATTCAATGACTATGCAGAAGAAGTTTCAAACAAGCTTGACGACCTTGGATTCCGTGTAAAAGCCTACACTGATGATGAGAACATGAAGAGTAAGATTAAGACAATTTCTACAGAACACAGAACACCTTACATTCTTGTTGTCGGACAGAAAGAAAAGGACGAAAAGAGCGTATGCGTACGCTACCGCTTCTCTTCCGGCAAGCAGCAGGAAACAAAATCGCTTGAAGACTTTATTTCATACATCACAGACAATGTTGCAAAAAAATCTGTAGAGATTTAGTTCAGAAAAGGCTTCCCACACGGAAGCCTTTTTAATTTTATTATTTTCCGATTTTATCAAATATCAGCTTCAAGCTTTCATACAGGGGATTTTTTTCACTTTTCATTGAAAGCCAGAAATGCATTTTTTCTTTGTTTTCTTCGTTTTTCAATCTAATCTGCTGCTGTAGTTCCCCAAAATGAATAATAATCTGGTTTTCACGGGCAAAGCGGCGGATTCGGGTCATGATACGAAGAGAATAGCAGACATCAATTGTAAAAACACCGTAAAAAAATCCGACAACAAAACTGAATTCGATGTGATTTACAAACCAGTAAAGCCATTCAAGAATTTTGGGATGAATAAAAAAATAGTAGGTGGCGCTAAGAAGCCACCAGTAAAAAGTAAACTGAGGACAGATGATTCCTTTGATATTTCCCCAGTTTCTGGAGTAATCCCAAAGTTTTATCTTCATTCCCACAATAAAAATCATTCCGGCTATATATTCAAAGAAAGTAATGCAAAGTGCCATCAGAACAAATAGCAGCGTCTTTTGCAAATATGGATTCTCCACGAAACTTACATCAATAAAAGTAAGTAAAAACAAAATCACAAGTGAAAAACCATAAAGAGGAATATAAGGGCCGGTTAAAAAACCCGGATTTATCCATTTACGTTCAGGATTATTCTTTGAAAAAAAGCGGCGGAAAATAAGTTCAATTCCCCAGCCAATTATGCTGCCTGCAAAAAATAAAAATGTGATTACTAAAAAGAATTTCATATACATTAATATTATATCAAAACAGACACTTTTCCCAATAAAAAAAAATGATTTTTTTTATAAATTTATGATTTAAGCACTTGAACAAAATCTGCAATTAGTATATATTATTAATCACGCAACGGGCAATAGCGCAGCTGGTAGCGCGTCTGGTTTGGGACCAGGATGTCGGGGGTTCAAATCCCTCTTGCCCGACTTAAAGAACTTCTGGAAAATCCGGAAGTTCTTTTTTTTTATATAATTAAGCATTGTCAAATCTTAAAACCTTCTTAGAGGACATTCGGAAAGTTTTATCTTACTGCACAATTCTTCCATGCCGTTTGCGGCAAAATAATCTGACAACACATCTTTTGTCACACGGGCCTGGGGGCCTATGCAGATTTCTTCAAATAAATCAGGATAATGGATTTTTAGACTTTCACAGACATTTTGAAGCTTAAGAATGTAGTATTTTTTTATATTTGTTTCTTCAACAAAAAAATGAGGCTGCCCTAAATATTCACTAACATTATAAGGAAGAGAAACCAGACGGTATTCTTTTTCACTTATAAAAGAAGGATGCTTGAATAAAGGAGAGCTTGTAACAAGACGGTTAAAAATCTGATGAATTTCAGCTTTATCGGGATTTTCAGAAGTTACAATCTGTGCAATCTCATAAACAATATCAAGATCACAGCAGGATTTTGAATAATTCACCTTACAAAGAGGAGCGTGACCTGCCTGCCCTATCTGTTCAAGAAGTTCCTTATTAAAGGCAATGCAGACTCCCATTCCATTTTTTGCATATCTTGACCACTGGGCCGCATCATCAGAATATTCACTGAAGCAGCTGGCATAACTGGAAAGCCTGCTAAAATCCTTGAGGTTTTCTGCAAACAAATCATCCATGCGCCTGTAAAAGTCTTTGGGAATCGCATTTCGGACGGCAGCCTTCAGCTCCTTAATAAAGTATTCCATCTCCTGGCTGTCATTCATACGCCTAAGATTCCAGAGCCAGATTTCGCCGTTTACAATAATTCCCCGCATCGCATTAAAATCTGTGTAGTGATAAAGAGTCATACTTTTATTGTAGGGCGACTTGTTTAAAAGGGCAAATTAAATCATCTCAATCCTGTTACAAAAAGTAAGTCTTCATCATCCCCTTACCTTTTACATCGATTTCTGTATTCTGGCTGTACTGATAATAGCTTAAAGTCTGGGCTTTTGTAGTTTCGGTCACATGAATTTTCATAGGAGTTCCAGTGCTTTCCGTCCCCCTGTCTTCCGCAAAAAATTCTATTTCCATTAATTTGATTGATGAATAAAAAAGATGTAATGAACCAAGTCCCAGACTGATATTTATGCAGGGTAAGCCGTAAATAATCAGAATAAAAATCACACCAACCAGAAGAAGAATAAAATAAACAAGAAGTGAAATAAAAATATTTAACGAAAGCTTCTTTTTGTTCTGTATAAGCATAGTAAAGGAAATCAGACCTGGTAAAAGTCCAAGAACTACACTCAAAGAATAAAATGCGCTTCTATGGTAAAGATTATTATCATCAAAATAATATAATAAATCCGTAAACTGACAGTAAATAGTCAGCACAATTCCTGTAAAGCATAAAAAGAAGACAATAAAAAGCTGACGGGGAATTTTCCCTTCCTTACAGATTTCACAGGATGAAAAATAATAGAAAAAGTTAAGTTTGACTGATGCCGGAAAACAAAAAAATCCCGGCCTGAAAACAAAAGCAAAAAAGTATAATAAGAGAGGCAATACTGATAATTTTTATAGAGTCAGTCATTTCCACATTATAACATGGAAAATAAAATATTTTAAAAATATTTATTATATTATGCTTTTACTATAACTGCGCTGCACTCAATTTCGCCGCCTTTCAAAATGCGTTCCGGCAGGGCTTTTTCTATGCGGACTCGAACAGTTTTATTAACGCTTAGAGGCTGATTTGTAACAATTTCACAGTGGAGGAAATTTTCTGTTACGGCATGGTAAATCATAGTTCCGTTAGAAGAACGAAGTGCCATGGGACGGCGAACAGTTTCCAGAATTGCATCCATTTCTTTTCCAGCAAAAAGATTTACATAATTTATTTTACTGTTAATTGCAAAATCGGTGATTTTTTTTGCACGTTCACCACTTATACTCTGGGGAACCTTATGCTTCATCAGGGCGGCTGGAGTTCCCGGGCGTTCTGAATATGGGAAGGCATGAATCCAGGCAAATGCACATTTATTGCATAAATCCATTGTGTCGGCAAAGTCAGAATCACTTTCTCCGGGAAAGCCTGTAATTATATCGCAGGCTAAAAAAGGATTTTCTTTTGCCTGACGGAGTTTTTGACATGCATTAATAACAGCATCCCGCTTGTAAACCCGGTTCATTCTCTCTAAGACAGAATTACTTCCGCTCTGAACTGAAATATGAAAATGAGGACGAACCCGGGGATTTTTTATTACCCGGCAGAATTCATCATCAACAACTTCAGGATAAAGGCTTGAAATTCTAAAGGCAATTTTTTTTGTATTTTGCAGAAGAAAATCCAGCAGCCGGGTAAAATTAAATATTTCCCCTTTATATTCTGCACGGTACTGGCCAATGTTTACTGTAGTAATTACAAGCTCATCATTACCCTTTTCCTCAAGCTCCAGAACCCGCTGTAAAGCTGTTTCAACAGGAATTGATACACTGTGCCCTCTGGCAATATGAATTGCACAGTAAGAACAGTTATTATTGCATCCATCCTGAATCTTTAGGGAAGCACGGGAATGGGCTATAAAAGAAGAGGTTGCAAGTGTAAAAGAAGCCTCTGGAAAGCCCTGTTTTGATGCCTGAGGTGCAGAGATTTTTTTATTGATAAGAGCTGCGAATGAAACCGCATCAAATGAATCTTTTACTTCTTTGAGCAGGGGCGGAACTTCTGCAATGCGGCTTTTTATCTGCCCGCCAAGAACCGCTATACGGCTATCCATAGCCTTAATTTCATCGGGTCTAAGCTGGGCATAACAGCCGGTTACAAGGACACAGGAAGAAGGATATTTTTTAAGCTGCAGACGGATTATCCTTCTTGCCTTCTGCTCGGCCTTCTGAGTTACCGTACAGGTATTTAAAATACAGAGCTTTGTCTGTAAATCCTGCTCACTTGTACTTGTAACGCCCTTCATTTCAACAGAAAAGCCGTTATCAAGAAAAAATCTTGCCGCAGCCTCGCTTTCAATCTGATTTAGGCGGCAGCCTAAGGTTTCAATTCTAATATCACTCACAATAAATCAACTAGTTAAGTTTTGCGCTGACTCTCTCTCGTCCGCGGCTGGCATCATAGGAAGTTGAATTAAGTTTTAATGCTTCATCATAAGCCTGAAGAGCTTCTGCATAGTTACCTGCCATTTCTCTTGCAAAGCCAACTCTTGCCCACCAGCGGTCGCGGAGAGGCTCTTTTTTTACAGCCATAGAAAGGGAAATATCAGCATGCTGGTATTTTGCCTGACGAATGTAAATTTCCCCCATGTAATAGTAGGCTGCTCCGATTCTGGCACCGCTTTCTGACGCTGTAGCGGCATATTTCTGGAACTGTTCAAGGGCACCGTTATTTTTTCCAAGATAATATTTTGACTCACCAAAAATTTCAATCAAGCGCAAATCATAAGGGCTGATTTTAAGACCAGCTTCTGCGCGCTGCTCGGCTTCTGCATACTGTTTGTTTGCAACAAGTGACCAGCAGAGAACAACGTATGAATCAACGCGGTTTGGGTTATCGGTAATCTCCTGCTCACAAATCTGAATGGCATCAAGATAGTTTCCGTTATGATAAAGAACAAGGGCATCGCGTTTTGCCCCCTGAGAAAAGATATTAAAAGAAAAACTTAAAGTCAGTAAAAACAATAAAAAAACTTTTTTCATAAGATTCTCCCACTATTCTGTTGCCGGAAGCATTTGGCATTTTCCTGTAAAAATACAGCCAGGTTCCAGAACGACCTTCTGAGTTGAAATATCACCTTCCAGAGAGCCGGATGCCGTTACAAAAATAAGCTTGCTTCCAGATACATTTCCCCTGACCTTACCTCGGATAAGAACTCTTTCTGCCTTGATATCGGCATTTACGACGGCCTTTGTATCAACAACAAGATCACTTTCCGAGGTGATTGTGCCGTTGAGTTTACCGCGTATCATAAAGGTCTTTTTCAGCTTAATATCGCCGGAAAAAGTAATATCACTTTCAACAATATTGTCAAAAGATTCATCTTCAAGATCAAAAAAATCTGTATCTTTTACATCAAACATATTTTATCCCTAAGGTTATCTGCCCATTTCTGTGTAGTTTTTAGAAATCCAGTCCTTGTAAGAACCGCTCTGAATGTGTTCAATCCAGCTGGTATTTGCAAGGTACCAGTCAACAGTTTCCTGCAGGCCCTCTTCAAAGGTCATAAGGCGCTTCCAGCCAAGCTTTGTTTTGATTTTTGTGCAGTCAATGGCATAGCGCTTGTCGTGGCCTGGGCGGTCTTTAACGTAGGTAATTGTTTTTTCTACGTCTTCTACCTTTTTTCCGGTTGCGGCAGCTGTAAGTTCAATTACCTTATGAAGCAGTTTGATATTCTGCCATTCGTTTTCACCGCCAATGTTGTATTTTTCGCCTGTGACGCCATTTTTTACAATCAGCCATACAGCGCGGTTGTGATCTTCTACATAAATCCAGTCGCGGATGTTATCGCCTTTACCATATACAGGAAGGTTCTTTCCGTCCCTGATATTTGAAATCATAAGCGGAAGAAGCTTTTCCGGGAACTGGTAAGGACCATAGTTGTTTGTACAGTTGGAAAGAGTGATTGGCAGACCATAAGTGTGGAAATAAGCCATTACAAGGTGGTCTGAAGAAGCTTTTGATGAAGAATAAGGGCTTCTTGGATCGTAAGGAGTGTCCTCACGGAAGTAACCGGTCTCGCCAAGAGAACCGTAAACTTCATCTGTTGAAATATGATGAAAAAGAACGTCATCACGGATAGAGCCGTCCTCTTTTTTCCAGTAATTGCGGGCAACATCCAGCATTGTAAAAGTTCCCATTACATTAGTCTTTACAAAGGCTTCCGGCCCAAGAATTGAGCGGTCAACATGGCTTTCTGCGGCAAAGTGAACTACAGTATCAATATCATACTGTTTGAAAATGCGTTCAATTTCTGCACGGTCGCAGATATCAACCTTTTCAAAAAAATATCGCTGATTATTTCCACATGCTTTTCCGTATTTTTCTTCTACGTCAGAAAGACTTTCAAGATTTCCCGCATAAGTGAGGCAGTCAACATTTACAACTCTTCCGTCAAATGCGGCATCGCTGAAAAGATTATTTTTTGCTGATGAAAGTCCAAAAAGATAATGAATAAAGTTTGAACCGATAAATCCGGCCCCGCCTGTAATAAGAATATTTTTTAATTTTCTGCTCATTCTTCTATTTTAGCATATTTTCATATGCTGGGGAAGTTCAATTTCAAAAGCACTTTCCCGCCCCTTCAAAGGAAGGGTAAGACGAACCGAAGCAAGAAGGAGCGATTTGATTTTCAGGGCTTTTTTTAATGCTTTATTGAGTTTAAAATTTCCATGCTGATCATCACCGGCAATCGGGCAGCCGTTTTTTGCAAGGTGAATGCGAATCTGATGCATACGGCCGGTTTCCAGCTTAAGGCGCAAAAAAGAAAGTGTGATATTCTCATAGCCTTCAATTTCTGTCGTAAAATTCTTTTCCTCTTCAACTGCAAAATATGTGACAGCAGACTTTTCACTTCCATGCTGGGTGACGTTTTCTTTAATGGCACCTTTTTTTTCTTTCATTCTGCCGGCACAAATTGCGATATATTCTTTTTTTACGGCTTTTGAAGAAATCAGCTTTGTCCATTTAGATGCGGCAAAAGGTGATTTTGCAACAATCATAAGGCCTGCGGTATCCTTATCCAGGCGGTGAACAAGATAAACCTTTGCTCCGACCTGCAGAGCAAAATCATTATCAAGAGAATGCTTAACCCCCTGCCCCCCCTGAACACTGAGCCCTGCAGGCTTATTAATCACATAAATTTCTTCATCTTCATATAAAACAGGAATAGAATTCATCCGAAATATAATAATAAAGGAAAGTAAAAATGACAACAAAGCACTTTTATAAAAAACTCACAGCTCTTTTTACAGCTGTTTTATTAAACTTCTCTCTTTTTGCGGAAGCAGTTATCGATGATACCTTCGGATATTCACTTGATATCCCGGAAGGTTACGAGCTTTCTGCCGCAGGTAATGACAACTTAAGCCTTGCCTTTAATCATAAAAATCTTCCTGTAACCCTTGCCGTAAAGATTTATGACAGCGAGGGAGATTCACTTTCTGTTTTACAGAATGCAATGCAGAAAATAGGTTCGAAGGAAAAGCCAAGTATTTTTACCTGGAACGATTCTTTATGTTCTGTGGCAAATGCAAAATTTACTGTTGAAGTTTCTGATTATGAAGGCTGGGCAGTCTGTGCACCTACAGAAAAGCCCGGATATTTTCTTACCCTTCTCTGCTATGCACCGGCCTCAATGGCAAAAAAATGCGAATTTTTTATTATCTCAACTATAAACTCACTGAAAATCGGCAAAAAAAATACAGAAGGAATTTTTACAACAATCGCCTATCCAAAAGAAGGTGCAAAAGCACTTACACTAAACATTGGCGGCAAAAAAATTCAGACAAAAATTGACAAGATTGATCTTGAAGCAAGTTCTTTTGTAATCAACATTGAATTTAACATTCTTACCATGTATGCAAATCATCCCCTGAAAATGCAAGCTTGGAAGCGCTACTACAGGATGATAGAAAGAGACAGTAAGGCTCGGATTGCAAACGTTGCCGAAGACGTTTACAAGGCCCTTTATCCGGAAGCAAAAAAACAGAATGCAAAACAGCCGGAGCTTGCCTATGCCCAGATGCTTTTGAGCTGGGTGCAGGATTTTGAATACGCTCAGACAAAGGCTTCAACTGCCCAGAATATGAACTCAGGCTTTACCTCCCTGCCTGCAGTCCTTGAAGGAAAAGGTAATGACTGCGACAGCCGTTCCATGCTTTTAAGCATTCTTTTAAGTGAAAAGGGCATTCCCTGTATGATGATATTTTCTCCTGAATATGCCCATGCTATGGCAGCAGTAAAAATAAAAGCACCGGGTCAGACCTTTAAGAATCCAAAAAGCGGTGAAGAATATCTGATGGGAGAAACAACAGCAAAAGTAAACTGGGGAACCATAGCCCAGGATCACGCTGACAGAAAAAAGTGGCTTACTATTGAATCAGAATAAACAATTTATATAAAAATGGACTGCGGGTCCCAGCGACGGCGAAAATCAGGCAAAATGCGTCGGTATATAGCATTTTGCCCCTCACGGGTTCCCCCCTAATTTCCGCCTGCGTCCCACAGTCCATTTTTTTGTAATTTACCTTTTATTATGTATCTATGCTTTTAACAGCAAATCGTAAACTTCTTTTTCTGAAGAAGCCTGTGTCATTGCCTGACGAAGGTCGTTTTTCTTGAGTTTTGCACTGAAATGCGAAATTGTTTTAAGGTAGTATGAGTGCTGGTTATAAGCGGCAGCAATCATAAACAAAAGATTAACGCGCTCATCATCAATTGTCTGGAAATCTTCCAGAGGCTGCTTGCAGACACCAACTGCCATTACAAGATCAGTAACTGATGAAAGTCTTACATGAGGAATTGCAATTCCACGTCCGATTGCAGTAGACATAAGCTCTTCACGCTTGAGGATTTCTGTTGTAAGTTCCTGTGCGTTTTTAACCTGTGGAGCTGTAGCAAGAACATCTGCAAGTTCTACAAGTGCATCTCTTTTTGTAGTGTGATTTATAAAAATTACACGTTCAGGGGAAAGAATGTTTCTAACCTGAACCTGAATCTGTGTCTGCTTTGAAGAATCTGATGAAAGGCGGGCATTTACCCAGTTTTCAACTTCTGACTTCTTAAAACGCCATACTGTTCCGATTTTTCCGGCAGGAATCTCACCTTTCTGAGCCCAGTCGTAAACCGTTCGATCCGATACACGAAGATATTTAGCAACTTCCTCTATTGTAAGAATATCGTCTTCCACTATTGAACCCCTGTTAAACGTTTTTATTATTTTGTTTGAAATCTTTAGAAGATTTTGCATTTTTTACGGTTTTTTGTCAACAGTTTATACCTACCTTTGCTATAATATAGAAAATATGCTACATTTATAGTTATGGAATCAAACAAAAAACTTCCGCTTTTCATCTTTGCGGCTATACTCTTTTTCTTTCTTTATATAGTTTTTGCGGCAAAACCGCTTCCTAAAGAATATCAGTTCCAGCCTGTCTGGAAAATTAATATTACAAAACAGACTTCTATGCTTAAGGAAAATGAACAGCAGTATTATTTCCGTCTGGGCAATAATCTTGGTTATTTTACAGATGAAGGAAACATAACTCTTTATAAAAGCTTTCCTAACATGGCTTCAATTTCTGACACTTACTTTACAATTTATGATAATTATGCAAAAAACATCACTTTTTATGAAAACACAGGCAGCGCAAAGGGCGTAATAAACTTTGAAGGTTTTCCTTACATTGTTGATGATATGATTTATGTCATGCTTCAGGGAGGAAACTCCTTTATAAAATGTGATTCTGATGGAAATCAGGAATGGAAATACGAAGGAATACTTCCAATCACAGCTTTTAAAGCTGGCCCAAAATACACAGCAGCCGGTTTTGCAGACGGTTCAATCAATATCTTTAATAACGAAAGCGGAGAAGCTGAAATTCAGTTTTCACCAGGAGGAAGTGATCTCCCTGTAGTTCTTGGCATTGACATTTCACAGAACGGAGAATATATAGCGGCAATCTGCGGTCACAACAAGCAGAGATTTATTCTTGCCCACAGGGAAGAAAATCAGCCTAAAATCATTTTCCACACCTTCCTCGATACAAACAGTGCAAGTCAGTGCCTTCTTCATTTCTGTAATGATGAAAGCCGCGTAATATATAATTTTGAAAACACAATCGGCGTTTATGACTTTAAGAAAAATCAGAATGACCTTATAAAGATTGATTCAAAAATTATTTCTATAAGGGAAACGGAAAATCTTGTATTCCTTCTTGGAAAAACAGGCAGAAAGTACACGGTTTATATTCTGGAAAAAACAAATACTCTTGAAGGAAGTTTTTCTTTCATGGCAGATACAGCCTTCATTCAGGCCGGCTATGATACCCTTTACATCGGTAAAGATGATTCAATTTCAAAAATCTCACTGGAGCGAAAATAGTTATGAAAAAGATTTTTTCCACCGCAATTACATTTTCACTTTTTGCAAATCTTTTCTGCTTTGACTGGCCGCTTCAGAAGGTTGAATCATCACAGATTACAGGCTACTTTGGACAGAAAAACAGCATAATTCCATCCACATCAATCACAATTTCTGATGCAGATGAAGTAATATCTTCGGATGTCGGCAACACTTTAATTGTTATTGAGGATTCAACTGATGATACAGATTTCTTTCCATCAGCCCTGGGAACTGCAATCATCATGAGTCAGGAAGATAACCTGCTCTGCGTTTACTCAAATCTGGACCGTTATTCCATCAGAACAAAGAATTCCACAAAACAGATTGAAAAGGGAGAAATAATTGCAAAAGCCGGAAAAAGCGGCTATCAGAAAAAAGAAAATTCGCTGAATTTCCAGCTGATTGATACAAAGGAAAGAAAGGCAATTAATCCCCTTACAATTCTTCCTCAAATTCCAAATCTTCCGGCCCTTTCAATATCTAACCTGCAGGTAAGGAACAAAAACGGGGTTGCCTACGACCTTCAGTATGCAAAGAATTTTAATGCGGGACTTTTCCGCCTTTACTTTAAGAGAAATGAGCTGGCCGTTCCCTATAAAACTTCAATTCTACTCAACGGTGAACTTTCTGATGAAATTGTCTTCAATTCAATTAATCAGGAAGGCGGAAAATGCAATATCATGGGAATAAAGAATTATTCCGCTGCCGAAATCTACCCGGATGATAAATATATGATGATTGGAGAAGCACACCTTAAACCGGGAAAATTTACACTTTCCCTTCTTTTCTCAGATATTAAAGGCGAAACACGACAGATAAATTATAACATTACAGTTTACTAAAAATGTGATAAAATATAATCATGAAACACGACATGATTTTATCTGCCTCAGGCTGGAGAAAAGTTTTCGCGGCTTCGGGGAATGAACAGGACAAGACTCCTGAAATCACAGCAGAAAGCAGGGCCATCGCAGTAGTAAGTGCCTATGTTTTTTTTGATTACCTGAAAGAAGTTTCAAAGCAGGAATCTCCTGTAATTGCCCTTGGAATGGACACACGTCCTACAGGAAGCGCAATTGCGGATGCAATGCTCAGAACTCTTGTAAAAAAAGGTGCCATCATTCAATTTTTAGGCATTTCGTCTGCGCCGGAAATCATGGCATATGCTAAAAAACTTGACGGCTTCATTTACATATCTGCCAGTCACAATCCTATTGGTCATAACGGAATTAAATTCGGAACTAATGACGGCGGAGTTCTGAACGCTCAGGAAAACGCTAAGGTATGCGAAAAATTCCTTGAAATTTTAAAGGATGATGATAAATTAAAGGCTCTTGTTGATGACTGTCTCAACTGTAAAAGCTCTGAGCTCGAACAGGTTTATCAGACAAGGGAAAGTTCAAAACACAATTCACTCAAGGCTTATGAAAGCTTTATAAAAGAAACAATTTCATCATCTTCTGAAAAAGAAGAGCAGGAAAAGTTCTTTAATATGATAAAGGCAGCCGGTGAAGAAAAGCCGATTGGCGTAGTATGCGATTTTAACGGAAGTTCAAGAAACTTCTGCATTGACCGTAATTTCTTTGCGGAAAATAAAATTCATTTTAACAGCATCAATGACAGCGAAATCGTTCACGAAATCATTCCTGAATCTGAAAATCTTGTACATGTTGCAAAGCAGATGGAATGGCTGCAGGCTCAGGGCTATAAAGAATATATTCTTGGTTACATGCCAGACTGTGACGGAGACCGTGGAAACATTGTTTACTGGGATGAAAAGCAAAAAAAAGCTGTTATTCTTAAAGCCCAGGAAGTTTTCAGTCTTTCGGTTCTTGCCGAGCTTTCCTGGTCCATCTGGAATAATAATGGCAGGGATATTAAGCCCGCAGTAGCCGTAAACTGTCCAACCTCAATGAGAATTGAAGAAATTGCAAAAGCTCTTGGAGCCCGGGTTTTCCGTGCAGAAGTCGGGGAAGCAAATGTTGTCAACCTGGCCCGCGAAAAGCGTGCAGAAGGCTATACAGTGCCTATTCTTGGCGAAGGTTCAAACGGAGGGACAATAACATACCCTTCAAGCGTACGTGATCCTTTGAACACAATATTTGCCCTCTTAAAGCTTTTGACCATCCGGGAAAACGGGCTCTTTGAATTATGGTGTAAAAAATCTGGAAATGTCTTCAAGGCTGATTACAGTCTTACAGACATTCTTGAAAGTCTGCCGCTTTATACAACAACAGGAGTAAGTGAACCGAGAGCAGTTCTTAAGGTAAAGACTACAGATCATACAAAACTGAAGGCAGCCTTCCAGAAGGTATTTGAAGCAGAATGGAAGGAAAAGAAAGCTGAGCTTGAAAAAAAGTACGGAATTTTTTCTTACGAGGCAGTTATTACAAACGGAACAAAAGAAAGCCGTAACGTATCTGATTTTTCTTTGAGTAAAAAAGGCGGTCTAAAAGTCCTCTTTAAAGACAAAGATGAAAATCCACTTGCCTTCATCTGGATGAGGGGAAGCGGTACAGAACCTGTTTTCCGAATCATATGCGATGTAAAGGGCAACAAGTCTGAAGAAGAAAAAGCCCTTCTTGAATGGGAAACAAGCATGATCAGAAAGGCTGACTGATAGCTGACTGCTAAAAAAAATCCGCTGCACTTTGAAATGCAGCGGATTTTTTTTATGAAATATTAAAATATTCCGAAATCTGATTATCCAGGGTGTGTTTATCTGTATCAAAGTTTTCAAACTGTTCGCGCAGATTCTTAAAACACTCAATGATTTTTGGATTGAAGGTTCCGCAATCACCATTAATAATCATATTATAGGCCTGCTCCGTTGTAAAAGCGTCTTTATAACATCTTTCATTTATTAGAGCGTCATAGACATCGGCTAAAGAAACAAGCTGGGCAGACAAAGGAATTTCATCACCTTTTATTTTATTCGGGTAGCCCTTTCCGTCCCAGCGTTCATGGTGATAAAGACAGATTTCGTAGCAGGTCTTTCCATATTCTTCATCCCACAAATCTGCCATTTCCTTGAGGATTTCGGCCCCCTTTGTTGTGTGGGCAGTCATAACTTCAAATTCTTCTTTTGTAAGACGTCCAGGCTTAAGAAGAATTGAATCAGGAATCGCAATTTTTCCAACATCATGAAGGGCACTTGCCGAAGCAATCAGGTTTGCTTTTTTTGAGGTAAGACCGCTTTCCGGATAAAGCCTCATATATTCAAGGGCAAGCAGTCTTGTATAACCTTTTACCCGGTGAATATGTTCGCCGCTTTCAAGATTTCTGTTTTCAACAACAGTACCAAGCACGTCGATAATTCTTTCATTATTCTGATGAAGTTCATAAGCCTGACGGCGAAGCAGATCATTAGTTTTTTCAAGAATATCAGTCTGTATGAAAGAGCGTTCTTCAACCTGCTTGCGGTAATTATACAAATCAGTGATATTTTTTACCCTCTGACGCACAAGCTTTACATTAAAAGGCTTATGAACAAAATCATTTACACCAAGCTGAAGGGCTTTTGCTTCTACTTCCGCAGTCTGGTCACCAGTAATTACGATAACCGGAATATCCTTCATCCAGTCACGTTCTTTCATAATATTGAGGACATAAAAACCGTCAACATCAGGCATAATAAGATCAAGAATAATTACAGAAATTTCTTCAATCTGATTATTCATTATATTAATTGCCTGACGTCCATCCGAAGCAGTAAGAATATCATAATCTTCACTCAGCATATCAGAAAGAATATCACGGTTAAGCTCAACGTCATCTACAATCAGAACTTTATTTCGCATAGAGCCGCTCCTTATTCTACTTCTTCTTTATACTTTTCAAGCTCATCCATAATAAGCTTATAATCTTCGCTGACTTTTTTTACAAGCTCTGTAATGTCAGTCTGAGGTTCTCCGTGGCGCATTGTTTCACAAAGCTCTGAACCTGATTTTGCCAGGGCGGTAAAACTCATATTAAGGGCAATACCCTTAAGGTTGTGAGACGCTTTGAATCCGCCTTCCCAGTCTTTTATTTCAATGGAATTAATCATATCGTTGAAATCATTTAATTCCATAAATTTCAAAAGATATTTTGAAATCAACTTTTCTGAGCCAAGACGTTCCATTGCATCTTCGTAATCCGAATGTGTGTGTTCATAAAAATCTTTTATACTCAACTTTTACTCCCTTACCTATATATTTTACACCAGTTTTTATTTTTTAACAAAAATTCCGTCTAAAACATCAAATAATTTTGTAATATTTATAGGTTTTACGACATAAGCATCCATGCCTTCTGCCTTTGCCTTCTGAATATCTTCATCAAAGGCATTTGCTGAAACTGCAATAATCGGAATTGTAGCAAGCTCCCTGTCGTCAAGATTGCGGATAAGGGCTGTAGCTTCATAACCGTTCAGAACAGGCATCTGAATATCCATAAGAACAGCAGAATAATAACCCGGAGCACTGGATGAAACCTTATCAACAGCTTCCTGTCCGTTTCTTGCCTCTTCAACCTTAAAGCCGGCACGATGCAGGATTTCTGTAGAAATCTCGCGGTTAAAGTCATTGTCATCAACCAGAAGAAGAATCTTGCCTTCGTAATTATGACTTGAATCCTTTATCTGGGATTCGATTTTTGAAGATGTATTATTCAGGGAAATATATTGAGTTTTTTCATACTGCTCCTTTGAAATATGATAAAACCTTAAAT
>ODAI013649993.1_pt1 | contig 17951 bp, 12 predicted proteins | sample 1539321 | NCBI WGS metagenome assembly ODAI01 (sample SAMN02144231, study PRJEB22623) | gut metagenome | biome: sheep rumen | host: Ovis aries | place: New Zealand | reverse complement strand
TCTTTCCAACAAGATGAAGTGGGACGAGAAACTGGGTGCCAACAGGCTTTTCAGGACGGAGGTCAAATGAGAGTAAAGCTGGTTCCGGTTCTCTGTGCATTGATCCTTTTCTCAGCCTGCAGCCCGAGGAGCGTTGCCGGCTACTGGAAGGATGGCGTACCCGATGTCCGTGAAGACATGGGCAAAGTCCGCTCGTCTTTCAGGGAATTCGCCTCTCTTGCGAGTAAATCCAGGCCCGATGAAGCTTCGGCCGAACTGGGGCGCCTGCTCGATGCCCTGAGACGCGACACCGTCGCCTACTATGTCTATACCGACCTTGCCGCTTCGACGTTCTACCCCCTCGAGTCTCCGTTCAGGAGCGATACTCTGATGGGCACGCTTGCCGGCCGGCTCACCACTGACTGGGTGCTTACACCATCGGATGCTGCCCCCTATCTGGAAATGTATGCCTTTACGCTGCTCAACCGCAAGGGGGCTCCTGCGAGGCTGCCTCATCTCCGCACCCTCGAAGGCAGGCCGCTGACCATTTCAGGCGAAGACGCAGTCGTCGCCGTGATAGATCTCTCCTGCCCGCAGTGCAGGGACGCTCTTCAGAGGTGCCCCGCCCGCCCGTCAGAAAGAAAAATTGCAGTCTGTATGGGCTCGGGGCCCAGACCCGAACTTCCCGACTGGGAGGTGTGCATCCCCGAAGCTGACGCCCACGAAATCTTCGATATAGCCCAGACCCCGTTCTATTTCCGCACAGGCGGGGACGGGACGGTTTCACAAACTTATACTTCACTTTGATATGACTGGCAAAAGACTTGATTCACTCGATATCCTGAGAGGAGCGGACCTTTTCCTGCTTCTGTTCCTCGGCCCGATATTCCACGCCATCTGCTACACTTTCCCCTCGTCGACCGGCTGGCTGCTCACGCAGACCGAGCACGTCGCGTGGGAGGGCTTTGTGCTCTGGGACATCATCATGCCGCTGTTCCTTTTCATGTCCGGCATCACCATCCCCTTCTCGATGGCAAAGTACAGGGAAGGCCTCAGGCCCGACGGCAGGTTCTACCTCAAGCTCCTCAAGCGCTTCTGCCTGCTGTTCCTGCTCGGCTGGATAGTCCAGGGCAACCTGCTCGATTTCGACTGGAAGGTCTTCCATCCGTTTGCGAACACCCTGCAGTCTATCGCCGTGGGCTACGTAGTTGCAGCGCTGCTGTTCGTCCACCTCAAACCACGCTGGCAGATCGTCGCTGCCTTCGTGCTGTTTGCCGCCTACTGGGCCGTATTCGCCGCAAGCGGAATGAATCTCGACCCTCAGGACAACGTAGCGATGGTCGTGGACAAGGCGGTGCTCGGTGCGCACAGGGACGGCGTGACCTGGGCGGCCGACGGCTCGTGGAGCTACGACTGGGAGTACCAGTACACATGGATCCTCTCAAGCCTCAACTTCGCAGTGTCCGTGCTGCTCGGCTCGTTCGCAGGTCAAATCCTGCGCAATTCGAAGAAAGCGCCGGCCGGCCGCGCAGCTGTCGTCGCCATCATAGGAGTAGTCCTGGTCGCCGCAGCCCTGCTGCTTTCTCCGCTCTTCCCCATCATCAAGAAGATCTGGAGCAGCACCATGACCCTTTACGCCGGCGGAATCAGCTTCCTGCTCATCGCGCTGTGCTACTATGTGGTCGACGTGCTCGGCTGGCACAAGGGGCTCGACTGGCTGAAGTACTACGGCAAGAACTCCATCACGGCATACTGCATCGGCGAAGTGATTATCTTCAGCTCGGTGTCGGAGTCGCTGCTCCACGGCCTGGGAGACTGGAGCTGGTACCCCGTGGTCATCGCTCTGGCCAACAGCCTTATCCTGTTCTTCATTCTTCGCTATCTCTACAAAAAAGAAATCTTCCTCAAGGTATGAAACTCCGTTACCTGCTTGTTCTGGCTCTTGCCGTTTCCTGTACAACGAATCCTTCAACCAAGGTGGCACTGTCGCCCGACACTTCCGTCTGGGGCGGCCGTATCAAAGACGGCTCCCTGATGCCCTTCAAGGCCGGGTTTGAGGCCGACCTCTCCGACAACCGTTCCAATCAGGTGGCGCCGCTGCTGCTTCTGTCAGACGGGACCTATGTCTGGAGCGACGACCCGTTTGCTTTCCGGGTGACGGACAAAGAGGTCGTGATCGATGGCAAGGTCGAGGTCGTGAAGGCTGGAGAAAACCTTGCGGAAGCGTATCGTGCGGCTGCAAAGGCCCATTTCCCCGCAAACGGTCAGCTTCCTCCCGAGGCATTCTACCGTATGCCTCAGTACAATACCTGGATTGAGCTGATGTACAACCAGAACCAGGACGGTGTGCTGGAGTACGCGCGCGGCATCCTGGGGAACGGCCTTCCCGCCGGGGTAATCATGATCGACGACACCTGGCAGGAAGACTACGGCAAGTGGAACTTCCACCCCGGGCGCTTCCGCGATCCCAAGGCCATGTGTGACCAGCTGCACCGAATGGGCTTCAAGGTCATGCTCTGGATATGCCCCTTCGTGAGCATGGACCAGTACCAGATCTGCAGGAAGATCAACTCCTTCGACGGCTTCCTCCGCACCGCAGACGGCAATCCCTACCCCGTGCGCTGGTGGAACGGGACCTCCGCCGTGCTCGACCTCAGCAATCCCAAGACGGTCGAGTGGTTCAACGGCGAGCTTCACAGGTTGATGGACGAGTACGGCGTGGACGGCTTCAAGTTCGACGCCGCCGACTTCGAATACTATCCCCAGGATGCCATCGCCGCCGGCGGGACTGTCCCCGGCTGGGAACAGTGCTCGCTCTTTGTACAGCTTGCAGAGAATTATCCCTTCAACGAACTCCGTGCAGGCTGGCGCAATGCCGGCAAGCCGATAGTACAGCGCCTGCACGACAAGGCTCATTCGTGGGAGGACCTCGCCAAGCTCATCCCCGAGATGATGGCCGAGAGCCTGATGGGCTTCAGCTTCTGCTGCCCTGACATGGTAGGCGGCGGCAGTTTCGAGACCTTCCTCAGCGGCAAGACCGACGAGCAGCTCATTGTCCGCTCCGCCCAGGTGCATGCGCTGATGCCGATGATGCAGTTCTCGCTCGCCCCTTGGAGGGTACTCAGCAAGGAGAACTACGCTGCCGTACTTAAGGCAGTTAAGATCAGGGAGCAGTTCATGCCGCTGATCGAAAGCCTCTATGAGCGCGCCGCCAAGACCGGCGAGCCGATTGTCGCTCCGCTGGAGTTCGTGTTCCCCCATCAGGGACTCGCGGGCATTGCAGACGAATTCATGCTTGGAGACAAGCTGCTGGTTGCGCCTATGGTCGGGCCCGGAGAGAAACGCACGGTGGTTCTTCCCGAGGGGCGCTGGCGCGCGGACGACGGCCGGCTCTACGAAGGCGGCACGGTCGGGATCGATGTGCCGGTCGGCAGGTTGCCGTATTTCGTCCGAGGAACCATTTAAAAAAAAGTACTTATATTTGCGGACTCAATGAAAGTACTAAAACCTTAAGATATGAAAAGACAACTCAATGAGATCTGCGCCAAGTACACAGTTCCTCAGGAAGTAAAAGCGAAGGGTATCTACCCTTACTACAAGCCCATCAGTTCGGGCCAGGATCCGGTAGTCACCATGGCCGACGGCCACAAGGTGCTGATGTTCGGATCCAACTCCTACCTCGGTCTTTCGGACGACCCCAGACTCAAGGAAGCCGCCATCGAAGCGGTAAAGAAATACGGCACAAGCTGCTCCGGCAGCCGTTTCCTCAACGGAACGCTCGACATCCACCAGGAACTCGAAAAGAAACTCGCCAAGTTCGTGGGCAAGGAAGAAGCCGTCACCTACAGCACCGGATTCCAGGTCAACCTGGGAGTAGTCAGCTGCCTCGGATTCAAGGGCGGCTACACCCTTCTGGACGACACCGACCACGCCTGCATCATTGACGGCAGCCGCCTCGGCTGGAGCACCGTCTACAAGTTCAAGCACAACGACATGGAGTCGCTCGAGAAGAAGCTCAAGGTCTGCGAGCCGGACGCCTACAAGCTCATAGTCATCGACGGTGTCTACTCGATGCTCGGCGACCTCGCCAAGCTCCCCGAGATCTGCGACCTCTGCGACAAATACGGCGCATCCGTGATGATCGACGACGCCCACGGCCTCGGAGTCTTCGGAGAGAACGGCTCGGGTACCGCCAGCCACTTCGGCCTCACCGACAGGTGCGACCTCATCATGGGCACCTTCTCCAAGAGTTTCGGTTCGCTGGGCGGATTCATCGCCGGCGACCACGACGTTCTGAACTTCATCAAGCACAACTCCCGTTCGCTCATCTTCAGCGCCTCGATGACCCCGGCCGCCACCGCAGCCGCATCCAAGGCCCTCGACATCATGATCAGCGAGCCTGAGCGCCGCGAGCACCTCTGGGACACAACCCGCTACGCGTGGAAGTGCTTCCGCGAGAACGGCTTCGACATCAACCTCACCGAATCGCCGATCATCCCGCTGATGGTGCGCGACACCATCAAGGCCCTCTCGCTTGTTGAGGAGGCATACCGCCAGGGCGTGTTCATCACCCCCGTCATCGCACCTGCAGTGCCCGAGAAGGACGTGCTCATCCGCTTCGCGCTGATGGCCACCCACGAGCGCAGCCATGTCGACCAGGCGGTCGAGGTTCTCACCAAGATCTTCAAGCAGTACGGCATAATCGAGTAATGGTAATCCTTATCACAGGCATCACCTCCGGCTTCGGCAAGGCCATGGCGGAGCGTCTTTCCAAAGACGGCCACAAGGTCTACGGCACCCACCGCCACGCTAAGGAGTTCATCCCTGGCGTGACCTACATCCAGGCAGACTCCACCGTCCAGACCGACGTCGAAGCCGTGGTGAAAAAGGTCGTGGATGAGGAAGGCCGGCTCGATGTGTTCATCAACAACGCCGGAATGGGTATCGGAGGCCCGCTCGAGTTCAACTCCATCGAAGACTGCCAGAGGCAGATGGATGTCAACTTCATGGGTATGGTCCGATATATCCGCGAGGTGGTGCCCGTGATGCGTAAGCAGGGCAGCGGCCACATTATCTGCTTCAGCTCGATCGGCGGACTGGTCGGCCTGCCCTACCAGGGCATGTACAGCGCCTCGAAGTTTGCCATCGAAGGCTACTGCGAAGCGCTCCGCCTCGAGATCCGCGGATTCGGCATCAACGTCACCACCATCGAACCGGGCGATTTCGCCACATCCTTCACGGCCCAGCGCAAGTCGGTCGACAACCCCGAGGTCCACGCCGCCTACCCCGGCTACGCGCGTTCGCTCGCCTCTATCGAGCACGACGAGAACAGCGGCCTCAAGCCCGAGTTCCTTGCCGGGAAAATCAGCAAGATCATACGCAAGAAGCGCCCCGGCTACCACTACATCATCGCCACTTTCCTGCAGAAACTCTCGGTGGTCGCCCGCACGATTCTGCCTCCGCGCTGGTTCGCCTGGGTGATGAGCGTCTACTATAAATTGTAAGGGGACGACGCCCTCCTGCGCAAAAATAGTACAACTTTGCGCTAAATTGCTTATATTTGAAGGCTGTAATTAACACTGACTATGGCCGTCAAAAAGCAATTGTCTTTCGGAGAGATATTCAACCTGAACTTCGGCTTCTTCGGGGTTCAGATAGCTTATGCACTTCAGAGCGCAAACATTTCCCGTATATTCGCAACCCTCGGAGCTGACCCCCATCAGCTCAGTTTTTTCTGGATACTTCCGCCCCTCATGGGCATGATCGTCCAGCCGCTCATCGGCAAATGGTCCGACAGGACCTGGTGCAGGCTCGGAAGGCGCAAGCCCTACCTGCTTGTGGGCGCGATCGTAGCCGTGCTCGTGATGCTGCTCCTGCCCAACGCAGGCAGCCTCAACTTCAAGGCATGGGTATTCCTCGGACTTAACTCCGCGATGTGGTTCGGTCTCTTCAGCCTCATCTTCCTCGACACCTCAATCAACGTGGCCATGCAGCCCTTCAAGATGATGGTCGGCGACATGGTGAGCGAAGAGCAGAAAACCCTCGCCTATAGCACCCAGAGCTTCCTGTGCAACGCCGGGAGCCTTCTGGGCTACCTCTTCCCGATTTTCTTTACATGGATCGGCATCGCCAACACCGCCCCGGAGGGAGTCGTTCCTGACTCCGTCATCTGGAGCTTCTATGTGGGAGCCGCTATCCTGATTCTGTGCGTGCTCTTCACCTTCTTCAAGGTCAAGGAGCTCAACCCGCAGGAATATGCCGAGTTCCACGGCATCAAGGCCGGCACAGAAGAGAAAAAGGAGAATCCCGGCTTCATCAAGCTTCTCGCGAAGGCCCCCAAGACCTTCTGGACCGTAGGCCTGGTGCAGTTCTTCTGCTGGGCGGCGTTCCTCTACATGTGGACCTACACCAACGGAGCCATCGCAGGCAACGTCTGGGGCACTACCGATACCGCATCCGCCGATTATCAGGCCGCAGGCAACTGGGTCGGCGTAATCTTCGCCATTCAGGCCATAGGATCGATGCTATGGGCCCTCGTACTGCCCAAGTTCAAGAGCGTCAAGGCCGCCTATGTGGTCTCGCTCCTTATCGGCGCAGCCGGCTTCGCCTCGGTCTTCTTCGTCACGAACCAATACGTGCTGTTCGGCAGCTTCCTGCTGATCGGTGCCGCTTGGGCCGCAATGCTCGCCCTTCCCTTCACGCTCCTTACCAACGCCCTCGAAGGCAGCCCCTACATGGGCAGCTACCTCGGCCTGTTCAACTGCACCATCTGCCTGCCGCAGATAGTCGCAGCCGCTACCGGAGGGCTCGTCATCAGCCTCGTCGGAGGCAGCCAGGCCGCGATGTTCCTCGTCGCCGCCGGATTCCTCGTGGCGGGAGCGCTCTGTGTGAGACTAATCTCAACAACCAAATAAACAACAACCAACCTTTATGAAAAAATTGCTAACACTAGCAGCCTTGCTGCTCGCAGCAGGCTTCGTGGGATTCGCCCAGGGCGGATACACGGTCAAAGGTACTGTGGTTGACGATTTCGGACCGGTGATCGGCGCTGCCGTCATCGAAAAGGGTACCACCACCGGTACCGCCACCGACTTCGACGGCCGCTTCACCCTGACCGTGAGCAGCGCGGATGCAACCGTGGAAATCAGTTGCATCGGCTACGCCACCCAGACATTCAAGGCAAGCGAAGTTCCCGCCACCATCCTCATGAGGGATGACACCGAGTACCTCGATGACGTAGTGGTCATCGGTTACGGTACCGTCAAGAAAACCGACCTCACCGGTAGTGTCGCTACCATCAAGGCAGACGAAATCAACCGCGGAGCCGTCACTTCGCCCGACCAGATGCTTATGGGCAAGGTCGCCGGACTGCTCGTCACTCCGGCTTCCGGCCAGCCTGGCGCTTCGGCCACCATCCGTATCCGCGGAGCCGCTTCGCTCAACGCCTCCAACGACCCTCTGATCGTCATCGACGGTGTTCCGATCACCGGAGACGGCGGTGCCGGCATGGGTAACCCCCTCGCTTCGGTCAATCCTGCCGACATCGAGAGTTACTCCGTCCTTAAGGACGCCTCCGCCGCCGCTATCTACGGTTCGCGCGCATCCAACGGCGTCATCATGATCACCACCAAGAAAGGTGCGGCCGGGACCGGCGACAAGAAGGTGAAGGTCAACTACACCGGAAGCGCCTCCGTCAAGCACAACTACCAGTTCTTCGACATGATGAGCGGCAAGGAGTTCGCTGATTTCGTCAGCGCCAACTACCACGAGTCTGCCGGCCTGCTTGGCTACAACGACAAGATCTACGACACCGACTGGCAGAAGGAAATCTACCGCCTGGCCCTCACCACCGACCACAACGTAAGCGCTTACGGCGGCAAGGCCGTTCCGTTCCGCGTGAGCCTCGGTTACAACCTCGACCAGGCCACCGTCAAAGTCGGCGACAACCAGCGCGCCAACCTCGACGTCAGCCTCTCCCCTCAGCTTCTCGACAAGCACCTCAGCATCAACCTCAACGTCAAGGGTATCTACCAGCACACCAACTGGGCAGACGGCGGCTCCGTGGGCAACGCACTCGCGTTCGACCCGACCAAGCCCGTCCGCTTCGAAGAGGATGTGCTCAACACCGACGGCTCCGTAAGGCTTGCCAAGGGCACCCTCTGGAACTGGTACGGCGCTGTGGGCGACCCCAACACCATGGCTTCTTCCAACCCTCTCGGAGGCATCTACGAATACTACAACGCAAACAGCGCGCTCCGTTCGATAGGCAACCTCCAGCTGGACTATAAGATCCACGGTTTCGAAGACCTCCGCATCAACGCCAACCTCGGTTACGACATCGCGAAGCTCTCCGGAGAGAAGTACAACCTCATCGGCAGCCGCAATGCGAAGGCTTCCAGCCCCGACCTTGCCACCCAGTACGGCAACTTCAACCGCAACATGGTGTTCGAGGTCTATGCCGACTATGCCCACGAATTCGACAAGAACAACGTCGATGTGATGGTGGGTCATTCCGTCCAGGACAACTACGTGAGCTACGACAACTGGGACTACTACAACCGCGATCCCAAGTGGGCCAAGGCCGACATCTACAAGGACAATGTGGGAGACAAGAAGAGCTACGCCCTCATGTCGTTCTTCGGCCGCGCCAACTACTCCTATGCGAGCAAGTACCTAGTGACAGCGACCTTCCGTGTCGACGGATCGTCCCGTTTCAGCCCGCAGAACCGCTGGGGCGTGTTCCCTTCGCTGGCTCTCGCATGGAACGCCAAGAACGAAGACTTCCTTAAGGGCGTCGATGCCATCGACGAACTCAAGCTCCGCATGGGCTGGGGCCGTACCGGCCAGCAGGACCTCGGAGGAGAGTACTATCCTTACCTCGCCCGCTACATCTTCGGCACCAACCCTTACATGGCATACAACATGGGCGGAGAGAACTTCATGCCGATGGGACCGAACCCCTACAACCCGACCCTCAAGTGGGAAACCACTGAGACCTGGAATATCGGTGTGGACTATTCCATCCTCCAGCAGAAGGTCTCCGGTAGCGTCGAACTCTACTACAGGAACACTTTCGACCTGCTCAACAGCGTTCCTACCCCGCTCGGAACCAACTTCTCCAACAACGTGCTTGCAAACGTAGGCAACATGGCCAACAAGGGTATTGAGATCAACGCCAACTGGAACGTAATCGAGACCCGCGACTGGCACTTCAGCGTAGGCGGCAACGTCACCTTCCAGGACATCAAGATCACCAAGCTCCTGAATGCAGGTGACGAGAAGAATTATCCGGGCGTACAGGTAGGCCAGACCCTCGGCTCCAACGAAGGTTACAGCTCGCTCTACAAGTCCGGTTGGGCACCCTACACCTTCTACCTCTACAGGCAGCTTTACGACACGAGCGGAAAGCCTATTTTCAACGCTCTCTACGACATGTCCGGCGACGGCGTAATCAGCGAAGAGGACCGCTATCTTACCGGAAAGAGCCCGAACCCGTGGATGTACTACGGCCTCAACCTCCACCTTTCCTACCAGAACTGGGACTTCTCACTCAACGGTCACGGTTCGCTCGGCAACTACGCCATCAACAAGGTGCGCAAGGGCTATTCCACTGCATACGGCCTTATCGACGAGACCTCCAAGGGCTACATCAACAATCTCAACAAGACCTGGCTCCAGAAAGACTGGTACGGTACGATGGAGACCCCTCAGGCCTATTCCGACCTCTGGATCGAGAACGCTTCGTTCTTCAAGGTCGACGACATCAACGCTGGTTACACCTTCAAGCTCGGAAAACCCTGGATCAACACGGTCCGTGTAGCGGCTTCCGTCCAGAACGTGTTTACCATCACTCCTTACAGCGGACTGGATCCGGAACTCACGTCGATTGACGGCGTAGACAACAACTTCATCCCGCGTCCGCGTCTGTATACCGTCCGTGTAAACATCAATTTCTAAAGGAGAATCCGGTATGAAAAAGATAATTATTCCCGCCATCGTGGCAATCGCATCCCTCACCTCCTGTGTGAAGATGTTGGACAAACTGCCGCTCAACTCCTACGACGTCACATCCGAAACCGCATATGACGACGCCGACAGCTATCTGCGCGGCCTCACCTACATCAATTCGTACTACGGCTTCGTGAGCATAAGCGATCCCGGTTCGTCCGACATCAGCGTCAAGGATGCCGGTCAGAGCGAATTCCTCCGTCAGGTATTGGTACTCAACGACCTTTCCACAAAGGCCCTTGATATCGGCTGGACCAGCGATTCCTACATCAAGGAAATTGCCAACCACAGCTGGACCAACGCCGACAACAACGCAATCATCGCCGTCTATACCCGCGGCATGAAGGGTATCACCCTTGCAAATGAATTCCTGCTGCAGACGACAGACGAAAAACTGGCTGCACGCGGTCACCAGTCCTTTGCAGCCGACGTTCACCGTTACCGTGCCGAGGCCAGGTTCCACCGCGCCCTGTTCTACTACTTCCTGATGGATCTGTTCGGCAATCCGCCTTTCGCTCTCGAAGAGAACATCGGTGGAGACAAACTCCCCAAGCAGATCGGACGTCAGGCTCTTGCAGAGTGGATCGAAAGCGAACTTGTCGACCTCACCTCCGACGGAAGCGACCTTGCAGCCAAAGGAGAAGTCGCATATCCGCGTCCGAACAAAGATGCCGCCCAGGCTCTTCTGGCAAGGCTTTACCTCAACTGGGGCGTCTATACCGGCACTCCTCGCTGGGAAGATGCCAAGACAGCAGCCAAGAAGGTAATCGATAACGGCTACTCCCTGCACCCCAACTACCGCGAGGTATTCATGCAGGACAACGGAACCACCTGCGCCAACGACGAATTCATCTTCGCCTTCGACTACGACACCAACAACGCCCGCAGCTGGGGCGGCACCACCACCCTGTCTTCCGGCGCGTTCAACGACGACATGAACACCTTCCTCTCCGCCTATCTCGGAGCCAAGATGGACGATCCGGAGAATCCCGGATCCCTGATTACGGCGCCTTATGTCTCGGCTGAGGTCTGGAACGGCTACCATATCGACCCTGACTTCGTCGCTGACAACTTCGAACTCTCCGCCGCCGGATTCACGGGCACATCCTGCACACTCGGCTACAACGCCGCGGCAAGCGACCGCCGACTCATGCTCTGCAATATGGGCGCAGCAGCGGCAGCCTTCGACCCCGACAAGTCCGATACCGGTTGGAGGTGCTGGAAATGGGCGAAGATCACCTCGGAGGGCGTCGTCGTTCCCCGCGGAACCGATGCCAATCCCGACTGGAAGTATTCCAGCGCCGATTTCGCCATCTTCCGTCTCCCCGAGATGTACTATATCTATGCTGAAGCCGATGCCAACCTCCACGGAGGCACTACCACCGATGCTACAGCCCTCGGTTACATCAAGGAGATCCGCGACCGTGCAGGTCTGACCACTCCCGCTTCGATGACGGTGGCCGATATCCTCAAGGACAAGGCAGCCGAATACCTCTGGGAGGGACAGCGCCGCCAGGACGAGATTCGTCTGGGCGTCTTCGACTCTGACCCCAACCGCAGTGTCTATCCCATCCTCGAGAGCGACCGCTCAGCCAATCCCGGTCTCGAGCAGAACCCCGGTTATTCTGGAAACTAACAAAGGATGAATATGAAAAAGATAATTACAACGATATTAGGAGTCGCGACTGCGCTCTTCGCCCTGTCTTCATGCGGGCAGGTCGATAAGACCTTCGTGGACAGCAGCAAGGCGGTTGCTCCCGTAATCCTCTCGAGCAGTACTTCCAACGGCCTTTCCGCCACATACAAACCCGGCGAACTGGTCGTAGACGGAAAGGCTGTGGACAGCACCCTTGTGCGCCACTTCTTCGCCGCCGTAATGATTGACGAGACCGCCGTGAATGTCACAATCGCCTCCAAAGACGTCGATTCGACCAATACGGTCACCGCTCCGGCGGCGACACTCAGTTCGCTGCTTCTCTCCCGCGGTTATGAGTACGGGAAGAGCGCGAAAGTCAAATTCGTTCTCCGTGCCGGTATGAGCAGCGCGGCAAATACCGGTTATGTCGACTCCGAGACCACTATCGAGGCGACCATTAAACTCAAGAAGAATGCCGGCGGAGCATACGCCACATTCACCGAAGACAGCCCTTGGTCCGTGATCGGCTCGATCGCTTCTACCGGCAACAATTGGAATGCCGACGAAGCCATGATGAGCGACGGAACATGGCATGTCTGCGAGGGTCTCGTGCTGACCACCAAAGACCAGTTCAAGTTCCGTAAAGACGGCGCCTGGGGCACCAATTTCGGAGCAGGCCCCGGAATCAGCACCGAGCCTTATGTGGTCACCATCGGAGAAGAGCAGCCTGCCGGCGCCAACGGAAAGAACCTCGCCGTTCCCGAAGACGGTGTCTACGACCTGCTCCTCAACCCTGAGGCCGGTCTCTACAAGATCGTAGTCCACAAGGAAGACCCTCTCGCCGCCTACACCGAAGACAGCCCCTGGTCCGTAATCGGATCGATCGCTTCTACCGGCAACGAGTGGAAGTCCGACGAGGAGATGACCTCCAATGGCACCTGGCATGTCTGCCGCGCCATTGAGCTCACCACCAAAGATCAGTTCAAGTTCCGTAAAGACGGCGCCTGGGGCACCAACTTAGGCGCAGGTCCCGAAATCAGCACCGAACCTTATGTGGTGACTCTCGGAGAAGAGCAGCCTGCGGGCCCGAACGGCAAGAACCTCGCCGTGCCCGAAGACGGTACGTACAACCTCTTCCTCGATCCTGAGGCCCAACTCTACAGGATAGAGAAGGTTCAATAAACTTTTTGGACCGGAGCCCCTGACCGGACTCCGGTCTCCCAATTGTATTTGAGAGATATGAAGAAGAAACAGCTCCTGCTTCTTGTCGCGGCGTCGATTCTCGCCTTCTCCTGCGGCAAAGACTCGAACACTATCCAGGTGCCCACCCCCTCATTCGCAAAGGGGGCTGACGTCAGCTGGCTCTCCGAGATGGAAAGCGACGGCAAGACCTTCCAGACCAAAAACGGCACAAAAGCCGACCTGTTCAAGGTGCTCGACGAGTGCGGGATCAACGCAATCCGGCTGCGGGTGTGGGTTAACCCCGCCGGAGGGTGGAGCGCCAAAGACGATGCGGTCGGCCTTGCCGAGCGTGCCGCCAAGGCAGGAATGGCCGTAATGATCGACTTCCACTACAGCGACTTCTTCGCCGATCCCTCGAGGCAGACTGTCCCCTCGGACTGGGCTTCAGACAAAGGCAGTCTCGACAAGATGTGCGGCCGTGTCGCCTCCCATACCAAGGAGGTCCTGAACGCGCTCAAAGACAAAGGCGTCTCCCCCGCTTGGATCCAGATCGGCAACGAGACCCGCAACGGCATGCTCTGGCCCCTCGGACAGCTCTGGGGCGACGGCGCCGGCGGATGGAGCAATTTCGGCGCACTCTACAAGGCGGGCTACGAGGCCGCCAAGGCCGTGTTCCCTTCGGCCAAGGTGATGCCGCACCTGCCCAATGCCTACGACGACAATGCCTGGTGGTTTACCGAACTGAAGAAGTACGCCGCTTTCGATATGATTGCGCTTTCGCACTATCCCCAGACAGTCGCGGCGATGAGCCCCCAGCAGTGCAACACGGCAGCTGCCAACCGGATCAAGGCGCTGTACTCTGCTTTCGGCGTGCCCGTCATGATCTCCGAAGTGGGAGTCAAAACCCCCGCCGACGAGACTGCCGCCGCCGAAGTGATGAAAGATTTCATGGGCAAGATCAAGGCGCTTCCCTCCTCGGTATGCGCGGGAGTTTTCTACTGGGAGCCTGAAGTGTACGACTGGTGGAAACCGGCAGTGTACACCTCCATGGGATGGAATGCCTACGACATGGGTGCCTTCCTCTGGGGCGGCAAACCATCTTCGGTAATGGACGCTTTTGCAAACTGAAAAAGATATGAAATTGAGAATACTTATAGCTTCGATTGCCCTCGTTGCGGCAATGGCCTCTTGCGGGAAGGACAACCCCTCCGACACATTCACTTCCGAGAGCGAATGGAGCATCATCGGCACCATCGGCGGCGACAGCTGGACCAAAGATATCGCCATGAAGACCGACGGCACCTGGCATGCCGCTTTCGGGGTCACGATTACCGACAAAGACGAATTCAAGTTCCGAAGAAACGGCTCGTGGGACACCAATCTGGGTGGTCTCGCCTCTGCGAAGGCTACGAAAGGCGAGAAGGTCGACCTCGCCCAGGGCGGCGACAACCTCAAGATCGCTGCCGGCACCTACGACATCTACCTGGCGCCGGAGAACTCCATCGCTTATTTTCTGGGCAAGGGCGCCGCTTTCACCCATGACGCAGAAGGTGAAGTGGTCAAAGGAGCCGACCTGAAGGGAGAGTATTCCGCATCGCTCGACCCTTCGTCCAAGCTTTCCGGCATCACCTACCAGCTGAACGTCTACTCGTTTGCCGACTCCGACGGCGACGGCTGGGGCGATTTCCAGGGCATCATCGACCACCTCGACTACCTCGACGCCCTCGGCGCGACGGCCCTTTGGCTCTCTCCCGTCAACGCCTCTCAGTCCTACCATGCCTACGACATCAAGGACTACTTCTCTATCAATCCCATCTACGGAGGCAAGGGCGCTTCCGCCAAGAAGGCTGAGACCAAGCTCAAAGAACTCATCGACGCAGCCGCGGCTAAGGGCATCGACATCTATATCGACTATGTCCTCAACCACTCCGGCGACAAGAACCCCTGGTTCACCGACGCCTGCGCGGGCAATGCCCCCTACAAGGACTACTACGTGATATCGGACAACTACTCCAAAGACGTAGCGGACGGCAAGATCGACAACTTCGCCGGGCAGACCGACCCCCACATGGGATCGTGGCACGGCATCTCCGGAACCAAGAAAAGCTACTTTGCGAGTTTCGACAGGTCCATGCCCGACCTCAATTACGGCCCCTGGACCACCTGCGAGACTTCTCCCGCTTTCGTCGAACTCGCCGCTTCAGCCGACAAGTGGATCCAGCTCGGTGTGAACGGCCTGAGGCTTGACGCCGTAATGTGGATCTACCAGTGCAACACGGAAGCCAACGTCAAGTTCCTCTACGAGTGGTACAACCACTGCAACGCCACCTACAAGGCGCGCGGTGGAAAAGGCAATATCTATATGGTCGGCGAGGCTTACGACTGGAATGCCGACGTGGTGGCCCCTTACTATCAGGGCCTTCCCTCGCTTTTCGACTTCCCCTACTACGGCACTGTCAAAGACCGCATCAGCCGCGGCCGCGGATCCGACCTCGGAGCCACCATCAAGGGCATCCAGGACAAGAACAAGAAAGAATACGCTTCCCGAAAGCACACTCATTCGGAGGGCTTTCAGGATGCGATCAAGCTCTCCAACCACGACGAAAACCGCATCGCTTCCGAACTGGGCAACCACGACCAGAAGAAGCGTCTTGCGGGCGCCATCCTCCTCACTTCGCCCGGCAAGCCTTTCATCTACCAGGGCGAAGAACTCGGCTACTGGGGCGTCAAAAACAGCGGAGACCAGAACGTCCGCCAGCCTGTCTACTGGGCTAAAGGCGAGAGCGTGCCCAGAAGCTGGAGCGGTTTCGACATGTCCGTGATTTCCGACGGAATGTCGGTCAGCGAACAGTCGGCCGACGACCGCTCGATTCTGCAACTCTACCGGCACTTCGCGTACGCACGCAACACCCACCCCGCGCTCGCGCAGGGAGAGATCGTGCCCATGAGCTCGGGCAACAGCGCGGTTGCCGCATGGAAGATGAAGAGCTCCAAAGAGACCGTGCTCGTGATGCACAACCTTTCGAGCGGCGAAGTGACTGTCAGCACAAGCGAGACTCCCGGCAACGTGATCGTCTCGAGCGCCAACGGCGAGATCAAGGTCGACGGCACCTCTGTCACCCTTCCCGCATATAGTTCCGTAGTATTTGCGCTCTAGTCCCAACGTGAAAGGACTCTCACGCATATTGCTGTTAATCCTGCCGGCTCTGCTGATTCTCAGTTGCGAGCCGCAGGAGATCGTAGTGCCGCCCGAAGGAGACCAGGGGCTGCCGGAGACGGCCGAGATTCCCGAGATCCATATCAGCGTCTCTCTCGCCGAGTGGAACCGCCTGCTGGCCCTCTACGACAACTACTACAAGACCAAACAATACATCAAGTGCGACGCCACCTACATCGACTCTGAAGGCTCGGTAACGGTCAGAGGCGCCGGGCTTAGGCTGCGCGGCAACACCTCGCGCCGCCGCCCGGAGTCGGCCCCCACACACCAGGCCGGCAAGACCGACTGGCACCATTGCCACTTCGGCCTCAACTTCCAGGAATACACCAAGGACGCCGCCCACCAGGTAAGGGACATCCGCAAAATCAACCTCAAGTGGTTCAAAGACGACGGGAACTACGTCCGGGAGGTCTTCTGTTACGACCTCTTCCGCCGCTACGGTATCTGGACGGCGCCCCACAGCTCTTACTGCCGCCTCTGGCTCAAGGTCGAGGGCGATCCGAAGGAGACTTATTTCGGCGTGTACGAACTGCTGGAGCCTGTCGACAAGCGTTTCCTTAAGGCACGCGAAGGCTTCGGCTCGCTGGGCGGCAACCTGTGGAAGTGCCGCGGCGGCGCAGGCCTCAACACCCTCAACACTTCGTTCGGCCGCGACGACGGATCCGACGCGGAGTATGTCTACGAGTACAAAGGCTCCGCCGAGAAGTACGAGGGCGCCCGTGCCCAGCTCCAGGACTTCATCCTCAAGCTCACCGGAAAGGGCGAAGACAGCTTCTACAAGTGGATTCAGGAGGTGTGCGACGTCCCCCTGCTGCTCCGCACCTACGCCGTCAACGTGACAGTCGGGATGTGGGACGACTACTGGCGCAACTCCAACAACTATTACATCTACTTCAACACCACGGACAAGTTCGCCTACAAGTTCTTCTTCATCCCCTTCGACTACGACAACACCCTCGGCACCAGCCTCGAGATGGAGGACGCCGGCACCCAGGATCCGTTCCACTGGGGACGCGAAGAGAATCCGCTGATCGGCCGCCTTCTGCGCTTCGAAGATTTCAGGCAGATCTACAAGGAGGCCCTTCTCGAACTCGTCGACCCCGACAAAGCCCTGTTCTACTACACGGCGAGCATGCAGCGCATCCGCGACTGGCAAGACTCTATCCGCGAGTACATCCCCAACGACACGGGAGAGGACTGCGAAATCCGCGACGAACCCGCCTACTGGGGCAACCAGCACCGCTACAGGCTGCTTACCACCGGCCCCGACAACTTCTTCCAAGTCAAGACTCAAACAATACTAAAATACTGCAACCAATGAGAAAATACATCCTGACAATTTCCTGCCTGATTGTGGCGCTTGTTTCCGCTTGCAATCAGACGGCACCCGCGCCGGCAGACGACTCCTTCGTCTCCGAGGGCATTGTCTATGAGCTCAACACCCGCCAGTTCACCCCGGAGGGCACCTTCAGCGCCGCCGCGGCCCACCTCCCCCGCCTGCGCGAGTTGGGAGTGGACATCGTCTGGCTGATGCCCATCTATCCGATCGGCGAACTCGGCCGCAAGGGCACCCTCGGCTCCTACTACGCCATCAAGGACTACTGCGCGGTCAATCCGGAGTTCGGCACGCTCGAAGACTTCGACGCCTTCGTGGAGCAGGCCCATTCGCTTGGGATGAAGGTTGTGCTCGACTGGGTCGCCAACCACACCGCACCCGACCATCCGTGGGTTACTGAGCAACCTGCAGAGTGGTACTATCGCGACTCGCTCGGCCACACCATGGTCGAGTACGACTGGACCGACATCGCAAAACTCAACTACGGCCCCCCCGCCGTTCACGAAGCGATGGCTCAGGCAATGGAGTTCTGGATTGACCGCGGGATTGACGGTTTTCGCTGCGACGTAGCATATCAGGTGCCCGCAGAATTC
>ODAI013478738.1_pt1 | contig 17952 bp, 18 predicted proteins | sample 1539321 | NCBI WGS metagenome assembly ODAI01 (sample SAMN02144231, study PRJEB22623) | gut metagenome | biome: sheep rumen | host: Ovis aries | place: New Zealand | reverse complement strand
GTTAAAAACAAAAACATTTCAATGAGATATGCTGTACTCTGGATAGTTATTTCAATTGGCTTGATTTTCATAGTTATATTTCCTCAAATAGTGATTTGGTTATCAAAACAGCTGGGATTCAAAGTGACTTCTAACATGATTTTTCTGATAGGTTTTTTCTTACAAAGTTATTTACTTTTTAATGTTACAATAACAATGTCAAAACAAAGAGAATATATTAAGGAAGCGATACAAGAAATATCAATTTTAAAAGGAAATGATAATAATGAAAAGAGGAATTAATATTATGGTTTTATTGTTTATTTTATATGTTGTGTTGGCCTCAAGCGGTTTAGTTCTTTTCAAACTTGGCGCAACAAATCAGTCGCTTCACATCGAAATTTTTAAACAAACAATCAGTTTTTCATGGAAGACGATTATCGGTCTTTGTTGTTATGGCCTCAGTTTTATTCTTTGGATGTATATTGTAAGTAAGTCTGATTTAACTGTCGCAATGCCCTTATCGGTAGCGTTAGTTAATACCTTAGTAGTAGTAGAATCATGTATCTTACTAGGCGAAAAAATGAACTTTATGAAGGGAATTGGAATATTTCTAATAATATTTGGCGTAGTACTAATGTTATATAAAAAATGATTATATTTTTAATACTATAACAGTTGGGGTAAACATATTTGTTTGCTTCTTTTTTTATTTACATTTATAATTGTAGTGGTGGGAAATATGCATGAAAAATTTAAAGAGTTTAATGGAAAAGATAATACTTCCTTAATAGATATCTTAATATTAAATACGGATATAAAGTCAAAAAAAGAATTGAAAAATTACATAAAACATGAAATGGTATATGTAAATAATAAGGCAATTACTAACTCCAGTTATATAGTCGGCGATAATGACACTGTAAAAATATACTTTACTAAAAGAAGTATTCCTAATATAGAACTTAAAATTTTATATGAAGATAAGGATTTGATTGCTATCGATAAACCCTCTGGTTTGTTATCTATATCCAATAATAAAGAAAAGGTGCTAACTGCTTTTAGATTAGTTAGCGATTATATAAAAAAAGATAATCCAAAAGCTAGATTATTTGTAGTTCATAGGTTAGATGAAAAAACTTCAGGTGTTTTGTTATTTTCTAAGAATTTAAAACTAAAAGAAGAATTACAAAAGAAATGGAACGATATAGTTAAAGTTAGAGAATACTACTGTGTTGTAAAAGGAAAAATGCCAGCATCTGGTAGAATTGAATCTTATCTAACGATGAATCATTTTCAGATAGTACATTCCACTAAAGATAAAGAAAAGGGACTTCTTGCAATTACCAGATATGAATTAATAAAATTTAAAAATAGTTATTCCTTGTTGAGAGTTGAAATAGATACAGGTAGACGTAACCAGATAAGGGTACACATGAGTGAAAACAATCATCCGATAGTAGGAGATAAAAAATATGGATCTAAAGTCAACCCAATTGGAAGACTTGCACTTCATGCATCTAAGCTTACAATAATAGACCCTAGAACAAATAAAGAGTTAACTATACAAAGCTCTGTTCCAAATGAAATATTAAACCTTGTAAAATAGTGTTGGTAATTATTCTCATCTTTGATATAATAATTATGTGAGGTTTAAATGAAAAAAGTAAAGGTAATTAGTATATTTGGGACACGTCCCGAAGCAATTAAAATGGCTCCATTGATTAAAGAATTAGAGAGCAGAAAAGAAATTGAAAGTATAGTCTGTGTAACAGCACAACATAGAGAAATGTTAGATCAAGTTTTAAAAATCTTTAAAATACACCCCCAATATGATCTTAATATCATGAAACAGGGTCAGACACTTTCACAGATAACGACAAAAGTATTGAATGGATTGGAAGAAATAATTCAAAAAGAAAAACCCGATATAGTTTTAGTTCATGGAGATACGACGACCACTTTTGCTGCTGCATTGGCGGCATATTACTGTCAAGTCGATATTGGACATGTTGAGGCCGGATTAAGGACATATGATAAATATGCACCTTATCCAGAAGAAATGAATCGTCAAATGACAGATAGACTTACAGATATGTTCTTTGCTCCAACAAATATTAGTAGAGATAATTTGATAAAAGAAAATATAGATGAACAAAAAATATACGTTACTGGTAACACCGTAATAGATGCCATGTCTACAACTGTCGATGATACATATACACACCCAGAATTAGAGTGGATAAATGATAACGAAAGAATGATTTTATTAACGGCACATAGAAGAGAAAATCTTGGGGAACCAATGGAGAGAATTTTTAAAGCCATTAAAAAAATTGTTGACGAGTTTGATGATGTAAAAGTGATTTATCCAATACATTTAAATCCAAAGGTGCGTGAAGTTGCCAATAAAGTATTTAGCGATTGTGAAAGAGTTAGATTAATTGAGCCACTTGATGTATTTGACTTTCATAACTTTCAGAATAAATCTTATATTATTTTGACTGATAGTGGAGGAATTCAAGAGGAGGCTCCATCACTTGGAAAACCAGTTCTAGTATTAAGAGATACAACTGAAAGACCTGAGGGAATTGCGGCTGGAACATTGAAACTTGTAGGGACTGAGACAGATATAATTTACGAGGAAACAAAAAAATTATTAACGGATAAATCTGCTTATGATAAAATGAGCAAGGCTTCTAATCCATATGGAGACGGTCACGCTAGTGAAAGAATAGTCAATGCAATCATAAGTAAATACAATAAATAGATGAGGTAATAATATGAATTCAATTTTTAGTATTAAGAGCTTAATAACTGTTTTTATTCCATTTGTAGTTAGTTTTGGATTTACATTTCTTGTAAAGAAAATTGCTGTACATGTTAATGCGATGGATATTCCAAATGCAAGAAAAATTCACAGCAAACCAATTCCCAGACTTGGAGGACTCGCTATTTTTGCTGCTTTCTTAGCAGGTTATATCTTGTTTGGTTCTATTTCAACACAGATGATAAGTATACTAATTGGTGGCTTTGTCATCATTTTAACAGGCGTTATTGATGATATTAAGCCTATCAACGCAAAAGTTAAATTTTTATTTCAGGCGATAGCGGCAATTATAGTGGTAATTTATGGTAGATTATTTTTTAACGATATATCGCTATTTGGAGTAACTTTTAAATTCCCGGTATATATTAATATGATTTTATCTATTATATTTATATTGGGAGTCATCAATGCAATAAACTTTATTGATGGATTGGATGGACTCTCTAGTGGAATTAGTTCGATATATTTTCTAACTATTGCCATTATTGCCATAGTATTAAATAGACTTGGAGGACTTGATGTTACTCTTGCACTAATAATGTTAGGAGCGACGCTAGGGTTCCTCGAACATAATTTTCCACCCGCTAAAATATTTATGGGCGATACAGGAAGTATGTTTTTAGGATTTATGATTGCAATAATTGCTCTACTCGGTTATAAAGTTGCTACAATTACATCTTTAATTGTTCCGTTACTTTTGCTATTTATCCCGATAATGGACACTTTACTTGCAATAATAAGAAGATTAATAAAACACGAAGCTATTGATAAGCCAGACAAGGAACACTTACACCATCAACTTCTTCGCTTAACATCTTCACAGACGAAAACAGTATTAATAATTTATTTTATAAATACGCTATTTTCCGCAATTACAATCCTTTATGTATTGAAAGACAATACTCTTGCAATGATCTTATATATATTAGTTATGATGTTATTAGTCGTTCTAATTGCAAAAACCGATATATTATTTAAGCATAAGAAGTAAAGGCCTATATGAAAAGAATTATAAAATACGCTTTAAATTTTTTCTTTAGACTTTTTCCTATAAACAAGAAAAAAATGCTATTTGAATGTGGACGTGGAATGATTGATGGAAGTCCTAAAGCGGTATATGACTATATAAAAAGTAATCATTCTAATGAATATAAATTGATTTGGGTTGTAAGTAAAGATACGGATACTAGTGAAATTAGTAAGAAAGATTATTGCTATACAAGAACAGTAAAGAGTTACTTTGAACGTGCTACTTCTAAATATTGGATTAAAAGCGAGAGTATAACAAGTCTAATCGATAAAAGGAAAGGTCAAGTATATATTCAATTATGGCATGGCCATGGAGCTTTAAAAAAAATGGGTTACGATGTAGTTAAGACTAATCAGGGGCAACCGCTCGAGCATACAAGAGAATGGGATTATCTTGTAGTCAATGACCCATTAGATGAAAAAATAATGTTGTCATCAACAGGATATAAGAAAAAAACAATTATGATCGGAACTCCGCTAACAGATACTATTATTAACAATAGTATGAACCAAAATTTTAAGAATCACGTTAAAAAGAAATTAGGAATTAAAGATGATAAAAAAATAATTTTATATGCACCTACGTTTAGAGATGAAGAATTAGACAAAGATACTCTAAATTTAAAAATTAATATGTTAAAAAAGTTGAAGGATTATAACATCTTGTTAAGAGTTCATCCTCTTGTTAGAAACAAGATACCAGACGATTTATTTAGAAATTCAAACATTATAAACGCAAGTAAATATCCAGATGCATCTGATATTTTATGCATTACGGATGTATTAATAAGTGACTATTCTTCAATTATATATGAATATTCTGTATTGAATAAACCAATAATTTTTTATTCTTATGACTTGGAAAAATATCAGAAGTCGCGCGGATTTTACATTGCATATCCAGACGATTTACCAGGGAAAGTGGCATATACAGAAGAGGAATTATATAATTCCATTGTGAATATCCAAAAAGAATCAAAGAGTTATACTAAAAAACGGAATGAGTTTAATTTGAAATATAATTATTTAAACAATGGACACGTATGTGAACGGTTTTATGATTTATTAAAAGAGGGTTATTTTAAATAATCCTTTTTTATTAGTTTAAGTTTCTATATACAAAAAAAGTCAATTTTGTTATACTAACAATGGAGAGATTCACATGAGAACAAAAAAATCATTATTAAATATAATATCAGTAGTTTTTTTTAATATAGTCATTGGAGTACTAGGTTTTTTAAAAGTTAAAGTTTTTGTTAATGGTTTGAGTAACGATATATATTCATTAAATCAGCTCTTTTTTCAGATTTTTGGATATATAGCAATTGCGGATGCCGGATTTGGTCTAATCCTTAACAAACACCTCTACAGTGCATTTGCAAAAGATGATAAAGAAGAAATAATTAAAATTTATAGTACCTCAAAGAAATTTTACAGAAATATAGGCTTTATGATGTTAGCAGCATCTATAGTAATTAGTTTCTTCGTTCAATATATGACAAATGCTAATGTACCTTCAACATACATTCAATTGGTATGCATCATATTTATGATAAGAAATATTGTAGATTACTTTTTTATTGCACCACGGTTTATTATAGAATCTAATCAAAATGCATATAAAATTGATTATCTGGTAAAGGGAATAAAAATATTAGAAATATTGATTGAAATCGTATTAGTCAAAGTAGGTTTTAATTATATTTTTGTACTAGTGCCTGGAATTATTATCACTGTATTAGTAGATTTATATATTAACCGACTTGTAGCAAAAGAATATCCATGGCTCAAAGATAATAAAAAGTATAATAAAAAGTATTTAAAAGGTACTAAGGATTTAATTTATTTAAAATTGTCTGGAATTATGAATTCTAATACTGACATAATATTATTGTCTACCTTTATATCTCCTTTGGCCGTTATTATTTATACATCCTACAGCTATGTTACAAAATTCGTTTCAGATACGGTATATATTATCGCGAATGCAATAACACCGAGTTATGCAAATGTATTGTGCGGAGCTGATAAAGAAAAAAAGTATTCTGTCTTTTGTGAACTAAACACTTTATTTTTATTTATTTCATCTTTTGTCTTTATAATGTTATATGGTTTCCTAAATAGTTTAATTTCTCTTTGGGTAGGGAAAGAATATTTAACAACAAGCTTTACTGTCTGTCTATTTTGCTATGTGGTTTTCCAATCAATATCTATAAGAGCAGTAGTAATGACTATTAATTCATTAGGACTTTTTAAAGAAACAAAAATAGCAACTATTTTAGAAGCTGTTCTGAATTTAGTAATATCAGTTATATTAGTTCATAAATATAAAATTGCTGGAGTTTTAATCGGAACAATCGTTGCAACAACTTTAACATCTTTTATTCAAAATGCCGTTTATATTCATAAAAATGTATTTAAAAAGTCGGCATTATGCTACTTTATAAAGTACTTTGCAATCGTTGGTTTTAATCTGGCAGTTGTAATTATATTTAATTATCTTGAAATAAATATTAATTCAGTTTTACAATTTATATTGTATGTTTTAATATTTGCAATCTTAGTCTTCTGTGTATTATTTGGAATTTATTATTTGGCATTTAAATCTTTTAAATCTTTAACAAAAAGAGGATTGAATTTTATCAACCATAAAGAAAAAAATATTAATGGAGGTGCAGTATGATTATAAACGTGTTAATGCCAACATATAATGATGAGAAAACAATAATTGAAGCAATCGAATCCATTCTTATACAGTCATATCAAAATTGGCATCTATATGTTATAAACGATGGAAGCACGGATAATACAGAAAAAGTTATCAAAAAGTTTATTAAAGAAGGTAAACTAGATAGTAAAATAACATATATATATGAAAAAAATAGTGATCAACTCAATGCGATAAAAAATGGACTTGACAAGATACCAAAGAATGATGGCTTAATATATGTATTACATTCTGACGATATCTTAGCAAATGAAAACGTATTTGAAAATGCAGTAAAATATTTTAATAGTAATCCCTCTGTTGAAGCAATAATCGCAGATTATTATATAATGAATGAAAAATCTGAAATTATTGGGTATAAAAAAGTTAAAAAATATGATAATTCTTTTCAGAGCATTGCTTTATTAGGTTTATGGCTTGGTAGGAACCAATATGTAGATGTCGCTTTCTGGAAATATAAAACATATATAGACGAAGTTAACTATAATTATCTTACTTGGAATATGCCTTTTTGGCTTTGTCACAAGGATAAACTAAAAATCTTGAATGTTAAAAATGTCAATTTCCCATTCTTTTGCTATAGAGTTTTTGAAGAAAACTACATCAACAATGAGGTCGGGCTTTTAAATGTACTGAACGGTGAGATTAGAACTATCTTAACGGTTTTAAGCGAATTAAATATTCCCTTTTATAAAATACAATACTATATATTTAGAATTTTTAACAAATTCGGATTAGGTTATAAAGTATTCTTTATAAAAAGAAAGACAAAGAATGTATATAAAATATTATACTTCGTTATAAAAAAGAGGATTAATATGGATGATATTAGCAAATATCCTTACTTAGACTCATTACTTGGTTTCTTTAAAAATAGTAATAATCGAACAATAACAATTGATTTTGTAAATAATGATGATATTTATTTCGGTTCCGATTTGAGAAAGTTTAATACTAAAATGCTGAATAATACACTACCGAGTGCTTACTATCGAATATTCAAGGAATTAAAACAAGGATTTAAATATGTTAAGGTATCTGATAAAAATAAATGCGAAGTAGAATGTATGCTAAAATTTCTTGGAATAAATGATTATATAAAAATAATAAAAAAATAATGAAGAAATAAAATACTGTGCTATAATAATAATTGCCAAAAGAAAGTGATTAAAATGAAAGACAAAATAGAAAAACTTATACTTTCCATTCTTATAATAATACAGCCATTATTGGATCTGTACATTTTTAACATGGATAAATATCAAATATTTGGCATAAATCTATCAACAGCTATTAGGCTTGCATCATTCTTTGTCCTTGTAATATTAACTATATTAAAGTTTAAAAAATTAAAATATAAATGGGTTATAATCACCTATAGTTTGATATTGGCTATATATTTTATTCTTCACCATTTATTTATTACGGATTTTAATGTAATGACCGGAGTTACTTACTCGTTTAAAGAAGAATTGTTTTACTATATTCGAATGATTATACCAATTTACCTATTGTATATAACTTATAATTCTAGTTATAAACTGAAAGATCTTAAAATAAGCATCTACTTATTATGTATAATAATGGGGTCTATGCTATTAATTTCAAATTTTACGAAGACTTCACTTGCAACATACAGTGATCACCAAATTGCCTGTAATGTTCTTGATTGGTTTAAGCAAAATGAAAATTGTACATACCTATATAGCGCTTCAAGAGGTTTTTTCAATACGATGATTATCACTTACTTATTACTCTTCAGCATTCCACTAATAGTATACGATTTTATTAATGGTACAAAATATAATATTCTTAAGGTTATAGTAACCATAGTTAACATGTTATGTTGTTTTATGGTGGGAACAAAAGTAACTACATATGGCTGCCTTATTTTATTAACAGTAAGTATATTACTGGCGTTATACTATACGTTTGTTAGCAAGAAAAAAAGTCATACCTTAATTAAAATTGCGATGTTATCATTTATATTAGCTAGTTTTATAATGATAATACCATATTCTCCATCTAATAGTAGGAAAATTATAGATAATGTGAGTTATGATAAACAAAAAGATATTTTAGCGGAAGTGTCGGATTCTAAAGTTAAAGTAAAGGATATTAAAAAATATGTAAAAAAAGATAAAATCAATATAACAGCAGACGAAATTACAATAGAAGAAGTACTAGAGCTGATAGATGACGAAACCGAAAAAGAAAAAATACTTAGTGACTATTTATCTAAATATTACTATGCATATGGTTTTAGCCAGTATTTGATTGAGAAATCATATCCATACACAGTAGATCCGTTTTTTTGGAAAGATCTAATAGATAACATGCCATTATATGAAAGATCAAATAATAGAATAGTTGTCGAAAAGATACTGAAAAGAATAATAGAATTAAACGGAAATAAAGTAAAATATAAATTATTTGGTATTGGATACTCGAGAACAAGCCATATATATAACCTCGAAAGAGATATTAAGTATCAGTATTACTCTATGGGAATTTTAGGCACAACAGTTTTATTCTTTCCATACATTGGAACAATTATATTTGTATTAATCATGATGATCAAGAAAGCAACAGATTATAGTTTATATAAATCTGCTTCAATAATATTGGGCATTGGCTTTATAATTTGTGTCGCATACTATTCAGGTAATACGTTAGAAAACTTGGGTATAGTTATGCCTTTAGGAATAATATGTGGATATGTCATAAAAAGAGAAGAGGAAAACCATGAGCGAAGCAATTAAGTCCCGTTTATCTATTATTAGAGTTATTTCTATGATAATGATCGTTACGTGTCACATTTTGCAGTTTTATGGTATTAAACTTGCCTTTTGGATAAATGTGGGTGTGCAATTATTCTTTATAATGTCTGGATTTTTATATGGATGCAAGGATGTTAAAGACTTTAAGGCCTTTTGGATAAAAAAAATCTACCGCATAATATTGCCATATGAATTTATAATAATTGTGTTTTTCGTAGTTTCTTTTATATTAAAGAAGAACATATCAGTCATGGACATGGTGTATTACTTAACTGCTTCTCAAGCATTTAATACGAGTATATCTTCAATTGCCCATTTATGGTTCATATCATATATATTATTGTTTTATTTATTAATACCGTTTTTACAAAAATTTGATATTTCAAAGAAAGATAACTTTTGGTTAATTTTTACAGCAATTATTGCTTTTATGCAGTTTTTACAATTTGCAAATATAGTTAATATAAACATTACATATTTAATGCTCTTTATAGGAGCGTATTACATTTCGAGAAGATTATATAAGCATAAAATTCCTCTAAATTTTAATAAATTAATTACTTGTTCTTTAATAATATGTTTAATAGGAATACCACTACAGTTGTTTCTTGAGGCAAGGGAATTTACTGGCATCATGTATAAGCTTTTTATTCTCTATTGCGATTATATACACGCATTTCTTGGAATAGTGTTATTTTACTTTTTTATAAGGTATTTACCAATTATCAAGAACAAATGCATAACTTATTTGGAAAAATATTCGTTTTCCATATATTTAGTTCATCAGATATTTATATTAGGTTTTTATAGTGTTCTCAATTATAGAAATGGATTGATATATGCTATTATTCTGATTGCATTGTGTAGTTTATTTATAAATAAACTGTTTGACTATATTTATAAAAGGAGATTAGGAAATGGAAAGTAGTAAAATACCAAAAAAAATTCACTACGTATGGGTTGGTGGAAAAGAGAAACCTAAAGATATACAAAGATGTATGAAGACTTGGAACAAGTATTTGGAAGGATATGAAATAATTGAATGGAATGAAAAAAATTTTGATATAAATTCACATCCATTTTGTAAAGCAGCCTATGAGGCTAAAAAGTGGGCTTATGTTAGTGATTATATAAGAGCATATGTTATTTACAATGAAGGAGGAATATATCTCGATACCGATATCTTGATATTGGATAAATTCGACGATTTTCTTTCGCATGAAGCATTTGTCGGTTTTGAGAACGCTGATCATCCATTTACTGCAACATTTGGAGCTAAAAAACATCATCCGCTCGTTAAAAAAATGCTAGATTATTATGACAAATTAGATTCTTATAATTTTGATTTTAAAAACAATAATACAATATCTGTGTCGGATATATTGATAAATGATTTTGGATGTAAAACAGGTAATTATTATCAGGAATTAAAAGATGATATTGCTGTATATGAAGATACTATCCTATGTAACCCATCAAAAAAATCAGTAACTATCCACATTTTTACTGGCACTTGGCTCGCTGATAAGAAGTCACTAAAATATAAATTGATTAAATTTATTAAGCTTCGTTTAAATACGCATTGGAAAGCTGAATTATACAGAAAAATATTTAGAAGATAGGAAATCAATATGAAAAAAATTGCGTTTTTAGCATTACACATTGGCTACGGCGGAGGTGAACAAGCAATCATTAATCAAGCAAATATGTTTTGCGATAAATATGAAGTTTCGTTGATAGTAACATACAAGTTAAGTGAAACTCCGGCTTTTGATTTAAATCCAAAGGTAAAAATTATATATTTAACAGATGTTGTTCCAAACAGAAAAGAATTTATAGATAGTTTGAAAAGTTTTAATCCCTTTAAAATTATTAATGAAGGATTAAAAAGTTTTAGGTGTTTGTTCTTGAAATATTCAAAAATGAGAAAATATATAATAAACAGCACAGATGATATTCTTATTTCTAGTAGAATCACATTTACAAAAATGTTGAGTAAATATGGTAAAAACTGTATTAAAATAGCAGAAGAACATAGACATCACAATAATGATAAAAAATATATAAAGTCTCTTACTAGGGCATGTAAAAATATAGATTATTTGATTTGTGTATCTAAAGAGCTTACTTCCGATTACTCAAAAATAATTAAAAATACAAAGTGTTTGTATATACCAAACAGTTTGAGTGACTTACCAAATAAATTGTCAAATTTGAATGAGAAAAGATTAATATCTGTTGGCAGATTATCACCAGAAAAAGGTCAGCTCGATTTACTTGATGTCTTTAAGTTAATATGTGACGAGGATTCTGAATTTGTTTTGGATATTGTGGGTGATGGGCCAGATTATAAGGCAGTTAAAGAAAAAATAAGCGAATTGGGATTAACAAATAATGTAATTATGCATGGATTTCAAAGTAAGAAATATATAGATAAGCTACTCGATAGAAGTGCACTTTTCTTAATGTGTTCATATGAAGAATCCTTTGGCATTGTATTAATAGAAGCAGGGTCACACGGTGTTCCGCAAATAGCATTTTCATCTGCTCAAGGAGCAAAAGAAATAATCAGAAACAATAAGAGTGGATACATAATATCCAACAGAAACAAAAAGCTAATGGCTAGAAAAACTATAGAATTGTACCAAGATCATTCAAAAATTTGTCAATTTGGAAAGGAAGCAAGAAATATTGCAGAGTCTTTTTCTTTTGATGAAGTAAAAAATCAGTGGTATGAATTTTTAGATAAAATTAATAATTAAAAGTAAAGGAAGATATCAATATGAAAGAATACTTTGATAGATTATACGAACATGGACAAGAAAATTTTTATAAGCTTGTTGTGGAAAACCTTAAAAATAAAAAGAAGATGTTTATAGTAACTGCAAACCCAGAAACATTTATTCAAGCTAATAACAACCAAGATTATGAAAAAATGATATTAGATAAAGATGTAACGGTAATACCTGATGGAATCGGCATTGTAAAATCAGCTAAGATTGTCAATAAAAAGGTTGATGGAAGAATAACAGGAGTTGATCTTTCTAAATTTCTATTAGAGGAAGCTGATAAAAATAAATATAATGTTGCACTTCTTGGAGCCACACAGGAAGTAATAGGTAAGTTACAAGAAAAAATTCAAAATGATTTTCCTGGAATCAAAATTGTTAAAGCTGAGAATGGTTACACTAAAAATAAGGATAAGTTTTTTAATGAAATAGCAAAAATGGACGTAGATATATGTTTAGTAGCACTTGGTATTCCAGCTCAGGAGAGTTTAATCTATAAGCATATTTCAAAATTTAAAAAGGGCGTTTTTGTGGGAGTTGGTGGTTCATTTGATGTATTGAGTGGAACAAAAAAAAGGGCACCAAAAATTTTTATAAGGCTTAATCTAGAATGGTTATATAGGCTAATTAAAGAGCCAAAACGAATAAAACGATTTTGGAATAATAATGTTATGTTTATTTTAAAAATCAAAAAAAACAAATAGTTTAATAAATTGACAGAGAAAAAATAATTATGATGAAAATATAGCAATAGAAGTCCTTAATAAATATAAATATGAGAATATCCCACAAGATAAAAAGGTAAACGTTGTTGCTATAATATTTGAAGCATTTAATGATTTCTCAAAATTTAAAGAAATCGACTAATTCGTACGTTTGGTACTTTAAAGAACAAGAATATAACACTGATGCAATGTGACAACTTATCGAATACTTTAAAAAAGAAATCGAACCTACAATTGTTATAATGTTTGGTGACCACAATCCATATTTAGGGGAAAACCAACTCGCATATAATGAATTGGGTATTAATATGGATGTCAGTACAGTAGAGGGATTTAGAAATTATTATAGCACGCCTTATATAATTTATGGTAACCCGAATGCTAAAAAGTTATTTAATAAAACATTTGTAGGGAAAGGTAACGAGATCAGTCCAATATTTTTAATGAATGAGCTATTCGATTACATTGGATTAAAAGGAAACGAATATATGCAATATATGAGTGATCTGAAAAAGCAAAAAACTGTTATTGGAAATGTATACGAAAAAGAAAATGGAAAGTATATATCCGTAGAAGACTCGTCTAGTAATAAGGAGTACGATATTGTAAGTTACTATGTAGCTACTAATTTTAAATTACAAAAATAAAAGGAGAAAATTATGAAAAAAATATTATTAACAATAGGAGTGATTATTATGTTGTTAACAGGATGTGGCAAAGAAGAAAAGTATAACGTAGAAATTAATATAAAAGATAAAGGTGTTATCAAGTTAGAATTAGACGCTAAGACAGCGCCAATAACGGTTAAAAACTTTGTCGATTTAGCTGAATCTGGTTTCTATGATGGACTTACCTTTCATAGAGTTATCGAAGGCTTTATGATTCAAGGGGGAGATCCTGAAGGTACTGGCTTTGGTGGAAGTAAGAAACAAATAAAGGGAGAATTTAGTGCTAATGGTGTAACTAATAATATATCCCATAAACGCGGTGTAATATCGATGGCAAGAGCGTCATACAGTATGGATAGTGCATCGAGTCAATTCTTTATCGTACAAAAGGACAGTACATTTTTAGATGGGCAATATGCAGCATTTGGACATGTAACTGAAGGGATGGATATTGTGGATGATATCGCAAAAAATACAAAAGTAGAAGACGAAAATGGTACTGTGCTAAAAGAAAATCAACCGATAATAGAATCGATAAAAATTATTAAAAAAGCTGAATAAGCTTTTTTAATTTACATAAAATAATAGAGGAATATAAAAAATATTAGCACTTCGACTTGACAAGTGCTAATTATGGTGGTATAACTATATCAGAAAGGTGATGGATTATATGAATTTAATTCCAAGAAAGTTTTATTTAGGTGATGATTTCTTTGACGATTTCTTTGAACCTGCCGTAAAGGAACAAATGAAATGCGATATCTATGAGAAAGATGGCAAATACCATATAATAATGGATGTGCCTGGTTACGATAAGGAAGATATCAATATCGAGGTAGATAACGGATACTTGACTATATCTGCAGAAACCAAGGAAGAAGAAAACGAAGAAAAGAAAAACTACATTCGCCGTGAAAGACGTTATGGTAAGTTCAGTCGTTCATTCTATGTTGGAGACATAGATGCAGATTCAATTGAAGCCGAGTTTAAAAAAGGTACTCTTAAAGTCTGCGTACCAAAACCAGAAGATAGAAGTACTAAAAAACAAATCGAAATTAAATAAAAACGCAAATAGCGTTTTTTTATTTACTTTAAAAGCGAATACATGGTATAATTTAACTGGTGATTATAATGGCACAAGAAAACAAGGAATCAGAAGTAAAGAAATCCGCTACTAAGAAGAGTACTACTAAAAAAACAACAAGTACTAAGAAGACTTCTAGTCAAAAGAAGAATACTAGTACAAAGAGCACAAAGTCAACAACAGCGAAAAAGAGTGATGCTAAGAAATCGACGAGTAGCGTAAAGAAGAAGGCTAATTCTACTAAAAGTAAAACTCCAACATCTACTAAGAAAGTTAATGTTGAAAAGAGTGAGCCACTAGTAGAAGAACCAACTCCTATCAAAGTAGAATCAAAAGAAGAAGTTATTGTTCCAGTAGAAGTTAAATCAAAAGAAAAAAAGTCAGAAGCTGAAATGTCTACTATTCTTGGAATGGCACTACCGACTGGTGATGATAAAATTGATGTAAATAATAGAACGAAACTATATATGAAAGATGCACTAGTATTTTCAGTAGTTATACCTATATTAGATTTATTAGCGATGTTATTTATTAAGGCATATAAACCATATCCGATTACGAATAGTGATATCATAAACTGCATTATAACCCTTTTGATAGATTTCATCTTGATATTCGTTTTGACCTTTTCAGTAGATTATATTCATGGAGAGAGACAAGTTAGAAGAATTAATAACAAAAAATAATCCATATTAATTAATAGAGGTGGTATAAATAAAAACTCTATTAAAAATAATGAGAAGTATTATTACTTCTTTTTTATTTGCAGGACTAATAATTACATTATCGTTGTTAAATATATTAATATCCATTAGAATAAGTGATATAGATATATCCGCTCAACTTAAAGAAAAAGTAATTAAACTTTCCGATATCGAGAATGATGTGATATTACTAGACGATAAATCTAAATCTGAAATAGATGAATATTTGGATAATTATGTGTTATATCTAACAGCCAGGAGAGGATTTCCGAATACAAATACAACTAGTGATGTAGTTAAAAATCTAATTGATAAAGTAAATAAAAATAGTGTTAGCTTTGATAGAGTGCTTAAGATAAGATATATAGTATCTCTAATTTCAAATAACTCATTAATACTTTTATTAACAATTCTATCATTAGTAATATCCATAATTATCGCTGTGATGTCGGGTTCTCTATATAAGATTATTAAATCTCTTTCTCTTGCAGTAGTTTTATCGACGTTTATTGTATATGTATTTTACATCACGATTATGATAAATCCATCAATTATAGGGAACAGTGTGTTATTAAAAGTAATTTTAACATCGGAAAACCTATTAAATCCAAAAATGGAAACATTTTACTCATTTATTGCACTCAGTATTTACTTTGTTATAACCCGTATAGAGTTAAAACATAAATAATTGTTGCATTTTTTAAGCGATTGTATTATTATTTTAAAAGCGAAAGAAGTTGGATTTATGGATAAGATTATTAATGTTGCAGTTATAGCGCACGTCGATGCTGGTAAAAGTACTCTTGTAGATGCACTATTATCACAAAGCGGCGTATTTAGAGAAAATGAAAGCGTAGTAGAACAAGTAATGGACTCTAACGATCTAGAACGTGAAAGAGGAATTACTATATATTCAAAGAACTGTTCTATCAAATATAAAGATTACAAAATAAATATAGTTGATACTCCAGGACACGCAGATTTCTCAAGTGAAGTAGAACGCGTCATTAGAACTGTAGATACTGCAGTATTAATTGTCGATGCCGCAGAAGGACCAATGCCTCAGACTAGATTTGTATTAAAGAAGGCATTAGAGCAAAACTTAAAACCAATTTTATTCATAAATAAAATAGATAAAAAAGATGCAAGACCTGAAGCAGTAGTAGATATGACATTCGATTTATTCTGTGAATTAAATGCAACAGATGAACAGTTAGAATTTCCTATAGTATATGGTACTGCAAGAGATGGTATTGCAAAACTTTCTTTATCAGATGAATCCAATTCTATTACCCCATTATTAGAGACAATTTTAAAACAGTGTAATCCATATGAGGGAAATAAAGATGATTCTCTACAATTACAAATTTCAAACCTAGATTATGATGATTATATCGGTAGACTTGGAATAGGCCGTATTACTAAAGGCATGATCAAAACTGGACAGACAGTTACACTAATAAAGAACAATGGAGAAGAAACAAACTTTAGAATATCTAAACTATTTGTAGAGGAAGGTATAAAGAGAGTTGAAAAACAAGAAGCATATTATGGTGATATCGTAACTATTGCAGGATGCTCTCACATATCTATAGGGGATACAGTATGCTCACTTGGCGTAGTAGATCCACTACCTCCAATAGAGATTGAACGTCCTACTTTAAGTATGAACTTCTTAGTTAACTCTGGTCCTTTCGCAGGACAGAGTGGTAAATTCTTAACGAGTCGTCACATTCGTGAGCGCCTAGAAAGAGAACTAGAAACAAATGTAGGTCTAGAAGTAGAAGAACTTCCTGGATCAGACGGATTTAAAGTTAGTGGTAGGGGTGAATTACACTTATCAATACTTCTTGAAAACATGAGAAGAGAAGGCTATGAACTATGTGTAAGTAAACCACAAGTTCTATTTGAAGAAAGATCAGATGGAAAATACGAGCCATTTGAAACAGTTATAGTTAATTGTCCAAATGACTATGCAAGCACTGTTATAAGTGACTTACAAGAGAGAAAAGGTTTACTACAAGTAATGAGCAATGACTCAGATAATTTCACTCATATGGAATTTTCTGCACCGACAAGAGGCCTAATCGGTTATAGAAGTACATTCATCACTAATACTAAGGGTGAAGGAACTATGATTAGAAGCTTCGACGAATATAAACCATATGCCGGAAGTTTAACTACTCGTAAAAATGGTGTACTAGTAAGTATGGAAACTGGTAAAACACTAGGTTACTCATTATTTAACTTACAAGATAGAGGTACACTTTTAGTAGGTCCTGCAGTAGATGTTTATGTCGGTATGATTATCGGTATAAACAATAGAGATAACGACTTAAATGTTAACCCATGTAAGAATAAAGAGATGTCTAATACGAGAAGTAAATCAGCAGACGAAGCAATTGCACTAGTAACACCAAGAACATTTAGCCTAGAAGAAGCACTAGAGTTTATCGAAGAAGACGAATATGTCGAAGTTACACCTGCTGCAATTAGAATGAGAAAATCAGTGTTAGATCCTAAAGATAGATTTAGACTTAATAGATAGCGACTGTTGACAATAAGCCGCTTTTTTTATAGAATAACAATCAATCAAAGGAGAGATAGCATGAAAAAATTCTTTGTTAATGAAATAT
>ODAI012554034.1_pt1 | contig 17957 bp, 24 predicted proteins | sample 1539321 | NCBI WGS metagenome assembly ODAI01 (sample SAMN02144231, study PRJEB22623) | gut metagenome | biome: sheep rumen | host: Ovis aries | place: New Zealand | reverse complement strand
CTGAGAAAAATAAATTCTCTTCCGCTAACACGAAATTGGTGGTAATTCCGGGTTGTGCTAACGCCATGTAATTTCACCTCAAGTCTGGTCTAAGCCGATAGCTTTTGTTATATGTCGATATTGATCGATTATCTTATCGACATCGTCTTTTTCCCATTCTATTTTTCTTGTCATAGGATGCCCGTGTGTTTCAAGATACAAGCTTAACTCTCCCCACGAACCTATTCCTCCTTTGTCTCCAGGAGGTCTTTTGCACGCCGCCAAGTTGCCTGACTTGGAAAGAAGGTCGAACAGTGCAACAGCATCCTTAACGTCCTGCATCGTTGCCTGTCCTGCCATATACTTATCCTGAGCCTTATCCGCCTGAAGAGAAGCTTTCGCAAGTTTCTTTGCAATGTCGATAAGGTTTGTGTCCGACAATTCGAAGTCTCTCTCCAATCCGGCATAATAGTCGTGGAGATACTTCAATTCGTCCGGCTTGAAATAACCGTTGAATTCTTCCGAATATGTTTTTACATTCGGATCGTTTTCTTCCGGCTTTTCTTCCAAAACCTGTCCGGCTTCTTTTGCCTCCTGATATGTCTGAACGTTAATATCGTTTGTATGATCTACAAACTTATAGTTAATCTGCATAGACTTGATAACATTCTGACACGTAAGCCTGTCGAGAATACCTTTCTTGGTTTCGTCGAAAGCTTTCTGATAGGTCTTGTTTTTGTTGGCTGCAAGTTCTGCTTTCTTTCTGGAATTGGTCCAGAGCTTCTCGTTCCATTCTCTGTTGTTTTCCCAGAAATATTCCCTTAATTCGTCCTTTGACGCACACTTGGAAACACAGTCCTTGCACCATACGTCTTTCCCAAGCTGTTCTGTCCAATCTCTGTTGGAATAATAGTCTGCAAGTAGTTTTGTTTGTTTGCACTTAGAACAGATTTTCGTAACAGGCGGGGCCGCATTTCTCTGTTTGGATATTTTTGCAGGCATTAGATTGTATCGTCCTTTTCTTCCTGCGTTGTTTTAATTTGCTTTGCGGCCTTTTCAAGTATTTCCTGCGCCTGTTTAATTTCGTCGTGCGAAAGAACACATTCTTCTTTTGACTGCTCCTGTGTTCCTTTCTTCATAGCTTTCTTCATATTCCGTTCAGCTTCGATTGTCGCATAGAACTCCACAAGTGCTGCAAATAAGGAAGGCGTTTTCTTGTATTTGTATTGAGAAATACCGTAATCCTGAGTCTTTCTTACAAATGTGTACTTAATTCCTTTTTCGGTAAGGAACCTTACTTCACGGAGAAACTCCGTCATGTACTCAGAATCAAAAGCCTGCTTGGGTAACTTCCTTTCGTTATCCATAAATAATCACTCCTTTAAAAATACGAACATTAATCCAGTTTTTCGAGTAAATGTTCGGTAAAAAAATTTTTGGGTGTCTTTCCCCATTACATGAATTCTCGAATGTGCATTTTATTTTTTCTGTAAAAAAAGTCCGGTAATTGAAAAATATTTGAAAAATATCCAAGAGAGATTTTGACGATGAAGCATTGAGATTTGAAGATTGTTTGAGTGGAGTTTGAGAGGGGAGTTGGAAGAGAATAGATATATGGATCTTTACGGACTGTAAAACTTTTCAGCGTAAAGTCCCGCCTTCCCATTTGGGATAGTGAACTGCCTGGCGCTTACGAGCAAACCAGAGCAAAAAAAGAAAATATACAGTTGCGGTTTGATTAACCGCAACGCAGCGCGAAGGAGGCGCAAGATTATCATGAAAGAAACAATGTTCAAAATGCTGAAGGAATACGACGCTTCGGCCGCAGCTCACATAGAGCGCGGCGAAGCAAGACTCGTCGTATTCCACTCTGCGTATTTCGCAGTTTGGTTCCTCGATGGAACCAGATGGAACTACATCGTCCGCGAAGACGGTGTTCGCTCCGTTCATTAAGGGCTTCGGCCCTTTTTTATTTTTACGAACGGCTTGGCCAGCCGTGGAAATAACCAATATCATAAAAGGGGGAAGCATCATGGTGAACACTTTCAAAACGTACGTCGAGGAGATCGACTACGTAAAGTTTGTCATGCTGGAGTTGGGAAGATTACCCACAATCCAGGAAGACAGAAGGAAACACATGGCGCATGATGCTGTGTGCAACGAGGTAACAAAGAATTTTCAAATTCTTGGTTACGATGGTGATCTGAAAGATCGCCAAGCAATTGGGAAATTTGTCTGCGTTAAGGAAGGCAGACGAGACCTTGTGGATTGGGTAAACTAATCCACAAACGGTGAAACTTTATTAACCAGGGCTCTTCGGAGCCTTGGTCTTATTTTTTTATGGCAAATAGCGGCCTAGCCAACCGCAATAAAAATATTAGGAGGTATATCCAATGTTTATCGCTCTAATCATGGTTCTTGTTACTATTATCGTGTATAATGCTCTTCCAGACGAGGTATACGAAAAGGTTACAAACTGTCTTAAAGACACCGCTAAATGGTGTCTGATCTGTGGCATAACCGTCGCAGTGTTTCTCGCAATGTTCATCTTTCTTCCTCCTGCTAACGCAGAGGAACTGCCGGAAGAATTCTACTACAAAGTCGTATTTATCGACGAAGTAGAAGAAGTTAAAAATGAACTATTAATCCATACAGATGATTTAGATCATTTGTGGGATTACTGGGAACAAGATCCTGTTTTCGAGATTGACGATTACAGATCTAGTCTTGCGTTATGGTTTGTAACAGAAAACAACATGTATGCAGAGTTCAATCGAGAAGAAATAATCTGCAGAGGCCGCATCGTTGTATTGACAATGTGGGAGTGTATTCCGGAAGACCCGTTCGATGATGAGGTTGTAGACGTATACTACAGCGAATTAATTACAGACATAGAATGATGACCTATAACATAAACTACAAAACCTAAAAAAGGAGAGTTTAACAGCTCTCCTTTTTTTATTTTTATGCGGACTACTGGTCATAGTCTAACAAAATAAAAGGAGGACAAAAATATGTCAAAATTCAAAACAAATTATATGGAGTTCATGCTTCTCGCAAGAGAACGTATTGCTCCAAAAACAAAAGCTTCTATGAAGGGCTCTTGGTCCGAGCCCGTAACGGAAGAACAAAAGGAGGCCCTTCACAACTACGGAATAGGGGTCTCAGGAATGTCCTATTATGGACAAGCCAAAATCGTTTTGAAGGCTGCGGCCGCCAGAAAAGAAAGGGGTTTGGCGACCCCGTCTCAGATGAGATCTCTTTATATGAAGGGGATCGAAGACGTCCATAAAAGGACGTTTAAAGAGGCCGCTTTCATATTGGAAGGAGGCGATCCGGATTCATATACCGGGTTGATATACACCTTCCGCTATGAAAAAGAAGGCGTCGGAGCAGAACAATCCGTTCGCGGACGGAAGAAAGCAAACGAATTGTTTCAACAGTTAAGAACCATAGCAACCAATATTCAGGTCGCTATGGTTGAAGAGTAAAAAAGGCCAGCCAAGTGCTGGCTTTTTTATTTTTACGGCGGTCTGCCGGAGCACCTTGAGAAAGTGCGACCTTGGCATTAAAACCGCACAAACGTTGTCTCGATTTAACCCAAGTTTGAGTCTGTCCCGACTCTGCTTGTGGGGATGCAGTCCCGGGGAGCCCCGGCGTACGCGAAAACGAAACGGGTTCGCAAACATTATAGACAGCTGGAAAGACAGCAGGAGGTAAAACCATGAAGAATTCTTGGGCTGAAATCATCACTGCAATCCTGAAGAACGCGAAGATCCCGATGAACATCATCACCCTGATCCTGACTTTTGGTAAGAACAATCTCACTGAAATCATCCACTCCGGCAACATGGCGGCTCTGACAACACTCCACGGTATTGGGGAGAAGCGTGCAACCGTCATCATGGCCGCTCTGAAGCAGCGGTTGATGGACGTTCGTCTGTCCACCAAGGCGGAGAAGCGGGAGAAGGCTCCCGGCTACAGCCTGAAGAGCTTTGCAAAAGAAGAACTTTGGCGAGACGTATTGGATCTGGCAACGGCAGTTGCCGAATATCGTCCGCAGAAGGACGAAGATCCTGCAGTCAGACAACGTTACATTGTCATGCTGAAAGATCTGGAAAAGAAGATCTTCGACATGAAGTTGACAGTGCGGCAGAAAATGGGCCGCATCGTTCGGCTCAACAAGTCGGCAATTTCCGAAGTACTGGGAATCCAGTACGAGGAGAAAACTCCTATCCGCCGTGTAATAGTAGTTGAACACGGCGTTCAGGAGCTGTTCAGTTTTAGCCCTGTGCTGTTCAACAATGATGTAAAGATAGGCAATGAAATGCTTATCGATTTCCAGAAGCGCATTATGCGCAAGCTGGTCATCGAAGGCGTTGCTGTCATCGGCAAAATTGATGTGAAACTCTACGGTGTTGTTGCCAGTTCGAGTTCACATCAGAAGCAGGAAAAAGTTCTGATGGTAGGTGCCGCCGAACTGAAAGAACACAAAGAGTTCTTCTGGTTCGGAAAATCGCTGCAGGAATTTGCAGTAGAGACCAAAATGCTCGGTGCTGAACGGCTGAAGGCTACGGCAAACCTGATTCGGCCTTGGATGAAGCCGTTCACAACAAAGAACGGCGAAGCCATCAAAATGAAAGACGTTCTCTTCGTAAAAGACGTAGAGAAGGTTTACATCATTAAGAATGCCCGCATCATCGGTTCAATTGATGGTGCGAACTACAAAGATGGCCTCGCCAAGGAATCAAAGGTTCTTGGCGATGGAGGTATCGTGTCTCTGGTGGAACTGGAATTCCAGGGACAGTGCTCCAGCACAGGGCTGAAAGGCTTTATGTGTGATGGCACAAGCGCAATCAAAGCACTGTGCGAAAAGCACAACATTACGCTGAAAGAGTTCTACAACATGCAGGTTGAAGGTCTGGATGGAAAGCTCCATCGCATTGGCGATTACAAAGCCATTGCTGGCGAAGGATGCTGGAAATTAGACAAAGCGTTCAACAGTTTTGACAGCTACATGGAGTGGTTGGAAAAGATGTCTGAAAGATACAACGGACTCGACAATCTGTATCTGCTCCGTCAGGCCGAGGAAATCGAAGACGAAGAAAAGGTTCGCCGCCTAACTAAGTCTTTGATCCAGCAGTGGATGCTGATGTCTGCTGCTGAAATCCGGGCATTAACCAAGAACGCTCGGAACGACCTGAAGCGGGCCAAGACATTCGCAGGTTCTGTGAAGAAACTGGCTGGTCTTTGGAAAGCAAGCGAAGACAGAACGGCTGTAGAAAACCTCTTCTACGCAGCTCCATGGCTGATCATGAATCCGGTTATCCAGCAGTATCTGGAAGAAAGCTGGAACAGGAAACTAATCGAATCTGCTTCCTGCAAATTTAGGACTCATGGACAATATCCCTACATCATGCAGGACCCGGTAGCTCTGCTTGAAGTTTGGGTTATGGGGCTCGATCCAAACAGCAACGACCTTGGCGTGCTGAATGGTGATGAGGTTTCATGTGCGGATGTGCCGGAAGACAAAGAACTGCTTTGCGTGCGGTTTCCTGCGAACTTCCTGACCGCAATGGTCATGAAGAATCGTGCATGCCGCAAGGAGTTTGCGAGCCTTAACGGCGTGATGGTTATCTCTATCTACTCCGACATCTTGATTCGTCAGGACGGTGATGTAGACGGAGACGAAATGTGCGTCATTTACGACCGTCTTGCCATTGAACTGACCAAGCGGATGATTGAGAAATACAATCCTCCGGTTGTGCTGTTCGCACATGGATCAAAGGCTGAACGGCACGGATACGCCAACGCTAAGGACTTCCTTAACGATATCGCGGACGCTCTGTGGAGAGCGAAACGATATGACTCGGTAGGCATCTACGCCAACTTGGCGATGAAATGCTGCTATCTGGCTTCCGTATACGAAGCCAAAGGCGACATGAAGCGTCGTGACTTGGCTTTGGTTTGGATGTCGGCTGCTTCGACAGGAGCAATCCTGGCTATTGATCAGGTAAAAGGTAACTCAGTTGATGAAGGCCTGATCAACTGGATCAACACGATTCAAAAGAGCGTCCGTAAGGCGTTCAAAGAGATCTCGGCAGAGATGGGATTTGGCGAGAAAGAACAGTCTATCCGCCAGAATCCATTTAGCCACTTCTATAATGAAGCGGCGAAACGGCGGCCGATCAGCATGGCGAATTGCCTGCCTGAAAATCCTGACAACTTCGTTGACCAGATCAGCGCATTGATTCTGCGTGATACTGGAGAATGGAGCGACTTCGATTCTCAGAATGTTGTATGGAACAACGATGCGGCAACCGAAGCACTGCTTGATCACTCCATGCCCGTTGAGATGAAAGTCAAGAAGGGCATCGTAACAAAAGAGCTGATCGACCTGCTTGGGGATAACTGGTTTAAGTTCGCCGCAAAAGCCGATGAGATCGACGCCACGCTGGAGACTCGCAAGAAGCTCCATGTCGGCGGAGAACTCGGCATGAAGGAATTCATGCTTCTGCTGTGGAGAAACGAAAGCTCTATGGCTTACAGCATGGAAGGCCGTGCTCTGTGGGAAAAGAAAGAGGAGTATTACGGCACCTGCCGTGAACTCATCAAGATGTTCCTTGAGAGCGGAGACTGGGTGAACAAGTATGCGAAGTCCTTCCCGGAAGGCTACGAGTTCACAATGGCTGAACGCTGGACGATCACTGTGAATGCGGTGATTCGCGATGCGCTCGAACTAAATGGCAGAAACGGCGTCGATAAGAAAGGTTCATACGCAATGTTCTGCCTGAAGGTATTCGCAAATGACGTCATTGCGAATCTGAAGAAGAACCGGGTGGATAACGCCCGGTTCCTCCTTTCAGATGCGTACATGAATGACATCATTGCGGACCTGGACTTCGAGAGAGCGCAGGAAGTGCTCGAACTGTTTGAAGACGCTCCCGTGAAGGAAGAAGCAAAAGAACAGGAAGAAATGCCTGACCTGCCAGACGAGGTTCTGGTAGACATGCTTGAAGACGACAACTCGTACGATGGCTGGATTCCTCCGATGGAAGAAGACTTCATTCCGGAAGAGATCTGATTCAAGCAACATGGAGACTGCTGAAAAGCAGTCTCCTTTTTTTATTTTCACGCAGACGAAAGTCTAGCAAAAATAAAGGAGGAGATCCCATGTTCCAGATTCTATTTAAAGACGATAATGGTTGCAACGTCCTTATGCAGGACAGGATGACCGAAGAAATGGCTGATGTCACCATTCAGCGGCTATCGAACTCCGGCATCAACGCCGTGAAAGTAAACGCCACAGAAAAGAAATGGCATCTTGCGAAAGTCGTCTTCGACCTGCAGCTGATTCCTGCTGCTAAGAAAGCGATCAAAGAGGGGAGAGACATGAAAGGTCTTTATACCTTCGGAGATCCGAAAGAACTCGCAAAAGAAAACTCTGCAGTAGAAGTCGAATGCACCACTGCAGAGAAAAAGGTCGCCTTCGTTGTCGGTATCTGGCTAGCGACAGCAGAAGAGATCAAATCGTTCAAAGCCAAGATTGGTTATCCCAAGCTTGGCTTAGTGATTAAAGAAATTTAAGGAGGATAAGAAAATGTGGCAAGTTATTAGTAAGCTGAATGACAAATTCCGTAAAGCAGACTACGATACGGAAGTAGAAGCCCGTAAATACCTGAACATGATCGTAAAATGGAAAGGTGTGTCCGGTGTGCAGTTGATTCACTACCGTAAGCCCATTAAGCCTTCTATGGCTCCATTGCACGGAAGTTCCGGTTACCGCAGGGATATTCAGACCGGATGGAAACAAATTGAGTCCAGTACTATCACACACAGAAATTACACTGTGAAATTCGAAGCATACGCAGATGCTACTATTGATACTTTCTGCGATGCTTTGAATGGCTGGCACACTGAATGGACTGCTTGGAAAGCAACGTTTAAAAGCCAATATGGTGTATATGAGATAACGACACACAAGAAAGATGTCATCGACCATTTGTTCGAAGTAATCAACAGTATCGAACCTTATTCCGATCCTGAATTATCCGAAGAAGAATTAGCTCGTTCATATTTCAAACAGGTTGCTTTAATGAAGAAGCCGGGTTGATCCCGGTTTCTTTTTTTATTTTTTACGGCTACCTGAGCCAGTTAAGTGAAAGCTCCACAAATTCAGGCAGCGGGCGACCCCCATTTTTTCGGGCGGGGGATTTTTCGCTCCGCTCCAATCTCCGCTTCACTCACTCGCTATGCTGCAGCAGGCATGGCCACCTTGCGGTGGCTGTGGGACATGCAGAAACCTGTTCTGCCAAGACTGTGGTTTGCAGGCTTGGCACTGCAGTTTCTGTGCTCGTTGCCACCTTGCGGTGGCTTTGGGATATGGTGGCTTGGCAACCACTCAGGGGCATCACCTGTAAAAGCTTCGGCAAATTGATGCTAGCCCCACGCGTACCTTGCATGAGGGGTACGCCGAACAGGGCACAGGGAGAGGGTTACCCTAAAGACCCAGGAGGACAGCCAAGGATGGTCCCGCAGTAGAAACCTGCGTTATCAAGAGCCGTTGGAAGAACGTATAAACCCGGAGCGCGAGACGTAACCTGCCGCAGGAGTGCGAAGAGCCCCGGAATAGCAGACCGACAGTGCTGCTGCGTTGCGGAGACTGCTTAGTAGGAAGCAGTCGTAAATACCCAAAGACCATGCTGTGCGGTAGAACACCGTGAAACGGACGCGAAAATCCGTGGCATCGCAGATGCTACCCTGCGTTATCAAAGCTTTCCTTGGCGGTTGGTGAGTATCATAGGGGAACCGCTCTCAGGACGCACAGTGCTACAAGTGCGTGTACGAGGAGAAACTAGGCACAGGCCAGAGGGTCGACACTCTGGTTCCCTTTGCAGAGGGCACCCTGATTGGACTGCAATCCTTTCTGGGTGTAATGCGCCGCCGCACGTCCCAAGCCGTGGGCAATGTACGCATAGTACGTCTGGGCACACGTTACTGCCTATTTCAGCTTCCGCAACGTTGTGCTGAGAACAGCGTTGCTTTGTTATGCACCTTTCCGGCCGCCTTACGGCTGGTTTGGAATATGAAGAAAATTTTAGGAGGTATTGGTATGCGTTATCAGGAAATCATGTCCCTTAAGAATGAACTCCATGAACTCCGGCTCGAACTGGATATATTGAAGACCAGCGAACCCAGCGAGACCAATCTGACCCGCGTCCAGGAGATCGAAAAGCGGGCGAAGAGCATCACGCATTCGATTAAGGTGCGTTGCAAGCAGTACGGTTTCGCCTGCTAACTGTTTACCCCTACGGCCTGCCCCGGCTACTGCTTTGCGCTGGCTGGGGTGGATGATTCCCAGAAGATATTCGACTCTGCCGTCACAGGTTCCCTCCTTCTCCTGTGGCTGGCAGACTTGAGTACCTTCTTCATCCGGGTACAGCCCGGCACCTCCTTTCTGATTCCTTGGACAGAGTAGGGGACAACTCTGTTCGAGGGCAGGCATGCGTCGTTCGACGTGTGCCTGTTTTTTGTTTACTTAAGCCGCCAGGATTTGGTCGGGATTATTTTCCGGCGGGGACTTTTTTAGCGGGCGGGATATTTCGCTTGCGCTTATTTGAAAAACGGAGGTATTCACATGCGGTCGCATAGACCTGACGTTGCGGATTAACCGCCTTACGGCGGTTGTGTGAAATGAAGAAAAATCACATTTAAGAAAGGAGCTCAACCCCATGAATGGTATTTTTGACATGTTCTACAGCTTCAGCGCAATGCTTAAAGACAACGATAAACCAGATTATTCCTACACACCTCTTGACAAGAAGTATATCGACAAGATCAAAGGCATTGCTGAAGAGTTCGAAGAAGGCACAAGACTTGGCGGCGTGTATTACTTCGCCGAGTTCAACAACGGCTACGGCATTGACATCGTCAAGCATAACGGTTCGTACGGCAGGGAAGACGACCTGTTTGAGATCGCTGTTATGAAAGACGGAGACTGCTGCTACGACACTCCGATCACCGACGATGTTATCGGTTGGCTTTCCGCTGACGAAGTGATGGAATACGTTACTAAGGTTGCAAACCTTCCTAACAAAGACTGAGCCGCCTTACGGCGGTAATGGAAAATGAGGATTCAATCCTCTCGAAGAAAATTTGAGGAGGCAACACCATGGAACGCAAACAGATCGTTATTTACACTGACGGCGCTTGCTCCGGCAATCCAGGTCCCGGTGGATACGCCGCTATTCTTGTGTTCGGGAATAAAGAAAAGGAGATCTCCGGTTACGAATCCCGCACAACTAACAACCGAATGGAGATCCGGGCCGCAATCGAAGCAATTCGGATTCTGAAAGTGCCCTGTGACATTATGTTTGGCACGGACTCCAACACGCTGATCAATGCATTGGATAACCTGGACGAAATGCCTGCAAAAGGCTGGAAGACGAAAACTGGAGCAATGCGAAAGAATCCAGACCTGCTCCAGGAGCTGTACAACGTAAAGCATAACGGACAGCATGAGATTCATTTCCAGCACATCGACGCCCATCAGGGGCATGAATACAACGAGCGGTGCGATGCCCTTGCGAGGGATCAGATCCAGCTCCACAGGTGATCTGTATGGAATACGAGATTTACGAACCCCAGCAAGACGAATACTACGATCAGGCCTGCCGCGCCGCTTACGCGGTTATGTTCAATGAAGGGAGAACCGATGTACAACTTGATCGCTTTTACCCTGATAGTCCTGAGCTTTATCTTTGGGCTCAGGCTGGATAACTATTATCATACGAAAGCCACAAGAGAGCAAAAGGAAGCTCTCGAAAAACAATATATCCGGCTTAGAGCAAATGCGGACGCTGACGATCCTGTACGACCGTACGGAACTCCGCAGTACTCGAAATCCATTCCTGTTTCCTATTCCAACCCGATAACCCCTGACTTTATGACCAAGCTGCACACTACCGGCCGGGCTAAGACGTCCTTCCGGAAGTCCGACCTGGCCAAGTGAGCCAGCCTTGCGGCTGGCATGGGAAATGGATTGTACTCTGGTCATCCCTTGAACTCAAATCCAGAGCGCTGACGTGGATTAGCGTTAACCACGATTGAATTCGTAACCTAAAAATAAAAATATTGGAGGAAAAAACTATGACTATCAATTTCGACGGAAACATTGGCAAGGATGCTGTTCTGCGGACCGTGAACGTGGGTGGAGAGGAAACCAAGGTTTGCTCTTTCTGGGTTGCTGAGAACATCGGCAAGCGCGACGGTTCCACGAAGACCCTGTGGCACAAAGTGACCATCTGGCGCGGCTATGCCGAGAAGATGGCTCAGTACCTGAAGAAGGGCCGCCATGTGCTGGTGGAAGGCTACGCTGAAGCCAAGACCTACACCACTCAGGACAACCGCATCGTTCCTTACATCGACGTCCAGCCCGGTATCGGCGGAAAGGTGAAGCTGCTTGACCGGAACACTTCCGAGGAAGTTCCTCCGGAAGCGGAAGCTGTGACTGAAGAAGACATGGAGACTCCCTGGGGCTAATGCCTCTTGCGGTCGGTCGTAACTGACCGACCGTTTTTTTATTTAGCGTCGTCTAACTTAACCCCCCCTAAGTCTTATATGATTATATAGGGTTTAGGGGGGGTTCACGAGATAAGGAGGTTTATTATGCTGAAAGGTAAGACACTGACTGAACTGGCAATGGAGCTTGATCGCCAGAACAATGCCAAGAAAGATTATCTGCTGGATACCCGGAACCTGATTATGGATGCAGACTTCGACGGAGCTATGCTGACTATGCACGACGAAATTAATAATACCAACACCCTGCTTGGCATTAACGAGATCGCACATCAACAGATCAGCACCGAACTTGGAATTCCCCGCGCATACTACGACAGGATGCGCAAAGAAAATCCTGACTTGCTGACTGAAAACGTGAACACCTGGTTTATGCAGGATCCTAAAGTCCGCATGGTGCGGACTCTGGACGGAACTGCTCGCGCTTTCCTAAGCGACAGGTATCGCCGGATTGACAATTACGATATCGCACAGGAAGTTATTCCGATTCTGCGTGACCTAAACGTAAAATTCGAATCCAACGAAGTGACTGACAGCCGCATGTATATTAAGGTTGTAAACGAGCAGCTTACCCGTGAAGTAAAGCCGGGTGACTACGTACAGTCCGGCGTGATTATCACCAACTCTGAAGTTGGACTTGGACGAGTAACTATCCAGCCACTGCTCTACCGACTGGTTTGCACGAACGGAATGGTAGTGAACGACATCAAGGGATCAACTTCCCGCAGGCATGTCGGCAAGCGACTGACTGCCAATGACGGGTACGTATTGTATGCCAACGATACGCTCCTTGCAGATGACAGGGCTCTGCTCCTGAAGATCCGTGACACGATTAAAGCCGCTCTGGACGAAGTTCACTTTACTAATCTGATTGAACAGATGCGCACAGCAACTGAAGTGAAGATTGAAACAAATCATATTCCGGAAATGGTACAGCTGGCTGCGCCTGAGTTCGGATTCACGAAGAAGGAAGGTGAGGGAATCCTCGACCACCTGATTCGCGGCGGTGACCTGTCCATGTACGGATTTGCTAACGCTGTGACCCGCTATGCGCAGGACGTTCAGTCCTATGACCGGTCTACTGAGCTTGAAGAGATCGGATATAACATCTTGACAATGCCGCAGAGAACTTGGAATAAACTTCAGGCTGTGGAAGCTGCATAAATAAGTGACTGCCCTTTCCCGGGCAGTCCTTTTCCTCAGTGCTTGCGCACTGTTTGCCTTATGAAAGCTCCTTCCTCCATTACGTTGATTTTCGAATGTATCAACCAGATTTGACATTGTCGTATCTGGTGGTAACATTCGAGAATTTACGTAATGGAGAGAATGACGACAGAAAGGAAAACAAATGAAAGAGAAGATTACAATCCCGCTTGAGGAACAGGAGCTGCATATCAACTACAGCCCTTACGAGATGGGAAAGACATGTGAGGTTTACACAACGATCCCCTGGATGATGAAACAGCTTGAGAAACTGGTAAAGAATTATCCGGATGACTGTAAGCTGATAAAAGACGATCAATACTCGTACACAGTTTCTATTCCCTATAAGCTTGTTAAGCCGAGAGCACCAAGAATAGTATCCGAAGAACAGCGACAGGCTGCTGCAGTACGTCTTGCTGCAGCACGAGAAAAGAAAACAGCTCAGGATTAATTTTATACCTGTTAAGACATTGATAATTACAACATCTCTCCGGAGGATGGATATGAAGATGATAATTTATCCATCCGTAAAATGCTGTATGATCGGAAACATTAATTAATCAACATCCAAAAGCATAAAACTAACAGCCGGAGAAATCCGGCATATGCCGCACGACAGAAGCCGTACAGAGATACGGAGCTGGTGCAACTCCAGTATGCGGCACAATAACAACGAGAGACTGAAGCTAACAGAACCGGTGGCTGAGCAGCCCGTCGGCGACTTTGTACATTTGATGGACGACGTTAAACTTGATGCCTCCTTTCGCATAAGGAATGCATGTCTGTTCTGTAACAGTCAGCTCTTCATCTCAAACTGGAATCTGATTGCATCCTGCATTTCTGTGCAATACCTTTTCCCTCACTTTCAGGTATCAGATCGTCCAGTTTCTCTAAGAAGAGCTTTATGCTCCCGTAACTCAGTGGTGAGAGTGGCATCCTTATAAGTTGCTGGTCGCTCGTTCGAATCGAGCCGGGAGTACAAATGCGGTGTCTGGTTCTCAGCAAGATATCGTTCGAGATTCGAGAAGCTTAGGCTGGCGATAACACTACTGGACTTAATTTCACGTTCGATTCGTGGAGCCGCAATTCTTCCTGCTCCGTGGCCGTCGTAAGACGGGGCTACTATGTCCTGCGGACAGAAAGGAAAGGGATGCTGTCTGAGACATTGGCGACAGCTGATACGCAGATCAACGGAGGAATAAGCGTATCATTTTGCTTACGTAACTCAATGGCAGAGTTTGGAGTGTTCTCTGAAACAGCGAGATACAACCGGAACACATGTCAACGGTAATTCTGGTTCGAATCCTGACGTAAGCACAACATTAAACCGAGTGTCTGGGGCAGAACTACATATCCCCAGCCGAAACGCACAAAGACTCGTGCCGAATGTAGCGGTAGCAGCAACCGACATGGATTTGCCGAAGCTGGAAGAAGCGAGTTGCCGGGTTTACATCCCTGCGGTTTACCGGCATTTATTTTAAACCGTCTGTACCTGACCGGCGATTGCCGCCTTAACGGCTATAAGAGCAATCATAGGTAACAGATCAAGTAACAGGTGATGCTGACGTGCCGGGTTTTCACTCATGCGGTTTACCGGCATTAACGAGGTGTGGCGCAGTTTGGTAGCGCACCTGATTTGGGATCAGGGGGTCGCAGGTTCAAATCCTGTCACCTCGACTGTAACCGCCGATGAGTGTCGTACACATTGGCCAGTCTTGCAAAAGCAAGTGGGCGGTATATAAATTAAACTCCTTATCTATGTGTAGGTGCGACTGCACATAGTTTCATGCGGATATGGCGTAACGGCAGCCGCCTCAGACTTAAAATCTGATGCTCGTAAGAGCGTGTCGGTTCGAGTCCGACTATCCGCACTTCTCTGCATTCAGCTCACCGTGCAGAGAATTTTGTTCATCTTTCCAGTACTTGGAAACACTCCTTTCATCCCTGACGGCCGGGAGAATAATAGACCGTCACTTATATTATTTATAATACAGTTAATATAACTGTTTCTCTTTTTTGAGCATAAACTGTAACTAAATGAACCTCCTTACATGATCCTTGTAGTAACTTGTGAGAGCATAACTACAAGAACCCATGTTAATACAAGAAACCCTGACAGAATTTCTATATACAGGTAATTGATGGATTTTATTTGGGAATTATCTGAGATATAAAGGTTCCATACTACAAGAATCTAAGAAACAACAAGAGAATGTTACTACAAGAATGTATATATATAATAACAGGGGGTAAATATGGACAGGAATACGTATGACAGATTTCACTATGAAGAATATAAACCTAAACACGCTAAACAATGGTACAACGTCTGGAGAGTACTTGGGCCCGCAGGGCCTGAAGAACGAATTCCAGTACTTGGCATCGAAGAAGCTAAAAAGGCTGTTCTTGGATGCTGGGACTGGGAAGTGACTGATACGAAAGGAGAACTTGTTAGAATATGATTTACTCAAGAGGAATTGTTCCGGAAAGTATGTCTAAACTGGAATATGAAAATTCTAACCGTAATCATTGGCACGACTTGAACAAAGATAAGCCTTCTGAAGGACAGTGCGTCGTAATCCTGCACACAAACGGTAATCTTGATCCTGATGCATGGTACACTGACATTGCATACTATTGCGACGGCTCGTTTTACTGTTTGGAGCTCGATCCGCATCTCGGTGTGCTCCGCAAGGAGCACATAAACGAAAAGATCCGGTATTGGTCAACTTATATTCACTATGATGTAGCTGAAGTAAAGGAGTTGATGGCATGAAGCGCCGACTGAAAAACCTTAAGCGTATGGCTTATATTATGTCTAAACTCGATAATAAAGAAGCTTACGATATCTGGACGGTATATGTCCCTGATCAGCCGACTGAAAAAGACTTAACTGAGCTGGCTGAAGATATCGATGAGTACGATGACATAGTATCTTTGTTCATTAAACTCGTTTTTCTCTATAGTTACGATGGAATTATTGAATAACTTTTTGAATCTCTTCTTATTATATATAATATATATTAAAAGAAAAAGAATTTATTCAATTAAAACAGATTGTAGTTGAATAACTTAAGTAATTCAATTACGTATATTTGAACACAGACTGTAATTTGACTACGTATATTCTTATGACTGTTTTCTTGAGAATATACGTAGTCTTATTACAGTCATTTCTTTAAACACAATTATCAAGATTTACGGTAGTTTAATTAGTGTTTGTTGTTTGTATTTGTGCAATGGAGGTAATAGAATAATTCTCCACATTATTCAATCACGTTTAAAGAAAGTATACAAAATAATTCTCCACATTATTCAACTACATTCAAAGAAAATATACAATTCTCCATTGTTTAATCACATTCAAAGAAAGTATACAAAGTAATTCTCCATTATCCAATTACATTCAAAGAAATATACGTCTTTCTATTACGTTTATTGTTCAAACAACAGTAATTGAAATATATAGGAGTGGACATGTTAGATGAATTTCTACAGCACAAACTTGCTCTTAGAGCAAAAGATTTAATAGAGAACCCAAACCTCTTCGAAGAATTGAAAGAGCTTCTTGTAAGAGAGACTGGAACGGATGGAAGTTCTTCGATAAATAGTGCAGATAAAATATTGCAACAGAGTATAAATGCATATGGAGTAATCGCATGTCTGACATTTCATGAAAAATTTAAGTGTTTTGGATTTGCATATGAAGACTTTTATGTAAAGAACAATGTTAAAGTGATTGGTATGAAAGAATTTCTTGATACTGTTAATTCTAACAAATCTAATATTAATGACTGGTTATCTTTGCTGTGATATGAATTCAGCCGCGAAATAAATTCAGCCCCGGTTTATACCGGAGCTGTTTCTTTCTATACACATTATACAACAGAACGACCGAAAATACAAGGAGAAGAATAATATGGAAAAGTATGTAAAAGACGGAAAAGTAGCAATTCTCGTATCTCCTGGATACGGTGCAGGCTGGAGTACATGGAATGAAGCTAATCTTGCTTGCGACAAGAGGGTTGTCGAATTCTATTTTCAGCATAAGGACGACAAACAGTTTCTTAAGAAATTGGACAACAGCGATTCAAAAGAAGCTAAAAAAAATGCAGAGAATCTATTCAAATCCTGGGGCTACGAATACGTATACTTCGGAGGATTCTCCGATATCGAAGTGCATTGGCTCCCTGTCGGAACAAAATACAACATTACAGAATACGACGGCTACGAAACTCTTGAGACAGTAGATAGCATCAACTGGGAAACCGCATAAAGGAGTAACTATGCTTAAATTAACAGACTTTTCTTCTCCGGATGGACACACATATCTTAAATGTAAAACATGTAAACAAGAATTCTATATTGTTTCTGCTGCTATATATCACAAGACTGTTTGTTACTGTCCTTACTGCGGAGATCCAGCTGAAAAGAAAAAGAGGATTAAAGAAAACATCAGACAAGAAGATTATTAAAAGTTTATCTGTTTGTATGTCCGATTGGAGCAGAAAGGACTGTAAAGTAGAATGAGCAGAATAATTTTATATACGGTAAACGATAACGGCTGTGTCGTCCCAATAAGAAAGACATATAAGAAAGCAAGATTCAAAAGAAAAATGGGCAGATATCATAATTGGCATGGATTTCATAAGAATAGGCGGTAAAGTGAATGATTGATAAAAAGAAGGTTATCAAAGGATTGGAGCACCATCGAATTGACGATAATCACAGAATAAACTGTGCTGATTGCCCGTATTATGTTAACGATGATAGTCATATCCAATGTGTGAATGATTTACATAAAGATACCATTGCTCTCCTAAAAGAGCAGGATGAACTGTTGCGTAAATTGCAAAAAGACAAGGACAGATTGTGCATTGAAGTCAGCGAGTGGAAACACAAGTTTTATGATGCTCCACCGAAATTTGTGCCGCAAGGAATTGTAGACCAGATTGTGTTTGAACGTGATACTGCACTGTCACAGCTTGAGCAACTTAGCAAAGGACTTGGATCGACATTTTTGATGCGGGAACTCTCAGACAATCGTTAATTATACAAATCGGAGTGGAGGTAAGCGTGATGACTGACAGAAAGAATGTTATTAAAGCGTATGAGGATTTTGTAAATGGATATGAATGTTTCTGCACAAGTGATGATTATGAATACGAAATGCACAAGGCGGTTCTTGCTCTGCT
>ODAI011724594.1_pt1 | contig 17958 bp, 15 predicted proteins | sample 1539321 | NCBI WGS metagenome assembly ODAI01 (sample SAMN02144231, study PRJEB22623) | gut metagenome | biome: sheep rumen | host: Ovis aries | place: New Zealand | reverse complement strand
ACGTCGTCGTGGGCGTGATACTCGTTGATGATTGCGAAGGTTGGCGAGGTGATGACATCCTCTACGCCCAGCTCTTCGCAGATGGCCTTGACGAAGGTGGTCTTACCGGCACCCATGCTGCCGTAGAATGCAAATACTTTGCGGTCGCCGATCTGCTGGACAAACGCTGAGGCGGCCTCCTTGATGCTGTCTAAGTTGCTGATCTTGATTTCCATATTCTTATTTTATCTTTTCTTTCCTGTCAGTGTGATGATGGGTATGATGATCTCTTCCATTGAGATGCCTCCATGCTGGAAGGTGTCTCTATAGTAGGAGACATAGTAGTTGTAGTTGTTTGGATAGGCGAAAAACGAGTCGCCTGTCGCAAAGACATAGCTTGTCGAGAGATTCGGTGCCGGCAGCTGGGCCTTCTGGGGCGTGTGGATGACAAAGAGACGCTTGTCGTCGTGTGCCAGGTTCTTGCCGAGCTTGTAGCGGAGGTTGGTGTTCGTGTTTCTGTCGCCGATAATCTTGACGGGCTGGGTGCATCGGATGCTGCCGTGGTCGGTCGTGACGATGACCTTGCAGTCTGTCTGGGCCAGCTGCCTGAAGAAGTCGGAGATGACAGAATGGCGGAACCATGACAGCGTGATACTGCGGTAGGCACTTTCATTACTTGCCAGCTCCCTAACCATCTTCGACTCTGTCCTGGCGTGGCTGAGCATGTCGATGAAGTTGAAGACGACGACATTGAGATCGTTCTTCGTCAGCGTGTTGAACTGTTGCAGTAGCTTGTCGGCGTCAGCAGAGCTGTTCACCTTATGGTATGAGAAAGTGCTCTTCCGGCGATAACGCTCCAGCTGTGTCCGGATAAGCGGCTCCTCGTTGAGGTTCTTGCCTTCTTCTTCGTCTTCATCGACCCAGAGATCGGGGAACATGGCTGTGATCTTGTTGGGCATCAGTCCGCTGAAGATGGCATTACGGGCATATTGCGTAGCGGTGGGCAGGATGCTGTAGTAGAGATCCTCATCGATGTCGAACTGTTTGCTGATGTCCTGGGCGAGCATACGCCACTGGTCGTAGCGGAAATTGTCGAGTACGATCAGGAATATTTTTTCTCCTTGGTTCAGAAGTGGAAATACCTTCTGCTTGAAGACTTCCGGTGACAGCATGGGACGCTGGTCGTCACAGGGGCTGTGGGCCTCCAGACGTTCTATCCAGTCCATATAGTTCTTCTTGATGAACTTGGCAAAGCCGTTGTTGGCGTCTTCTTTCTGCATCCTCAGCATCTCTGTCATGCTGCTCTCCGTGGCAGTCAGCTCCAGCTCCCAGTGTACCAGTCGTTTATAGACGTCAGCCCAGTCTCTCCAGGTCTTGCTGTCAAGTATCTGCATGGCTATCTGCTGGAAGTTCTGCTGATACTGGTTTTGCGTCACTTCGTTTTCTATCTCACGCCGGTGGATGTTCTTCTTCAGGGCAAGCAGTATCTGATTGGGATTGACGGGCTTGATCAGGTAGTCGGCAATCTTCTGGCCGATGGCCTGTTCCATGATGTTCTCCTCCTCGCTCTTTGTCACCATTACGATGGGGAGTGAGGGGTGCATCTCCTTCAGTTTCTGCAGGGTCTCCAGTCCGCTCAGACCGGGCATCTGCTCATCGAGCAGCACAAGGTCGAAGTTTCTTTCCCTGCATAGGTCAATGGCATCGGTGCCGTTGGTGACTGTCACCACCTCATAGCCCTTTTTCTCAAGGAACATCAGATGAGCCTTTAGCAAATCGATCTCGTCATCCACCCAGAGTAAATATCCGTTTGTCATCTATAAACTCTAAACTATAAACTCTAAATTGTAAACTATAAACTGTAAACTATAAACTGTAAACTCTAAACTCTAAACTAATTAATCACCAGAAGTCATCTCCGAAGTCAAAATCCTGCACTTTGGTCTTTCTCGTGTCCTCAGGGAAGAGGTCGTCCGTCTCTTCAGCCGGTTGCTCTTCCTGTTTCCCAACCTCCTCGATGTCGGGGTACTCGGTTTCACCAGGCTCTATCAGGAGTTTCTCCTGACTGACCTTCATCGGCACGAATATCTCCTCGTAGAACTTCTTGTAGTCGTCGTAGCTGAACCTTGTGCCTATCAGCTGGAGGTTGGTGTCGCTGATGATGAGGCTGCGACACGGCTTCAGCCGTTCTGCCATGCTCTTGTCGGCATAGAGCTGGCGGGCATACTGCATGACTTCATCGTAGCTGAGGAATCCGCTGATATGCATCCGGTGCAGCCCATTGTCCTCGTCAAGCTGGATATCGAAGTTGCGTACGAGGAAATTCGTGAAGTTATAGCGTGCCACTTCGAAGAGCAGCTGATTCTCGTTCACGGAGTCTGGCTCATAGGCCAGGATAAACCGGAATTTATCGTTACGTTCGTCATTGAATGTCTGTGCCACCGTCGTGTCTTCAGCCATTACGATGTCGCGGCGCGACCAGATGTCACCGATGTCGAACTTGCCGCCGTGGAGCCGGCGCCCTTCCTGAACACCTTTGACGATCATGCCTGCCAAGGGTGTTACCTCACTTTCAGGATACTTCTCCACCACCTCTTCTAACAGACTGATGCAACCGTCACCATCACCGGCATTCAGTCGGCTGAGACCATCGATGAACAAGAACTTCGGACGGTTCTCACCCAGCGGGAATCGTTCTGCCGACAGGCGTGCATTGGCACTTACCACGTCGTGACGGTCGTTCTTGAAGGCATCGTAGGTGGCGGCGTAGAGCGAGTCTTCGATATGGGTGCCGAAGCGTGCATTCTCCTTGAAATTCGGGTCGGACAGCAAGACGGTCCACTCACTCTCGGGGAAGTCGTGCTGCATGTGGCTGAGACAGTCATTGGCGTCGCTTGTCCTGCCCAGACGGGAATAGAGCAGGAACAGATGATACCAGGCTTCGTCAAGATGCTCGTAGTCGGGGTAATCGTTTACCAGGCGTTGCAGGTGCTTCTCACTGAGTTGCAGATGTCTCCCTGTACGACTGAGGGCAGACTGGCTGTCGAATTTGTCCTTGAAGATGATGCCTGCATGGAACAGACCGTCCTTGATGATGTCGTGGGCTGCTGCTTTCTGGTCTGTCGTGAATGGGATTTGTGCCAGGTAGTAGGCTCGCTGATGCGGGTCGTTGGCTTCTGAGGGCATCGTGTCGGCAGGGGTCGGCTGACTGTCATCGGCCCAGGAAGCATCTATGCTGTCTGTGTCGGTAGCCGTAGCATCGCCTTGTTGGTTCACGTTGGCAACGACAGTTTGGTTGATGCGCTGCCAGTTGTCTTTATTCTCACGCCTGCCCCATTGCCGTTGGAACGCGGCCTTACCCTGACTGACGGCGACTGGATTGTAGAAATACCACTCCCCGTTGCCTTGCTGGGGCTGTGATGCAGGTAGTTGCTGTGAGGTGTGTGGGTTGGTGAAGGCTTGTTGCTGTTGTATCTGTTCACTTTCCGCCTCCTGCTGGGCATCGCGTTGCTCTTTCTCTTCTTTCAGGAGCACGGCAATGACACGGTCGATGGCCTCGTTTCTCACTTCCTCAGAAGCTACCGACAATGCCAGAAGCGAGTCCTGCAGATGGATGGCATCCGTAAAGGGCACGAGCTCGTCAAGCACCTTTGAGCGGTCAGACAGTTCCTTGTAGCCCTGTCGCTCCTTGTCAAGCAGGCCAATGGCCTCGCCATAGCAGCGCCTTGCGTCGCCAAACTGCGCCCGCTCCCAGTAGAGATTGCCGAGCGTGAGCAGCAAGACGCCTTTCTCTGTGCTGTTTCTCACAGACTTCTGATTCCCCTTCTCGTATGCTTCGATGGCTTGGAGTGTGTCTTTCTCTGCCAGATGGATATTGCCGATGGCATAATAGACCTGATCCAGGTATTCGGCGTTATTGTCGTCGGAAGCCATGCGTCTCAGCTTGCCGATCATCTGACGGGCATTCCCATGGGCCAAGACCTCTGTCTGGGCGATGCGCGCGTTGAACGCCAGTTCGTAGGGGGGATGGCAGCCCACCACCTTCTTGAAGGCTTTGTAGGCCTCGTCGCGATGCCCCATCTGCCGCTGTATTTGTCCCATGAGGTACCATTCCCTGGCTCTTTGCACCCTGCGGCGCTCGTGACTGATCACCTTGCGCAGATACGGCACGGCTTTCTGATAGTCGCCCTGGCGGATATAGTAGTTGGCATAGGTGTAGTCCCAGTCCTTGACGGCACGGAAATCCATCGAGTCGCGACTCATGTTCCGGATCACGTCCTCGGCATCGTACATCCAGCCGAGTTCTGTGTAGCTTTTGGCCAGCCATGCGCGAGCCAGGCCGTTTTGCATGGGCTGGGTCTGATAGAGGCGCGTCATATAGCTGAAGGTGGCGGCAGCCTCTTCGAAGGCACCCTCCTGGAACTGAGCCTTTCCCAGCAGGAGCCATGCCCGCCAGATGAAGGGATTGTATTCGCGGCGGCCAAGCCACTCACGGTCTTTTGCGGTCTTCCGCCTGTTGCTGTTCCACTCTGGCTTGGCCTTGATGCTGTGGCGCCGGATGGCCTTCTCGCACTTCTCGATGGTCCTGTCGTATTGTCCTTTTCCTATATCGTGGCTGTGCCTGTTGCCGACCATATAGAGCGGCAGCATCTCCGTATAGTCGTCTTTGTGGCCTTTTTCTTTCTCCAGATTGCCCTCGATGAAAGCCTGCGAACCGTTGAAATAAGTGTTATAGCGCGCATTGAAGGCGTGCCACCGTCGTGTACTGGCGGTGTTCCGTTTTGTAGAACAGCTGAGCGTCAGCAATATCGCTGTCGCCGCGAGTGCCGTGTACCATGCGCTATGCTTCACCCCGTGCTTCCTTTTTCTTCTTCGCTTCTTCCATCAGACAATGAATCTTGCACTCGCCCTCGTCGGCTGCCGTACAGGTGGAGCAGTCGTGTCCTGTGGTGATGGTGTCCTCTCCCTTGTCAAAATGCGAGGCTATGGCGGCTATGATGCCGATGCCAACGATCAGGGCGATGCAGACGGTTGCAAAACTCATATCCTATAGTTCTTCTATTTTATAACCAGCCAGCCGTAGGTCTTCCCAATAGTGAGGGTAGGACTTTGTGACGACTTGCGGATTGTTGATGACCAGTCCATCGTGCAGGAAGGCATAAGGTGCAAAGGCCAGTGCCATGCGATGGTCTTCGTAGGTGTCGATGCCCTGCCCGAAATCAGGCTCGCATCGCTCACCGTCCCACAGCAGCTCGCTGTCGTTGCGGTCTTCCAGCACGTAGCCGAGCTTGCGCATCTCTGTCTTCAGGGCAGCTATGCGGTCTGTCTCCTTGATCTTCAGCGTGGAGAGTCCCTTGAAATGGAATGGAATATCCTTCGCCGCACAGGTCACCACGAATGTCTGTGCCAGGTCGGGGGCATTCCTGAAATCGTATTCCAGCCTGGGCACGCAGCGTCCGCTCTGCTTGAGAGTGACGGTCTGAGCGATGCCTGCCTGCTTGGATTCGAACTGGGTCTTTACTCCCAATAGGCTGAAGATATACCTCGCGATAGAGTCGCCTTGTTTCGAACCGTCCATCAGACCCGTGAGTTTCACTTCCGACAGATCGTCCCCGCAGAGCGCCATCATCTCATACCAGTAGCTGGCTCCGCTCCAATCGCTCTCGATGAAGTAGTCGCGGCTTCTGTATGGCTGGGGCTTCACCGTGATGGTGTCGTTGCCCGTCCATTCCGCGTCGGCTCCAAACTCACCCATCATCCAGAGTGTCAAGTCGATGTACGGGCGCGAGATGAGGTCACCCAGCAGATGGAGTGTCATCCCCTCCTTCAGCATCGGGGCAATCATCAGCAGCGCAGAGATATACTGCGAGCTCACATTGCCGGGAATCTCCAGCAGCCCGCCGTTGAGGGTTTGACCTGTAATGCGGAGTGGGGGATAGCCCTCTGCTCCTACATATTCTATATCTGCGCCAAGTTTGCGCAGCGCATCCACCAAGATTGAGATCGGGCGGTGCTTCATGCGCTCGGTACCCGTCAGCACGTGAGTCCCCTGCATCACACTCAGGTAGGCCGTCATAAACCGCATCGCCGTACCTGCCGCCTTGATGTCAATCTCCTCCGGCATGTTGCGCAGCGCGTTGACGATCACTTCCGTGTCATCACAGTCACTCAAGTTGCTTGGCAGATTATTGCCGCCGCTGAGTGCATGGATGACAAGTGCCCTGTTGGAAATGCTCTTTGAGGCAGGAAGACTGATTGTTGCTTCGAGCCGGGTTGGTGCTGTAAGTCTATATTGTTTCATTGATTTCTGTCGTATATACGCTGCAAAAGTAATCATAATATTTCGGATTAGCAAAAAAAGTTGCAGAAAAATTTGGCTATTTCATAAAAACTATGTACCTTTGCACCCGCATTCGACAAACAGACGGCATCTGATGCAGTCTATTGAGGTCGGTGCCAAGCAAAAAGGATCGGGATTTAGCGCAGTTGGTAGCGCACACGTCTGGGGGGCGCGAGGTCGCTGGTTCGAGTCCAGTAATCCCGACTGAAATAATCGCTAAGAAGTTGATAATCAACGACTTAGCGATTTTCTTTTTCTGTTTTCCCGTGATATTCCCGTGATAATCTAAGTATGCCCTAAGTATTCCTCTGGCCTAAGTGAAAAATCCTATTCGATTTCTCTTTTCACTTGGGGCGGTAGCAATGTCTTCAGCCGTTATTTCCCTGTCCAACTTTCCGCCTTTGCCATATCGCATAGCTCGTTTTACGTAACAGTTCTCTATCATACTCTTTACAGAACGCGCATTTGCCCATGTCTTTGTACTGCTCGCCATTGCCTTTGATAGTTCCTCACGGAAAGCTGCCATGCCATCTAAAGAGAAGGTATGTCCAAAGGACTTTAGCCTGAATATTCCTACTTTTGATTAGGGAAATCCCTATATCAACTCATCTTGCATCCTCTCATTTTTATTACACAAGTTAGTAGCGTCAATTGTCTTTTCCCTCTTTTTATGACGTATTTATCTTTAAAAACATTAAAATCTTATTCGGTGCTGCTATTATTCCATGGAAAATCACTAAATTTGCGTCAAATTCAAAATATTACTATCACATGAAAGATTTGAATAGGCTGAAAGTTGTTCTTGCAGAGAAGAAAAGAACTAATAAGTGGCTGGCTGAACAGTTAGGGAAAAACTACTCAACCATTAGTAAATGGTGTACGAATACATCGCAGCCCGACTTGCAAACACTTGACCGTATTGCACAACTGCTCGATATGGATGTAAAAGACCTGCTGAACTCTACTCGTGACGACGTGATGTATATACCAGTACCAAAACAACAAATATAGGAGCAACTATGATTACAGGCGAGATAAAAGCGAAGATCGACCTGATATGGGAAGACTTTTGGACGGGAGGCATCACCAACAGCATCAGTGTGCTGGAGCAGATGACCTACCTCTTCTTCATGAAACTGCTTGATGACGCTCAGCAGAAGGCCGAGAGCAATGCCAACCTGCTTGGCACCAGTCTGGTGAACCCGACGTTCCCGCCGGGCGAGTTGTGGCACAACCCAGAGACCGACCAGGACGTGCCGTATGAGCGGCTGCGCTGGCATGTATTCCGTCATGACGACGGGGCGACGATGTTTCAGAACATCCGCATGAATGTATTCCCGTTCATCAAGAACCTGAATGCCGGGCGTGAGTCGGCCTACAGCCGCTTCATGGAGAACGCCACGTTCCTCATTCCCAACGCCCGCACCCTGCTGAAGGTTGTGGAGGGTGTTGATGGTCTCGACATGAACAACCGCGACACGATGGGCGATGTCTATGAGTACGTGTTGGGGAAGATGGCGGCATCGGGCACCAACGGCCAGTTCCGAACACCACGACACATCATTGCCATGATGGTGGAGCTGATGAAGCCTACCATCAAGGACACCATCTGCGACCCGGCTATGGGAAGTGCGGGCTTCATCGTGGAGAGCGCAAAGTACATCAAGAGCCATTATGCCGACGAGTTGATGAAGCGAGAGAACCAGGAACACTACCGTAATCGCATGTTCCACGGCTTTGATACTGACCAGACTATGCTACGCATCGGTGCCATGAACCTGATGCTTCACAGCGTCGATAATCCCGACATAGAATATAAGGACTCGCTTTCAACCGACAATACAGACAGTGATCGCTACACCCTCTGCTTAGCTAATCCACCATTTGCCGGAAGCATTGACAAGGAGGTCATCGCCAAGTCGCTGACGGCCATTGCCTCTACCAAGAAGACGGAGTTGCTCTTCGTGGCACTCTTCACCCGTATGCTGGAGTTGGGTGGTCGTTGCGCCAGCATCGTTCCCGACGGCGTGCTGTTCGGCACGTCGGCAGGACACAAGGCCATCCGCAAGGAACTCGTTGACCACCAGCGGTTGCAGGCCGTCATTTCCATGCCCAGCGGTGTGTTCAAGCCCTACGCAGGTGTGAGTACTGCCATCCTCATCTTCACCAAGACCAATAGCGGCGGCACCGATAAGGTGTGGTTCTACGACATGCGAGCCGACGGTTTCTCGCTCGATGACAAGCGAAATCCGGTCAGCGAGAACGACATCCCCGACATTATCCACCGTTACGAGCACTTGGATGAGGAAGAGACGCGAAGCCGCAAGGAGCAGAGTTTCTTCGTTCCCGCCGACGAGATACGCCAGAACGACTACGACCTCTCTATCAATAAATATAAAGAGGTAGAGCGCGAGCGCGTGGAGTATGAGCCAGTGACAGACATCATGGCACGGCTGGAGCAGACGGAGCAAGAATACCAGAAAGGATTTGTTGAACTAAGTCTCATCTTAAAAACCAATAGCGATGGAACAGAATAGTCCTCTTCAGTACGATGCTCTTCGTAGAGCTGTCGATGCCATCAAAGATGCTATACTACAGAGCCAGTCCCGAGCAGCACAGATGGTAAACCAGGAACAGTTGTCGCTGTACTATGGCATTGGCAGATATGTATCGAATCATTCCCGCAAGGGTTTCTGGGGAACAGGAGCTATTGACAATATCAGCAAGATGTTAAAGTCTGAACTACCCGGACTAAAGGGTTTCTCTGCTGAAAACATCAAACTGATGCGACGTTTCTACGAGGCATGGAAAGAGATAGAGGTTAATTCGGTAGTCCGAACTACCGAAAATACAAATATTAACAATTCGGAGTTGCCCATAAATTCGGTAGTCCAAACTACCGAATTGTCAAATGGTGATGTAGAGGAAGACGCAATCCACCAACTGCAACTTACTTCTGATGATAGTTTCCCGATTGTTGCATTCCTGAACATCTCCTTCACTCATCACGTAATGATCTTCCGTAACGCAAAAGACTATGATGAGCGTAAATACTATATACAGCTGGCATATCAGCAACGGTTGAAGGCTGATGATCTGGAGCACATGATAAAGGCCGGTGTATACGAACATAGGAGCAGTCTTCCCAATAATTTCTTCAAAACGATTCCTGACAAGAGATTGGCATTGCGCACTCTTCAGATGTTTAAGGATGAGTATCTTCTGGACTATATCAATGTGGAAGATATAGACGTGAGCGACCCAACCGATGTCGATGAGAGAGTCATGGAGAACAAAATTGTCATGAACATAAAGAACTTTATCATGACGTTTGGAAAGTCGTTCACCTACAAAGGCCATCAGGTGCATTATGACAAGTTGGGGCACGACCACTGGGTTGACTTGCTTTTCTTTAATCGTGAGCTTCAGGCCCTGGTGGTCGTGGAGTTGAAGAAAGGGGCCTTCAAACCAGCCTATCTTGGGCAGCTGGCTGCTTATCTTCGCATCCTTGACGATGACGAGAGACTGCCGGGTGAGAACCCGTCAGTGGGTATCATCCTCTGCAAGAAAGCCGACAAGGCTTACGTGGAGTATGTGCTGCAAGACTATGTGAAGCCCATGGGCGTAGCTACGTATCAGAACATGCAGCAGCGACTAAAGGAACTCCTGCCCCCAGAGGAGGATATAAAGAAAATACTCGAAGCTAAGGAGGAAAAGGAATGAGAGAGGGGTGGACATATAAGAGATTGGGAGAGGTATGCGAAAGTGACCTCGGAAAGACTTTGAACTCTTCCAAAGACACTGGTGAACTGCGTCCTTATCTTTGTGCGATAAATATACTTTGGGACAAGATTGATATCACGACTTTAAAGCAAACAAGATTTGAGGACTCTGAATTGGAACGATATACCGTCAGGAAAGGAGATCTGCTCATCTGTGAAGGCGGTGATATAGGACGTGCAGCTATATGGGACAAAGACTATTCAATACAATATCAGAACGCCCTCCATCGTGTCAGATTCACAGACAGCGTAGCACCACGTTTTTGTCTGTACTTTTTCATGCATCTAAAGAAAAGTGGTATTCTTGATAGGCGATATGGAAAGGGAATTACAATCAAACATTTGGTAAAATCATCCCTAATGTCAATACCCTTTCCTGTCGCTCCAATAGAAAACCAGCAAGCCATCGTTGCGGAGCTTGACAAGATAAACGAGTTGATTGGGCTGAAGAAGTCGCAGCTGAGTGACCTCGACAGCCTTGCACAGAGCATATTCTATGAAATGTTCGGTGACCCTGTGGAGAATGAGAAGGGATGGGAGGTGAAGAAGATGGAGGATATATGTACTAATATTGTTGATTGTCCTCATTCGACACCGAGAAAATCAGATTCTGTCACAGATTATCCCTGCATTAGAACCTCTGAACTAAAAGGAGGCGCTATAAGTTGGGACACGATGCAATATTTAGAGAAAGAAGAATACGAAATAAGAATAGCGAGACTAAAGCCAGAGGCTGGTGACATTGTATTTGGTAGAGAAGGAACTATCGGTGATGCGGTCATCCTGCCAAAAGGCTACAACTTTAGTTTGGGACAAAGAACGATGTTGTTACGTGCCAACACGGAAATCATCTCGAACATTTTCTTGCATAGGGTTATTTTGTCAGAGTGGATAAAGCAACAGATTGAGTATGTAAATGTGAGTAGTACTGTGGCTCACGTTAACATTAAAGATTTCAAACAGTTTGCTGTTCCCCTTCCCCCTCTACCCCTCCAGCAATCCTTCGCCGCCCAAATTACCGCTATTGAGCAACAGAAGCAGCGGATAACTGCATCGATAAAAGACCTTGAAACCTTACTGGCATCGCGGATGCAGTACTGGTTAGACTAAAAAATAAAAACTACGTTATGGGAAACTTTGATTTCATCAAGCAGATACCAGAAACTGAGGAACTACAGGAATACTGCAAGCAGGCGGAAAGGACGCAACGGGTAAGCCCGAAGCTGAGTGTCATCAATTGCCGCCTGGCCTTGGAGTGGACGATGCTTCAGCTGTTTGCCATGAAGCACATCGATGCTGATGGGCTGTCGCTTTCGCAGATGGTTGACCACGATGAGTTCCGTATGTTCATCGGTGCTGATCCTATATTCTGGCGTGACATTCGCTATGTGCGGACGATGGGCAACCGTGGCGCACACATCGAACTGACACCCGACAAGCGCATCACCGAGCAACAAGCCCTGTACACGCTGATAGACCTGCACTATGTGCTGGGCTACATCTTCCAGTCGCTGCGTTTGGTGAACCGAATCAAACCCTTCGACCGCGATATAGTAGGCAAGCGCGAACGCATTACCGTGGTGCAGCCCATGCGGCAGCCGGAACCCAATCCAGCTTTTGTGCAACAGGTGCCGGCAGACAATGTGGCTGTACCGCGAGAGAATATCACGATGCCAGAGAGTCCGCTGACAGAGGCCGAGACACGTCACCAGTTCATCGACATGCTGCTGACCGAAGCCGGATGGGAGGTGCAGCAGGATAAAGGTGTGCTAAAGCCCAGTAGTGCCTGCATCGAGGTGGAGGTTGACGGAATGCCCGACGGAAAGAAAGGCTATGTGGACTATGTGCTGTTCGATGCCGCCCTTAAACCAGTTGCACTGATAGAGGCCAAGCGTACCACAGTGAGCATCGAGGCCGGACGGCAACAGGCAAAGCTCTATGCCGACTGCTTAGAGCGTCGGTATGGCGTGCGCCCCGTCATCTACCTGAGCAACGGCTACAATACGGAGGTTATCGACGGTCTGGGCTACCCTTCGCGACAGCTTTATGGCTTCCACTCAGAGGAAGATTTACAGGTGTTGCACCTGCGCCGTCGTGAGCGTGGCACCATCAGCGACCTGAGTGTACGCGATGAGATTACCAATCGCGAATACCAGAAACGAGCTATCCGTGCCGTCTGCGACCATCTGGCACGGATGCACCGCTCGTCGCTCATCATTATGGCCACGGGAACGGGCAAGACCCGCGTGGCCGTGTCGCTCACCGATGTGCTGATGCGTAACCGCTGGGTGAAAAACGTACTGTTTTTGGCCGACCGCACCTCATTGGTGAAGCAGGCGAAAGTAAAAGGCTTCGCCAAGTACCTCACCGATGCCACCTTCTGCGAGTTGAACGACATGGGAGCCGTAGACAATGCCGAGAAGCGCAAGCAGGCACTGGAGGCCCGCGTGGTGTTGAGTACCTACCAGACGATGATCAACTATGTGGAAGCCGACGACAAGCCATTCAGCGTAGGTCACTTCGACCTCATCATCATCGATGAGGCACACCGCTCGGTGTTCGGCAAGTACGGAGCCATCTTCGACTATTTCGACTCATTCCTTATCGGCCTTACGGCTACGCCGCGTGATGAAGTGGCACGCTCGACGTTCAACCTGTTGCAGATGGACCCGGAGCAGACTTTTGCCTATGAATATGAAGAAGCCATCCGCGACGGCTATCTGGTTCCCTATCACGGCTTTGTTCGCAAGAGCCAGGTGATGCAGCAGGGATTCCAAGTGGCCACGATGGCCGCTGAAGACCGCGAACAGCTGCAACCCGTGTTCGACTACGAGAAGACGAAGTACGACCTCGATCCGTCGGAAGACTACGAGCGAGACATTGAGGGCAAGGAGATATTCAGTTACATCTTTAATATTGACACCATCGACAAGATGCTACAAGACCTGATGGAGCACGGTCTGCGGGTGCAGAGCGGCAACGTCATCGGCAAGAGCATTATCTTCTGCTACAACCACCAGCATGCTGAGTTGGTGGTGGAACGTTTCAAAGCACTCTATCCAGAGTTGGGCGATGACTTTTGCGCCCTCATCGATAACTACGTGAACTACGCCCAGACGCTCATTGACAACTTCGAGAAGCGCGACGAGATGCCGCAAGTGGCCGTGTCAGTGTATATGCTTGATACGGGTATCGACGTGCCGGACATCCTGAACCTCGTGTTTTTCAAGCCTGTGGTGAGCAGCATCCGCTTCAAGCAGATGATAGGTCGTGGTACCCGACTCTCGGAAAGCATCTTCGGCTACGGACAGGACAAGACGGAGTTCTATATATTTGATTGGTGCAACAACTTCGAGTACTTCAAGCAGAACCCCAGCGGCACAGAGACCACCGTTGCACAGTCGCTGGCCGAACGGCTCTTCTGCATACGCACAGACATCGCCTTTGCCCTACAGACTGCTGAGCACCAGGAGAACGAGGAAGAGAAGGCACTGCATGACGAGTTGAAGCAACGACTGATGGTACAGGTGGCCGAAATCAAGGACACGATGATCAGCACCCGTCGTGTGTGGCCGACGGTGACAAAGTTCCGTGATGCTAACAGTTGGACGAGCCTGTCAGCCCTCGATGTACAGGAACTGAAGGACATCATTTCACCGCTCATCGTCAGAAAACTGACGGATGAAAGTGCCGAGAAGTTCGACCTGATTATGCTGAACATAGAACTGGGTAAGCTATGCGAAGAGGTAGACACTATTCCGTCAGAGAACCGTGTGTTTATGATTTGCAAGAAACTGGAGGAGAAAGCTACCGTTCCTGTCATAGCCCAACACTTGCAGACCATCCGAGACGTGCAGAAGCGAGGATTCTTTGAGGATGCCTCACTGCGTCTGTTGGAGAACACCCGCAAGGAGCTGCGAGAACTGGTCAAGCACCTTGAAAGTGTCCAGTCGAAGAACTTCACCTTGAATATCGAGGACATCGTTACCGATGGTGGCGAGACCGAAACTGTCAGTCTGAGTGGAAACTCCTACCGCCAGCGTGTCATCGACTACATTCGTGAGCACCGAGAAGATGAAGTGTTCCAGAAAATTTTCCGACTGGAACAGCTCACACCGGATGACATTTCACAGTTGGAACGCATTATGTGGGAAGAACTGGGCACTCGCGAGGACTATAACCGCTATACGCAGTCCGATAGTATGAATGTGGCCATGTTCATCCGTTCAGTCATAAAGGTTGACCGTCAGGTAGCCTTGGAGAAGTTTACTAACTTCCTCAACGGCTCGACGCTGAACACACGCCAGATGGAGTACCTGAAGAGCATCATCGCCTACGTCTGTGAGAACGGCGACATCGAGCCGCAGACACTAATGAGCGTTTCGCCCTTCAACGATATCAACATCATCGACCTCTTTGACGACAAAGCCGTGCATGTTGGTAAATACGTGAATATGCTACATACTCTGATAACTGCATAGAATAGAAACGCTGCTATGATGGAAACCTTCTTTATAATATCGTTTATATTCGTAGTAGGCATATTCCTGACTCGTAGTAAGGTGGGAACAGCCATTTTGTGTATTATTATTGCCTTCGTCATTATTGGGGTAATAAAGGAGTCCCATCAAGAACAGATTGAGAAAGAAGAACATGAAGGAAAAGTGCAGATGTACCATGACGGCCATTGTGAGTGGGTTACCCCTGAAGAATATGGGGCAATAATAAAGAAAGAAGGGGAAGACCATTACCATAAGTGGGCTGTAGAACATCCTGAAGAGGCAGAAAAGGAACGCATAAAAGATTCTGTATTCCGTGCTCATTACGGGTATGGTTTAAGGTCGATTTATGACCCCAAATAGAAAAGAGTCAAAACTTATAACAGTATGTGATAATAGCTTAAAACCAACAAATATGAAAGTACTATCCATCAAACAGCCTTGGGGCAGCATCATATGTAGCGGTCTGAAGCACGTTGAGAACAGATCCTGGGGGCTGAAGACGCTCCCCCTAAGAATACTCATTCATGTAGGTGCGACGAAAGTGCCGAAGGACAACGATGACTATTTGCCCGAGGAATGGTTGTCTCTGATGCGGAATGCCCGTACAATGGGATTGCTGCCGGAGAATGCCGACCTGCCTTATTCCGCTATCATTGGTTGGGCCGATGTGGTACGCTGTGACGATCCAGGAAAGAATACGTCTGAGGTTTGGGCACAGAACGAGTTCACGGGATGGGTACTGGAGAACGTACATATCTTCGATGAGCCAATTCTTAATGTTAAAGGTAAACTGGGCATCTTCGATTATCCTATGGAGGAAAACGAACTGCCCGCATCGCGTCCTGCAGTATTCAACGATATTAAGGTGGATGGCGATAATGTTACTCTGCCTGTCAATGACTCTGTCTGGGAGCAGATTGAACATGGAAATCTCGACGAGATACAATACGACCTCACCGATGACAACGCCGAACTGTTCCTGAAGGAGGACGGACAGATGCAGCCCATCAAGACAATCACCATTACCAATAATGGACGTACTGCGAAATACGAATTGTTGGATGATACCTACGTTGGGCCATACCTCACGCCGGACAATCAGCCATATACCTTTACCAGCCTCGCCGGTGAAGAAGGCTATCAGTGGCTATTTATTCTGTTTGTACTTGGCAAAAAACTGTAAGTCGTATGGCAAGGATCGTCGATATCCTCAAACTCCAGCATGAGCATCCTGAGCGGCTACAGTTCGCTGAGGATGGCATGAGGGATTTTGGTTATAAGACGTGGTGCCTCCAGCTGCTGAAAGAGTTGGACGATGCCTATGTCTACAAAATCATGGATGCCGTATCGGAAGAGGACGACTACGATGATGGCGAAGAGAATGAGGATTACGATGATGACGGTGATGAAACCGAGGTAGAAACCTTTGGCTGTCAAGAGTGTGAGGCCATCGTGGCCGATTCAAAAGGAAACATCTATTTTACTATTGTGTTGACCTACGACGGCAATCACTACACCAAAGAAGAAATCAGCCGATGGCGGTATAGCTTCTTCGAGGCACTGCTCGACATATCGAAGAGAGAACAATACATGACCAAGGAAGAGTGCCTGGAAGAAATTGTCGGCATGACGGACTATCGTGTAGCCTCACTAATGCCGTACAATACGCCGGAGGGATATGCGGACATAGTAGCGTTGTAAAAATTATGTAAATATGGATAGGAATGACATTGAAGAAATGGCCAAAGACCTGATACCTCTGGCAGAAGAAACAAACGCAGGGGAGGCTCTTATGACGGCCGACTACGATGAGAAATGGGAGTTCGTCATGGGCTTCCGTAAGAAAAAGAAGTATAGAACATAAGGATAGTGTTTTATGAAGATAGTAAGTTGGAACATCAGCGAAAGTAAGCCTTGGAAGGTAGACCACCTTTTGGGGTTGAATGCAGATGTATTAGTTGCTCCTGAGATTACATGTCCTGACAAAGCATGTATTTCTGATTCTTACGATATAAAATGGTATGGCATAGAATACTTCTTCCATGAAAAGAAATGGAAAGGGTTGGGCGTAATCTGGAAGAAGGGAAATGGCCTTGTTCCTGAATGGTTCAACACCCAATTGGAATATGCTATACCGCTTATAGTTGAAGACTTCCTTGTCCTTGGCATTTGGCCAACAAAACCAACTGGTGGCAGACAGAAGAAGCCGTATCCACAGATAGTTCAGGAAATCATTGAGAATTATGCGAAGTATTTCAAGGATTTCAAGATGCTTGTCATTGGCGACTTCAATTGTTATGTAAATCAGTATGATGCCACCAAGCAATCAGGTGACATTTTGAAGGTAAATGATTTGTTGGAATCATATGGACTCAGCAGCCTTTACCATCAGCAGACAGGTGAGCAGTTTGGACACGAGACCAAGGCAACATATTTCCATCGTTTCCAAGAGTCTGACCCTTACTTCCTTGACTATGCATATACAAATTTTGATGTCGTATCATTTCGGCTATTACCCTGGAATAAAGAAATGAGCGACCATGTAGGACTTGAAGTAATATTCTAATATGGGCTGTTTGAAGATTGTTAACGAAAGAATGAGAAGTGCTGTTGTTTCCACGTTGTCTGGCAATGTGGAAACGATGAAAGATACGATTATTTCAAACCATTTCAAACCAATTGAAATAGCTTATTGGAACGGAGAAAGAAGGGGAGTAAATACAAATGGGACTCTAAATAGTTACCAGCTTGCATCCTTGAAACGGGTGCTTCCGCAAAGTGTGATGACTTTGTAGTTCTTTACCATTTTAATACTTTTGGAAATTATACTTTGCCCTCAACTCTTTCTTCTGCTCCTCACTCAGACTGGTGAAGTATCCTTTCCAACCTGGGCAGAAGTTGATATGCCAACGCCAGAACTTTCCCAAGAACGAATTGGGCTTCTGATCATATTTAGCCCTCAATTTGCACTTTTCACAATTATCTGCCATATTGATAAATCCTAAAGTATTGTAAAGTTGGATGCAAATGTACAAATAATCAATTAGAAATCAGTACCTTTGCAGTGAAAATTAATATGTTTTGTGAAATTATGAAGAAAATAGCTATTCCGACACGTGAAGATATGGTTGATGACCACTTTGGCCACTGTGCCTATTATACAGTAGTTACGCTTGATGAGCAGAATCAGATTGTGAACCAGGAACGTCTGGATTCTCCAGAAGGATGCGGATGCAAGTCGAATATTGCATCTGTCATGCAGGAGATAGGAATCACGCTGATGCTTGCTGGTAACATGGGCATGGGTGCCTATAACAAGCTGTCAGCCCACGGTATCTCCGTCATCAGAGGCTGT
>ODAI013085983.1_pt1 | contig 17960 bp, 26 predicted proteins | sample 1539321 | NCBI WGS metagenome assembly ODAI01 (sample SAMN02144231, study PRJEB22623) | gut metagenome | biome: sheep rumen | host: Ovis aries | place: New Zealand | reverse complement strand
TTCAAGACTGCTCAGAACGAACTTCCCTATGAGACCGATGGGCTTGTGATTTGCGATTCCGAGTGGAGGAACGAGGACAAGTACCGGCCAGATGGATGTAAGGCGTTCAAAATCAATCAGAGCGCAGGCATCACGAAAATCATTGGCTTTGACTGGGGTACGCCTAGCGCGAATGGCAAGTTCACGCCAGTTGCCCTTCTTGAGCCTATCCAGCTTGCTGGCACGACAGTGAAGCGCGTGACTTGCAACAACATCACTTGGATGGAGAAGATGGGCATTGAAATCGGCAAGACTGTCAAGGTGCTGAAGTCAGGGGAAATCATCCCGAAAATCATTGAGGTGATTGGTTGACATGGGAAACTTGGAAATCAATCAGCTTTTGGGGACAACCACAGTCTCTCCACCAAAGCACGTTATTGTGCAATCGTTCTCATAATTCTGTCCAATTTTCCAGTTGGAAACATTAGCCTCCACATCTGCTTTTGTCATGGAGGGAAGGTTCAGTCTTTTCAACAGTTTGCATCCTTGGAAGGTCATTCTTCCTATTTGTGTAGTTTGGGGGAGATCAAGTTCCTCAATTTCAGAGAACTGGAACGCATATGCGTCCACTGTTTTGGTTTTTGGCAGATGTACCGTTTTCAATGAATGGCATGAAGTGAATGCGTACTGTTCAAGAAACGTCACGTTTTCTAAAATGGCAGTTTCAAGCTACGTGCATTGAGCAAATGCGCTAGTTCCAACTCGATCCAACTATGGAAGATTGACTTCAACGAGGCTTGTGCAGCCAAAGAATGCGTTTCTTCCGGTGTAATTCGCCGATGGGATGCATATTGATTCAAGTTCTCTACAGTACGCAAATGAATATGATCCAATTGTCTGCAACTTGGGCAGATTTAAGTCTTTGATTTTAATATTTGAAAACGCATACTGACCAGTAGTTTCAAGTTTTGGTGCTATCAGGTATTTTACAGGAGAATCACGAAATGCTCCGGTGTTGACAATTGTGGCGTTTGGCAAGTCAACCATCTCAACTCCACTTTCCTGGAATGCGTCAACGCCAATTTCAATGACATTTGGTATGTTTATTTTGCTGAGGTTACTGCAATATTCGAACGCATCATCTTCAATTACTGTGGCATTTTGGAGATCAATTGAGTTTGGCGATACGTCTGGCCAATACGTGCCCCAATATGCCCCATGTGAATAATTATCGAAATTGTGGAAGCATTTTTTACAAACGCCCTTTGCATATGGGTCTACGATGTCTTTGTTCCCTATGACCCAGATGGAATATGTCTCAGGGGTCTTGTCCCTGAACGTATCGCCTTCAAGCAGATAATTGGGGCTTGCGTGGACTGGTCCAGATATGTACTGGCGTTCGTCATAAGTCAGACTTTCCATTGGGGTTGGTTCAGTTTCAACATCCTCGCTGACAAGATCAGAAATAAACGCCATTAATTTTGCCTGATGGTTTTCGTCAAGTGGAATTTCATGTGCAACGTCCACTTTTCTCTCATTGCGCTTCAACATCAACGAGTAGTCCTTTTGCGTGTATTTTGCGGAGGTTTCATTCTCATTCTGTTGTCCATCTCCTGGATTTGCGAAAATCTCCCGATTCACAAGTTTCTCGTTTATGATTTCACATTTCGGGAACAGCCGATTCTCTCCAATGAAAACGGCGTTGACTTTGCTGTTTCCCAGATATATCTGCTATACGCGCCCATTGTTGACGTTAAGTGCCATGTTCAAACCTCCACCCAGTCATCCGTTACGGTGAATTCCATGTTATCTATGTCTCTGTCCTCCAATTTGAGGCTGTCATCCCATCCTGGGTAAAATGGGAATCTGCATTCCTTGAACTCCTGTGAACCACCAAATATCATTCCCGGCTAATCGTCAATCAAATACCCACAAATGCTCCAGTCTGGGAAATGGTTCAATTCCCTTGCCCAACTTGAATTGTCTCTTATCTTGTTCGCCACTTTGTGCAAATCCCAGAAAAAGTCTATGGTTCTTTTCAACTCCTGTTTTCTTTCGTCCATCCATGAAACTGGATTCAAAGTGTCAACTGTGGCCAGCAGAAGATTCTGCCCCCAGAAAGTGGATTTGCAGTTGTTGTACTCGTCTGCAATTTCAGTAAATGCGTCAGAGTATCTTCTGAAGTCATACATGTAGAATCTGCTTTTCTTCTCCTGCTCTGTGAGTTCGGGATCGTTTATGTAATCGAATTGCGTTATCATGTTTACCTCAAAGAGCAACTGGGTGAGGAACAGGATTGGGTAGGTTTTTCTCAACCCACTGAGAGAAGCCTTTCTGACGTGTTCTGATTGGAACATTATCAGATTTCCAGCGTAGTTCAGGGAGTCGGCGTATGTTTGGTCCGTCCACCATGTCTTCTTTATGTCAACCATTGTGTAAAGTGTGGATTTGTGGCTTCTCAGGAAGTCAACCAGAAGATTGACGTTTTTAGTCCTTGTTTCCTTCACCATTGAGTTTATTTTTTCCGCCTGCACCCCATATCCATCGGACGATTTGTAATCGAAAAGGTCACTTACATAGTAATGCATGCCAAATGGATAGTTTATCCCCCATGCCGGACTTACTGAACAGTCAGCGTACTGTATCAAGTAGTTGCCAGAAAAACTGCTTGATGGAATCATGCTTGTGTAGTTGGGAGCCAATTCGTAAGTGTGCAGTTCATCCTCAAAAAAACCACCCCCAAAGCATGAAGTCACGTACATATAGAAATAATCATCATTGTTTGTTTCCGACGAAAACAGGTATTTTGAAGTGTCTATGTTGTAGCGGACTCTATTTGGAATTGACAACATTCCATATGTGGAGCCACCTTCAAGTCTTCCACCGTGGCAGTTAATTATGAGGATTTTGAGTTTGCTTTTGCTATTTCTAAGATTCGACATTTCAGATTCCAGAGATGAGTTCCTCCAGTCCTTGACTGTTTTGGTTTTCAGATCGTACTTTCCATACGTGGAATGAAGTTTTTCCATTATGGAAACGTTTCCACTGAAAGTTTCAGTGATTGCCCCATTTGGGTCCGAGTCGCTGTCGCATTTGAGATGGACATATGTGCATTTTGGTTCGCAGAACAGAGGAAATAACAAAATACCATCCCGTTTCACTGGAAGTTTTGACAGATCTGGAAGTATTTTTAAGTCTCCCTGATTATCGTACATGGCAAATTTCTTGAGGTAAGTCTTATCGTCATCAAGGGTTTCAAACTTGAAGTTATTGGCCTTTTTGAGTTTTTTGCGTGAAATGAAATGATGCCCAAATGGACTCAAACCTTTACCATATTTCAAGCACGATCTTAATCCATCTATGAGGAGCAAGTTCGAGTTTCTGACCTATATTTTGGTTTCAGTCTGGTTTTGTTCCGTCTTTGTTTTTTCAATCACCGCCGGGTTCTCTGATATGACGATAATCTGATGTGGATTGACGTTGATTTCACTTTTTAGCAGTGTCAGGTTGTTTTCATAGGGGGAAGTTATTGGAAAATTGAACAGAAATCCATCTGCCATGTACTGCTGTTCGGAAACGTCATCGTAGCGCGATATCCATGCTGTTGAGTCTGGACTTGCATGTACCATTCCGGCAGAAGTGCTGAATTTGGCCGATTTCCCCTGTGCCACTCTGTTCGCTTTCTGAAGCTGGTCTATTGCGTGCATTTCACGGACTTCACCATCTTTTTCAATGACTATGCTTCCAATCCTCTGCTTTTCATCTGGGAAATAAGACGAGATGATGATTTGACCAGTTTCGGGACTGTTCTGCACTGGCGGCTCTGTGTCGGTGGACAGTTCAGGTTGACTGCTATAGTCTCCACAGTAGAACTGGGCATTTGAGGTGAACTGGTTAACCTGTCCTGTTATTGTTACCGTGGCATGAACTTCCCACCATCCAAGACCTTCTCCCGGAGGAAGATCTTCTGGAGATTTGTAGTTGTTCTTCTTGAAATAATGGAGAACTTCCTGGGTCATGGCCAATCCTGGAAATTGCGTTTCAGATGTTGCAAGATATTGGTTCACGCCATATCCAATGCTTGCCCCACAACCATCGTCAATCTGGTAAATCCCAGCACCCCAGAAACTGAATCTGCTTAGATATCCCCGCCATTCACCCTCGCGCCAAAATGTTCCATCATCTTGACGAATTAAATTTCCATCTGAGTCTCTGTACCAGGCTCGTCCTCCCCCCTTTGCGTAGCATTTGGTATATCGGTTTATTATGCTTCCATTTTTTGGTATGAGAAGTATTTCCGGATAATCCCAATGTGGATCATCGGAATCGTTGAGATGTTCTTCGTAGGTATCGATTCTGTAATAGTCCCTTGGGTTATCAATTATTTCCGAGAACAGCCCACTTGGGTAGTTTATCGTCAGGGTTGAGCCAGTTTCCTGGAATGTTTTCTTGTAAGTGGCCATTTTCGTTCACTCAAAATTTAGTTTACTGGTCTATTATGAAATACAACGTGTTGTTGTCTATTTCACCTAACTGCTCATATGCGTCCATTGTAAGAACCTGGATGTTGTACCTTGCAATTGTTCCAAGACCTGAAGTGCGTTCATTCAACGTATATTCCAACTCGTCAATTTTATCGTCAATTCGGTTTACCGCATTCCCCCTTACAGTGGCTTCAGCATTTACAATTTCGGAGACTGAATCAAGAATTTCCTGATTTAGATCCGTCTGCTCAGATGTCTCCTCTTGAGTTCCAGAACCACCCGAAGATATGGAAATGTTGCCAGAACCAAGAAGCGAATGTCCATTTACGGTCTTGATGGAAATTCCTGAAATCAATTTTTCCTGTTTTCCCGTTTGCAGCTCCTGGATGTTTGTCTGCGCGTTTAGCAGTTCAGTTTGAATTTGGCTTTGGTCAAATTGATTGAATGTGTTGATCCCATCGCTTACTGAGGAACTGGTAACTGTTATTGTCTTGTTCTCCACCTTTCCCAGACCAATTTGATCTTTTGTGACAGTATGTGGATTTCCCTTGCTTCCTGCATGAGTTTCAAGTTGGGCGATTCTTCTGGTCAGGTCAGAATAATCCTGACCACTTCCTCCGCCACTTCCAGAATTGTTTTCCAATGATTCAATTCGACTTGACATTGATGACATCTCTTCGTGGATTGAGGAAACATCTGTTTGAATTTTTGATAGTTCAGTTCCAAAAACCACAACTGAGCTTTCAACAGTGGAAATTCTGGAAGCCAACTCCTAAGATTGTCCTCCATCTCGTTCCTCAATCGCAACAACCCTTGTTTCAAGATCTACAGCAACAGACTCAAGAGTTTGAAGACCATCTGCCATTCTGGTTGTATTCCCTTGAATGACTGTTATTCTTCCGTCAAGACCAGAAAGCCTTGACTCAAGGTTGCTCATTGACGTTTCGAGCGCCTGTACTTCGGTCTCAATTGAACCTACTTCATTCTCCCTTTGCGCCAACCCGGAGTCCATGACGGTGGCGTTTGCCTTAAGTCTGGAAACCCTATCGTTCAATTCAGGTTGAAGTTGAGATACTTCTTCTTCAAGCACAGAGACCTTTTGAGCAATTTCAGATAGGGTTATTGTGTTTTCCCCAACATCAACAGTCAAGTTCCCTATCTCTGTGTTATTGTATATGTTTCCAAATGTAGCCATAGTTTTGTTGTTTGATTTGTGATTTTCATTTATATTTACCATATACAATTGGGTTCAATTGCGGTATAATGTATGTATGGGAAACAAGGTTGACATATATGAGTGCGCACATTTTGAGTACGAGTACGATGACTTCGGAAAGTACTGTTGGTGTCATTGTCCCGAAAGCGGCCATAGGGAATGCCCAAGTGAGCAAATCTACGCAATGCAGTTCTGCCCATGCTTCATGAGGGGAAAGTTGCGTGGAACATGGGAACCTGACGCCTATGAAATTGACTACGGGGAGAAGTTCAAGGAGCAGATGGTCAAGGAAGCCAATGAGCGCGAATTGAAGGAACTTGCAACGCTGAAATATCTTAAGAGGAAGTACGGAAAATGAAGGGACTTGAATACAGAGACAATAGAATGAAGTGCGAGTTGTTCTACTTGAACGACCCGACATGTGCCGAGAAGCCTTATTTGAATCCAGAGCCAGAAATCACCGTGGTTCAGGATTTCAAGGTCAAGGACTACAAGGAGGCAATTCAGTTCACGAAGGAATGGAACGAGAAGCATCCAGATCATGTCCATTATTGGAGGCACAAGCACGACCGCTCCGATTGTGGGCTTTGGCACAAGGATGGAGTCTGCAGCTTTGGATTCAACGACGTTGACGAGTGGTTCAACAAGAGACTTGTCAAGTACAGAATCCAGTTGAAGAAACTTAAGAAGGACTTCGCAAGGCCAGAAATCCGAAATGACGAGGTGAAGCGCGTCCACTACTGCAACAAAATGACGAACGTCCTTACGAAGGTTGGGTTGATTCGGAAGATGTCCGCAAGCAAGTTCTTCCGTGGGATTGTTCAGGCGTGGATTTCAACTTGCGATTGGTGCAGTTGGTGGTTCAAGGACTTCTGGGTTGACAAGTTCAAGGATTGGAAATGGAAGCGCGAGAAAATCTCCACTTGGAAGAAAACAGGTCATTCTCCAGACGAGTGGTGGTCGCTTGAACTCCATCTACTTGAGACGCTCAAGTTCAACCTCAAGAAGATAATCCAGGATGGAATGGGAATCAACAGCGTTTTCATTGAGGACGTTTTGAGGAAACGCCATGCCTACGACCTTGACTTTGACCTTGAGAAGGAGTTCATCAAGATCCACATGGGAAATGACATTGGTGGGGTTGAAGAAGAGGCCGTTGAACTTCAGAAGCAGACATACGGGCGCATCTGCCACCTTGTTGACCTCTATACCTTCTATCTGAACCAGGAGGTTGACAACAAGGACATCTACGGGCATCCCGAGTTGAGAACCCCTGACATGGTTGAGACATACATTGAAGGGACATACGACATGATTGACTACAAGGACATGCTGGAGAAGGGCAAGAAGTGCTGGGATGAAATCTGGGACTTGGTGAAGAAGTACGGTCAGCAGATGGGGGACTGACATTGTTCAATATTGGTAAATATTGATATGATTGAATATCAATATAAACCAAGTGGCAACATATGCGTGTCAATGATGAAGATTTCAATTGACGAAACCACAGACACAATACATTCAATATCAATATTGGGTGGATGTCATGGAAACATCACTGCAATAATGAAACTCCTTCGGGGGAGGAAGGTTCAAGATGTAATTCAGGAACTGGATGGGATTCAATGTGGCAGACGTGGTACTTCATGTCCAGATCAGATAGCAAAGGCGTTGAAACAGTACGTTGAAGGAAGAAAAAATTAATTTCAACGTAATTATTGTAAATAATACCACAAAGCTCTTTCAACAGAGGTAATAACGCAATGGCAGACTTGAAAGAAAAGAAATTTGGTTTTGTGGTATAGAACCACAATCATTGTCACCCATATCCTCCATTCCCTGGACCAATTCCTCCTGGGATAAACATGCAGGATTGGATAAACTACATAAACTCTTACATTGACGTTAGGGCAAGACAAATGTACGAGAAGTTGAAGGGGCTTGTGGTAAATCCTTCAACTCCTGTTGACAATCCAGTTAAGGATTATATTTTGCTCCGAGACAAAACAAACAGTGAAGTCCATGTTCTGTTCATCAAGGATGGTTCAGTACACAGTCAGTTGTATGGAACTTATGACGATGATGGAAAGATTACTCCTGACCCAGATTTCGACATGTATTGGGATGACGAAACTGGAAGGGGAATTAAGAAAATGCTTGAATAGGAGCAGATATGTACAATCAATTGATTTTGAAAATCAAAACTTTAATTCTCAACTGACCTTCAAGCGAAGGTCAGTTTTGTGTCAATATGGCACATTATTTTATTTTCCAATCATCCCAAATGTAATTTGAGCCTGACTTGAACCAATCAACGTTTGGTTTTATTTTACCTCTGTCGAATTGATTTGTTGATTGTTTTTGCACGATATTTGTTTGGCACTGGTGGATTTGAGGTGGGGGTGTTTCTTGTATTTGTTCGCTGTTTTTATTTCCATTCTATTGAGAACCAGGAATGAACAGAATGGACGTACCAATTCCCACAAGAAAGGCTATGATGAGTGGTTTCAACTTGTTCATGTGTGTTTCTCCAATTGTTGCTATAATATTTACTTTTACCCTCAGGTTTTCAATTGTCTTGAGGTAAATATACATGAATGGTTATAAGAACCTTCAACATGAGGAAACATATTATGGCTTCAAAAGTTTCATTTAAGATAACAATAAATGAAAAGTTCACCTGTCCAGAGGACACTTACAACGAAGGGGTGAACGATGACGAGTTCAAGCCGGCGTACAAGTCTGGTCAGTTGATTTTTGTGGAGGATTTGGGGAAGATCTATCTGGACTTCCATGGACTTCGCAAGTGCTATACTCCAATTTCCACAATCCACAATGGTCTCAACTACATTGGAATTTCGGAAACGGATCCAATTACAGTTGGTGTCACCATAGATGGACAGCTCATCACGCCAAGCGAAAAGGACATGGTGGTGTTTGGAACCAAGGAGTACATTTACAGAGATGGTTCAAATGGTCTTGGATGGTATGAACTTGGTAACGAATCTTCACCTGCTTGGGAGGATGATATCACTTGGGGAGACGAGACCGGAAACGAAGGTTGATTTGTTCGTAAATTGACATTGAACGGGTGGTGAATGGGTGCGCTCCCACACCACCTTGAAACAACACACGCAAAACAGAAAAACAAACATGGCAACACAACCAGTAAAATTCCACAGCGTTACCGCCTAGAAATACAACGCCATCCAGACACCAGAGTCCGGAAGCCTGTACTTCATTACTGACAATGGCGAGATACGCAAGGGTAGCCAGCACATAACTGGCACGAGGGTCTACACTGCTGTTGACCCAACGAATGGCACGAAGCCACTCAGTGAATTGACAATCCTTCTCAATGGTTCTGCTCCAGGTGCGAACAATCAGCCAAAGAAGGGCGACATTCTCATTGTTGACCAAACATTGAAGGCTGCTTCGGGTTCAGATGCTGCCGTAATTGCAAAGGCTGCATATGCCCACAATGGCACCGATTGGGAGGCTTGCGATGGAAATGTTGACGCTTCCAAGGTGATTCTGACAAATGACATCCTCATGGCCGGAAACTACGACAAGGTTGGAAATCTCACGAAATCGACTACGGGCACCGCAACATTCGCCACAGGAGGAAAGTCAGTTGCCGAGGCACTTCAGGAAATTTTCACCAAGAAGCTCCAGCCATCTGTCACTCAACCAGTTGTTACATTGAAGATAAACAATGCTGACGCGAATTACACGAAGTCTGTTGAGGTTGGCGAAACTGCAACGATTCCAAATTATGCTGCGTCCTTGAGCGCAGGTTCATACACATATGGGCCTGCCACAGGAGTTTCGGCACAATCTTGGTCCGTTGCTGAAACAAAGGACAATACTACACAGACTAGCGCAACTGGCACACTTCCTTCCATAAAGGCATCAGACGCCGCCCAATCCTATACAGTTACAGCAACAGCAACCTACAATGCTGGTGCAACGCCAAAGGACAACATTGGTGGAACCGCCACTGTTTCTGGAATTGCGGCTGGAAACAAGTCTGCAAGTCATACGGTTACTGTCACAGGTTACAGAAAGTGGTTCTACAAGATTGACACAGATGGAACTGGAACAATTGACTCAGCGTTCATACGTAGTGGAGTGAATGGTGGCAATTGCGAAACAGCAGTTGAAAAGCAGTTCACCGCTGGTACTGGGGCTGTGCGCATTGTTGTGGCAATCCCAAAGAAAACCTCTGGAACCGCATCAATAGACGGCGCGAAGACGCTCACGAATGTCATTCTAGTTTCCGCGTCAAATACGCCTATTCCTGAACACTACAAGAAACAGGACGCAACTGTGAATGTGAACGATGCTTCTGGCGAGAATCCAATCCCATATGAGGTTTGGATATACAAGCCAGCTTCAATCTCACCAACTGAAATTCACAAACTCGTAATTGGTTAATCGGAGGTAACAGACAATGGCATTTAACTATACAGATTAGGCAAACGGCGTTGGCGTTCCCTTCAACTACACGAGAGGAAACCCACTTCCACTTGATGCATGGTCTCTGTTCATGACATATGAGCAGGCAGACAGTTATGCGAAGACAAATCCTGTGTCCTATCCTGGTCAGATTGTGTCCGTCATTGGCGATGGAACGCCAAACGCCTATGTGATTGCAGCTGGCACGGAAGTTCATGAAGACCCAGAAAACAACGAATCTCCAATGGTTGAGGACAAGTCATCCCGCAGGTTGATTCAACTTGGTCAGCAATCCGAATCCGGCGCGGATATCTACTGGCTCCAGGCAAATGGTCAGAGATATGACGATGAAACTCCGGGTACTGATGACCCAGAACCAAATCCATAACAACGATAATGGTAAATAACAATAACAACAACAAAGAGGTATAACACACAATGGCTACACAAGCAGTAAAATTCTACTCGGTGTCATCCTTGCCATCTACGCCAAACAACGCGGCCTTGTACTTCGTCAACAATGGCGAACTCTACAAGGGAGCGCAGCGCTTTGGTGCGAACAAGGTATTCACAGTCCCATCCGAAACTGATTAGACAGCGGAAGGATTCAATTTGGCATCTGCCCTTACCGCAGCTGGCGTGACTGGAGCGGTTGGTGGCGACATCTTGACGGGATATGGAGCAGCGAAGGTGTTCAATGGTTCAACATGGATTGACCTTGGCGCTGACGTGAGTTCCATCATTGCTCAAATCTCCGACAGCACTTCCACCTCCACGGCGAATGGCATCACGGTCTCCGTGACAACCTCCGATGGTTATGTGACTGGCGTTGAGGTTGGCGCATCTCAAATCTCGTGCGACAGCGTGACGGCTGGCACAGGCACATTCACCAACTTGGTTGTTTCCTCCGTTGCAACGTTTGATGTTACGGAAATCTCCGCTTCCTCACTTACGGTGAATGGAAGCACGATTGAGCAAATCGCAGGTGCGCAGATTGCAGCATCCGTCCTTGCTGGTTCAATCTCCAGCTCCACTGGAACGAGCCTTGTCAATGAAGGACAGGTTGTCAACTATGTCTCTGCCCAGTTGGAGAGCTTCGGCAACGCAATGCACTTCACAGGCGTTGTGACTTCGCTTCCTTCTGAGGCATCCGCAGGCGACATCGTTGTGATTGGAACTCCCGAAGAGGGAGAATCCCTCCCAGCGGGCTTGTCTGCCGGACAGGAATATGTCTACGATGGCACGAAGTGGGAGAAGATTGGCGATGAGTCCGTTCCAAGTGGTGGTTCAAGCACCAGCACGATGAATGGCGTGAGCGTTGAGGTTGTCACTGCTCAGGCTACCGCAGCCCCAACAGTAACCCTTACTGGATTTGGTGACGCAGCAGCCAAGAGCGTTTCCACGACACTCGATGCTTCTGGAGCAAATCTTCCTACTGAAGAGGCTGTGGCGGCTTATGTTTCCACCGCGATTTCCGCGGCTGAACTTGTTTGGCTTGACGAGAACAACGCTCCAATCACTACCTAAATCCCCAATTGAACAAGATTCAATATGGGAAATGAATTGGGTTCCAGGTAAAAACGCCTGGAACCTGATTTTTTGTCAACTATTTTTGTAAATAATAACATCCCCAAACAAGAGGGGACAATAACGTTATTAAACTTCTTAAGAAGAGGAAAATACAAATGGCACAATAGGTTAAATTCTATTCAACTACAGCCACCTCGTTTGCCGCATTGGCAACCAAGGATGGAGCTGGAGTTTATTTCGTCAATGGTGGCGAACTCTACAAGGGAACGCAGCGTTTCGGTCTTGGACGAGTCACTGTTGACGCAAATTTCGTTCCATCCACTTCTACAAAGGATGGTCAGGCTCGTGGTGATATCGTTGTCACAGGTTCTGGCGCAGGCTGGGTATACGTTGATTCTACAAATGGGTGGAAGCCAATTGGTGGCGACACCTCCGATCTTCAGAGCGCATGGCAGGCTGACATCTCCACTTGGACCTCTGGATTGGTTTCTGGTGGCGAGGGTTCTTACATCACTGGAATCACGCAAGACGCTGATGGCAAGGTGACTGCAAGCGCAGCAGCATTCCCAACACTCGCAACCGGCACAACAGATGGCACGCTGAAACTTGGATCTGGCAATGATGCCAAGGTTTCTGGTTGGGACACGGTAAAGACCGACATCTCCAACCTCCAGGCAGTGGTTTCCTATAGTGGATCTGGCGACAGTGTTGTGACCGCAACAACAGGTTCCTTCACGAACTTGACGGTCACAAGCACCGCGACATTCAGTGCAACCACAGTTTCCGCTGACACCCTCACGGTTGGTGGTACGCAGGTAAACAACATCGCTGCTTCAAGCAAAACTGGTGGAACTGAAGGTGTTGCTGTCACTGTTAGCACCGCAAGGGGTGGCGTGACGGACGTTGGAGTTGCCATCACATCCGCAACACTTCTCGACACCCTTGGTTTGACAGACTTCTCAGGAAAGGATGTTGTCACGGCAATCGGTCCATCTTCTGGAACTGGCGCAGCTACTGACAACCAAGTTCCTACGGCTCTGGCGGTTGCCAAAAAACTCGCAACGCTTGACAACGCGATGCATTTCCTTGGTGTTGGAACAGTAACGAGAAACACGCAAACTGGTGCAATTACAGTCACACCTCCAGCGGGAACCACTCCCGCGAAGGGCGACATCGTTATTGACTCCACATCAGGGCTTGAGGCAATTTGCACGAATGCTACTGGCCCAACATGGGAACTCATTGGCGACAATGCGTTGTATGCTTTGAACGCCTATTCTTCAACGGCATCCGTCTATACTGGCGTGGATACCGTTCCTGAAGCACTTGACGCAGTTGGTGCAGCGGCCGACACGTTCCAGGCAGCCCTTGATGCGAAGGTTACTGGCGTATCTCAAGTTTCCGACACGGGCAATGCATCTAACCTTGTGACTGCGGGTGCTGTGACTAACTATGTTTCTCAGGAGATTGGCAAACTTGGAACAGCGGCAAATAAGGACTTTGCCACAACTGTCACCTCAAGTGGCGCGGACCTCCCAACCTAGGCTGCAGTTTACAGCCATGTGAAGGGAGTGGTTGAGGCACTTGATTCCTCCGTTTCCTCCACCGAGAACAGCGCCCTCAAGGTTGGTGTTCAGCAGGTTGATGGAAAGGTTACTGCAGTCACTGCCGAGTTCGTGTGGCTTGACGCATCTGGTTCAGTTATTGAATAATCAAGCGAAAGTTTGCATTATGCACAACGAGAGGTCTGGGGAAATCCCAGACCTTTTCGTTTTTTAGTATAATTGAGAGTAGCAATATTGAAAGGTAACGACAGCTATGGCAACAACAAAGAAGAAAACCAGCAAGAAGTCCAAGAAGGGCGTTTCAGAATCCACAACCACGAAGCCAAAGAAGCTTCAGATTCTCATTCCACAATACAAGGAGACAGAAGAGGTTTTGAAGCCACTCCTTGACTCAATCGCGCTTCAACAGGGAATTGACCTCGCGGAAGTGGGGGTAATCATAGTGAACGATGGAAACCCAGACGCAAAGTTGTCTGACAAGTTCTTGAAGTCCTATCCATTCAAGATTGAATACTACATGGAGGAGCATAGGGGCGTTTCTGGAACGAGGAATTCGTGCCTTGACCATGCTACTGCTGACTACGTAATGTTCTGCGATGCGGACGACATGTTCTTCTCCATGGTTGGATTGAACGTTATGATGGTTGAGATGGACAAGGGATTCAACTCCCTGACCACGAAGTTCTACGAGGAAATCAAGAGAGATGGCAAGTTCTGGTTCACGGAACACAAGCAGGACAGGACGTTCGTGCATGGAAAGTTCCACAAGAGGCAGTACCTCATTGACAAGAACATTCGGTTCAATCCAGAGTTGACAGTCCACGAGGATTCCTACTTCAACTACATGGCGACTACTCTTGCAGACGACCCCGATTCAATCAAGTATTCGGACGTGCCAATCTACCTCTGGAGGTGGCGTGACGAGTCCGTATGCAGGCATGACCCATTGTACATGCAGAAGACATACAAGAACTACCTTGATTCTATAACCGCCCTTGTTGATCAGTTGACACAGCGAGGAAAACCTGACAACGCCAACATGCTTATCTGCACCCAGATGTTCGACACGTATTATTTGATGAACACTCCAAGTTGGCTCAAGCAGGACAATCAGGAATACAGGCTTGACACCGAGAAGAGGTTCAAGGAGTTCTACGAGAAGTATGGCGAGAGGTTCAACAAGCTGGACAATGCGTTCAAGCTGACGGTATCAAACCAAGTACGCGCGAACAAAATCAAGGCTGGAATGGAAATGGAGAAGCAGACCTTTGAGCAGTGGATTGACTACATCAAAGGACTTTGATTGCTGAGCAATTGAATTGGGGGAGAAAATGAAGGTTGGTTCTTTATTGAACCAACCTTTGTTTGTTTTTGTTGAGGTTTGTTCTCAATTATGCTACGATTGAAAATCACCATCTGTGCAATGAATTGTCACTCCATTGTCATTTGCATTGTTAAGTCCAAATGGATAGTTTGTCATGCCTTGAACAGTGGCTTTGTCTTTCCCTTCAAATGTAATGTTCGTTAGTTTTTCACAACTATCGAACGCCCAATTCCCGATACTCGTCACACTATTGCCAATTGTCACACTCGTAAGGTTGATGCAACAGTAGAACGCATTGTTACCTATACTCTTCACACCATCGGGAATCGTCACGCTCGTAAGATTGCACTCGGCGAACGCCCCGGACCCAATGCTCGTCATGCCATAAGGAATCGTCACACTCATAAGCTTGTCACAAGTGTAAAACGCATCATCCCCGATGCTCGTAACGTCATTTCCGTTTGCATCCTTGCTTGGGAGTATGACTGAAACTGCACTGGATTTTTCATTGAATCCAGTAAAAGTACCATTTGTTATGGAGGCATCTGATTCAAGCCACTAGCCATCAGATCTCATTTTGTAAAGAACCTTGCCTTGTGAAGCAGTTGGTTCTGAACTTCCTGTTATGATTGTAATGTTTCCACCATTCAGCGTTCCTATTGTAACCATTTTGTCTTTACCTCATTTTAAGGTGTTTTCACTATTTACCATTTCCATCATTTGTTGTATAATATAGTGAAGGAGATAATAACATGTCTGAATCGAGCAAATCAATAACGATTGGTGGAACAGGGTTCTTCAACCTCTTGTTCCTTGTGTTCCTTGTCCTCAAGCTGACGAAGGTGATTGACTGGAGTTGGTGGTGGATTACGGCGCCTCTTTGGGGTCCGATTGGGGTTTGCGTTGTTTTAATCATAATCGGAGCCATTCTGATAGCATTGGCGGATGGTTACACACATGGAAAACAAAGACCCTAAGATAGTCTGCTGCCTCACTTCATACCCAAAGCGCATCAAGAACTGCTATCGGGTGGTGAAATCCCTGTTGGAGAACACCATTGTTCCCGACAGGATTTACCTCACATTGGCAAGACCACAGTTCCCAAAAGACCTTGACGATTTGCCACCTCTTCTCAGGGAACTTGTGGTTGAAGACCCACATGTTTTCATCAATTGGGTTGATGTTGACACAAAGGCGTTCAAGCAGGTTCTTCCAGTACTTCAATTCCTTGAAGACGATGACTTCATCATATGCTGCGACGATGACATCCTCTATCCAACCGACTACATTGAATCCAGATTGGCTGACTTCAAGGCGTTTGGTGGAGTTCCATTAACCGGATGCTTGACACAAAAGGGAAGAACCCTCTACGAGACATGGGGGATTCCGAGTTCAACTGGGTACGTATGCTGCTTTCAGAAGAAACACATATCCAACATTGAGAGGTTCGTTGACAACAAGGTTTTGAAGACGTTCAATGCCGATGGGACATACGCCATGGTTGAGTGGTTGAATGGATATGAAGCGCATGACGTGACTAAATACGACAGGGACTGGATGCATGAAAACTGCTCATGGAACGAAACCTTCCCTTCAAGGGAGAATGGCGTGTACATGTTCGGACACGACATGCTTGAGGTTTTCAGAAATCGTGTTTGCGAGTTGACGGGAATGGACATCTTTGACAGCAAGTCCGCATTGTTCAGCAAGGGGTTTTTCAAGAATGGTTGACAGAAACTACATATCTGATTGCGTGTTTGACTGCATCCCCGACGGTAGGTTCTGGGTTGGGCCGATTCTACTTCACACCCCAAAGTACACTTACGAGGACGAGAACTTGCGGTTGATTGAAGACCTTGAGATGGATTCCATGGACATAACGGCACTTGTATATGACGTGTGCAGCATGGTTGGGATTGATGGCAACAACCTTGACAGGGGCAGAAAACTTGAGACCGTAAAGGACTTGATTGACCTGGTTTGGGACGAATATCAGAAGCAAATCGGAAATGGTAAATAACCTTTGACATATATGAGGTTATCATGGCAGTAGGCAGTTTCATTTGTTCAGAACTTTCGGTTGAGGAATTGACCGCGATAAACGTGGTCAGAACAAGGACAACTTATTCGGTGACGATTTCCAATCCAGACTCGGTTGACTAGTCACTTTGGACTGTTGCTTTGATTAAGGATGACGATTCCTATGTTCTCAATCCAACTGCAGGGACATACACTGGAATTGTTGCGATACAGGTGAATGGAACGGCATATTAGACCCCATAGAGTGGGAATTCCACATATTACAAGGTAACCGGAGCGAACAACTATTCCTATCTCAATGGATAGACATCTCCAGTTACAACGAGATACCACCTTGACTTGACCCAAAACACCACGATTCAATTCTTTGAGGAGTCTCCTGTGCCATCGTACAGCGTTCAGATTGTGAATGATGAGAACAAGTATGGTGGTTATCCATCCGGACGTTGGACGATGGTTCTCACAAAGGGCGATGGAACAACTGTCACGGCAAGTGCGTTCACGACATATACTGACATTGTTTCAATTCAGATTTCTGGTTTGGCATATCAACATGATAGTGATGGTGGTTCTGCGTGGTATGCCGTATATGGAGAAAACAACACATTGTATTTTGCTGGTAATAGTTCACCAGACACAACTACATACACTTTGAATTTGACATAGAACACAATGATAGTTATGAGCTTGACAGTAGGATGCTTCAGCAAGAACATGATGGTTCGCATGGCAGATGGTACAGACAAGCCCATTGGTCAGGTCAGACCGGGGGACATGGTAAAGGCGTACAACTGCGAACACAACAAGGACAATGAGGAACTTGTCAACAGCGAGGTCAGATTCTCGTCTGCAGGATTGTATCAGACAGAGCCAAAGTACGAGAAGTACACCTTCTCCAATGGAACCGTGATTGAGATTGTGAACAGAGACCGTCTCTACAATGTGGAGGAGAACAAGATGAAGTGGACTGACGAGTGGGCGATTGGAGAACACGCCCTCACATACGATGGTCAGGAGGTTGCTTTGGTTTCCCATGAAACCATCCACGAGGAGATTGAGTTCCATGTTTTCGCCAACGACTACTACAACTACTTCATCAATGGATTGCTTGCTGGACAGAAGATGTCAAGATACCCATTTTTCCCATCAAGGGGATTTGGAACGTCCTCCATCACTAAAAATTGAGGTATAATTGAACCATGAAGAAATTCCTCTACAACATATGGGCAAAGTTCCTCACCTGGTTCGGCAAAATCAAGGTGCTTCCATTCAATTTTCTCCCTGGACTTGCGATGGAGCAGAAGTATTACATAACAGGCTACGACATATTTGACATTCTCAAATACATCTAGCCTGGGGATGTC
>ODAI012488231.1_pt1 | contig 17961 bp, 13 predicted proteins | sample 1539321 | NCBI WGS metagenome assembly ODAI01 (sample SAMN02144231, study PRJEB22623) | gut metagenome | biome: sheep rumen | host: Ovis aries | place: New Zealand | reverse complement strand
GCGCACACCGCAAGGCCTGATGGGCACCTCGATGAGGACGGAAACCAAAGCTGTTGGGACTGAACTGAGGTTCGTATAGCGGTTGCAAGATTTGGGCTATACTTTGTTGGACTAAGCGGTCTACTATGGTAGGAATGCCGAGCGGACGCTTCTTGCCGTTATCCTTGGGTATCTCGACCCGTCGGACAGGATTAGGACGGTACTTGCCGTCCAAAAGTTTCTTTACTAACTCATCCTTATGGCTGCGCAGGTAAGGCAAAAGTTCTTTTACCTCCATGCCATCGATACCGCCACTTCCCGCATTGCTCACGACCCGCTTGTAGGCAAGGTTCATGTTGCTCGGCGAGATGATGTGAGTCAGTAAGTCACCCTCTACGATTGGTACTTCCACAAGGTTGTTTTCAATTATCCCCATGCAAGTCTGCACTCCATGCGTACATCGGGATTCCGTCCTTGTCTCTGCATGGCAGCCTTTTCCTGTTTTCTGCATTTCTTCCTTCATAGGGTAATCTTCATTTACTACTTGTTTAACTAAAGTTCTGCCCTTCCCTACTTGTATCGACTCCTGTAGGTACTATGGCATCTGCTGACTTCTCGCAGTTCGTTGTTACTACTTGCCTTGTGGGCTCGCCTGCGAGACCTCTCCAGTTATGGACGTATTCTTTCCATCTTATACCTGCCACATTTACACCGGTCGTTCCGTATAGCTATAGGACTTTAGTGTTCTTTGCCGCCTCATCCACGACCATATGCCTTGTATGTGGTTTCTGTACGTCAGGCCAGATGTTTGTCTCGGGCTTCCTTCAGATTCTACCTCGCGATAGACACCCTTGCCTCCGACTATACGCTTCCCGCTATAAGGGCGCATTTGGGACTTTCACCCATTAGAATACGTTCGTGCTGGACGAACAAAAAAGAAGGCTTGCATCGACAGCAAGCCTTCGTTCGTATAGGGACATCAATGACACAAGGTATCCTGCCCCCAGTGCGTCATTTCTTCTCTTCGACAGGCATCAGGAAACGGTCGCCCGTAAGTTTGAGCTGCTCCTTGACATAGCCCTCAGGCATGCCGGGACGCTTGATACGGGCACCACGGCCATACTGGTCGCGCTCGAAGCGGCGCTGCTTGTCGGTGGGGCGCACGGCGCAGTCGTTGTACTTCACGATGAGGTGGAAGGCCAGCTGGCGCCAGCAGTCGATCATCTCGTCGCCCTTCTGACAGCTGTAGTCAGTGAGGAAACGGACTCGTGCATCACCCTCAAGGGCCTGCGCACGCACTTCGGTCTGGGCCTGCAGGCGGTCGTACGACTGGTCGAGCGAGTCGCGCACCTCCTTGAGCGAGGGGAAGAGCATCGAGTAGCGGGGATAGACCATGTTGCTGACCCAGTTGCACACCCAGAAGGCATTGTCCATGGAGAAGGTGATATCATCGGCACCCTCGCCCGAGAAGCACTTGGGCAGGCGCGTCATGCAGGAGTACATCGGGGTGTAGGCCACCATGTTGCCGTCGTCGTTGCCAAACCAGAAGCATCCTCCAATCTCACGGGGCAGCCAGGAGCGCATCTGCGAGATGAACGACCAGGCCGTCTGGAAGGTAGAGATAGGACGCTCGTTGAAATACTCCTTGCCATCGTGCTTGTAGGAGAGCGGCGAGAGGCGGTAAGGCATCTGGAAGATGCCGCCTCCGATGTCGCCGTCCTTGTCGAGGGCGAAGGGTGTGCCCTCATAGTGGTCGCGCATGGCATCGCGCAGGTCCTGCAGCGAAACTTTCTTGTTGGGGATGATCCAGAGGGGCATGGGCTCGGCATCCTTCTCGATGCCTGCTGCATAGGGCACGTACTTTGAGAAGTCGTCGGCAAAGCGGTTGAAGAAGCTCCACACGCGGGCCTCACAGTAGCGGCGACCCGAGAAGTCGGGGGCGGCATAGGCTGCATTGTAGCTGAACTCGGCATCCTTGCCCGAGAACCAGCCCATGGTGCGTGCGTACTTGACGACATTGTCGGAATAGCACACCAGATTGGGTACGGACTTCTTGCCGCCTACGGGGTATTTCTTCTGGAGATCCTTCAGTTTGACGGGCGTATAGCGGCCGTCGAGGAAACGGGTGATGCGGCTCTGGTTGGCGTGGGCTGCCACGGCATCGTCAGGGATGCGGACGGCCACCCACACGGTGCGCTCCGCCGACTTGGTGCGGTCGGGGCCGCAGCCCATCATCTCGAGCATCCAGGCCTCGTTGGGGTCGGCGATGGAGAAGGTCTCGCCCTCGGAGTAGTAGCCGTACTGCTCTACGAGGGATGTCATCACCTGGATGGCCTCACGGGCCGTACGGGCACGCTGGAGGGTGACGTAGATGAGTGAGCCGTAGTCGATGATGCCGGTAGAGTCGGTCATCTCGTGGCGACCTCCAAAGGTAGTCTCACCGATGGTGAGCTGCCACTCGTTGGTGTTACCGATGACGTTCCACGTCTCGGGTGCCTCGGCGATCTTGCCGAGATACTTGCCCGTGTCCCACTCCGTGATCTTGCGCATCTCGCCAGGCTGGTGCTTGGCGGCGGGATAGTGGTAGAGGGGCATAAACGAGCCGTAGGAGTCGGCATTGTAGGTGACGAACACGGAGCCGTCGGCAGAGGCCTTCTTGCCCACGATGAAGTTGGTGCAGGCCAAAGAAGTGAGAAGTGAAAGATGGAAAATGATAAGTACTAATGCTATCTTCTTCATATTATTTAATAATTAATGTTAGTTTCATAAACGGTAGTGTTCTGCCGGTTGTCGGTGGCAGAGAACTTCAGTCGATGCTGGCGTCCCGTACGACGGAGAGGGGTCTCGCTCAGGTCGCAGACAACGGTGAGGCTCTTGTCGAGCTGTTCGAACACGACGAAGCGGTCGTCGATAGTGGCGGTGAAGGAGGCTACCCCACTCTTCCTGTCGGCGAGTCTCAAGACGATGCGCTCACCCAGGCTGAGCGGCTGCACCGTTGGGGGCTCGTCGTCGTAGTCGAGGGTATAGGTGAGTCCCAGGTCGCGGATACGTCCCATCACCCACCCGTCGTGGTATTCGCCCCCCATGAATCGTCCGTCGGCAGTGCGCACATAGAGTTTCGAGTGGTCGGCCTCGGTGTGGAGAATGCTGTCGGCCCCGATATTGTCGAGGCGCGGACGGATATAGAGCTCGCCATCGCTGACAAGCGGACAGCTGACAGGATGGAACGCATACCAGTCAGCCATCTTGTCAGGGCGGCGCGTCACTTCGGGCTTCAGTGCCACATCGTCGGCAAGCAGGCCATAGGGCACCACCAGTTGCATCTCGCCCGGAAGGGAATAGGAATTGGTCTGGCCCCAATGGAAGACGCGGGTATCGCCCGATTCTCCAGAATATCCGGGATATCCGGGATATCCGGAATATCCGGGAAATCCGGATTCCCCTGATTCTCCCTGAGATGCAGGCTCCTCTCCCCTCACGGTGAAGGCATAATGGCTCTCGTTGCCCTTGTAGTCGCGCAGGATGTACTCCAGCCGGTAAGGGCGCTCCTCGCAGAAATCGATGATGCCGCGACTGGCATCGGCGCTCAGGATGGGGAGACGGTTGCCTGGATCAACAAACGACTTGAGAAACCACACGCGATGGTGCAACCAGTGATCGTAGTCGCCCCAGGAGTTGACGAAGCGGTTCTGCCCCACCGGCACACGATTGACCAGGGCACGAAACACCACCTGGCCGTCGCACATCAGTATCTGCTCGCGCACGCCATAATGATGATAGGTGCCCTGCATATAGTCGTCGGCCCAAAGGGCAAAGCCTACCCTGCCCCAGGCTGTCAGCTCGCGCGACAGCTGATGGGAGGAGAAGCCAAAGACTTGCTTCCGGCTGTTGCCGCAGACGACACCCTGCTGCGGACAGGCCATCAGCGAATGGGCCTGAGGGGGGATGGTGTCGCTGATATGATCGCCGATGAACTCATAGGGGTCGAGCATGTCCCAGGTACGGGTATCATGGATCTCCAGGTGTAGATGAGGCCCCGTGGAATTGCCTGTATTGCCGCTGAGGGCGATGAACTGCCCGCGCGACACCGGACACACCAGAGGCGAAAGACGAGCATCAGGAACTGACGTCTGATGCTCGTACTGATAGCGCCGCAAGGCGGCCTTGATGCGCGGAGAGAAAGACTTCAGATGACAATAGACCGAGGTATAGCCCTCAGGATGTGTGACGTAGACGGCATTCCCGAAGCCGTAGAGTCCCTGAGTGACACGGCTGACATAGCCGTCGCCGATGGCATAGATGTGCTTGCCCTCGACATTGTCGGTGGAGATGTCGAGTCCACCATGGAAGTGGTGGGGACGAGGCTCACCGAAATTCCCCGCCAGCAGGATATCGTAATCCACTGGCGGGGCATAGATGCTTAGCAACAGGCTTATCAGCAGGGAACTCAGCATGCCTTGCCCTCTAGGCGAACCTGCTCCCGCTCGGCAGAGCTCAAAGCTTGGCTCTGCTCTTGCTTACTCGCAGCCTTAAACGACATATCGAGTCCCTTCACCGAGTGCGTCAGGGCCCCCACGCTGATGAAGTCGACACCCTGTTCGGCATAGTCGCGGATGGTATCGTAGGTGATGCCGCCGCTCGACTCCGTCTCATAGCGGTGAGCGATGATATCTACAGCCTTCTTCGTATCAGAGACACTGAAGTTGTCGAGCATAATACGGTCAACACCGCCATGGTCGAGTACCTGCTGGAGTTCCTCGAAAGAGCGCACCTCGATCTCAATCTTCAACTGGAGCCCCTTCTCCTGGAGATACTTGTGGCAACGGTCGATGGCATTGGTGATGCCGCCGGCGAAGTCGACATGGTTGTCCTTGAGCAGGATCATGTCGAAGAGTCCGATGCGGTGGTTACAGCCACCGCCGATCTTCACGGCCTGCTTCTCGAGCATACGCATGCCAGGGGTGGTCTTGCGGGTATCGAGCACACGGGTGCCGGTGCCCTTGAGGCGCTGCACGTATCTGTCGGTCATGGTGGCGATGCCGCTCATGCGCTGCATGATATTGAGCATGAGGCGCTCTGTCTGCAGCAGGGAGCGCACGCGTCCGCTGACTATCATGGCGATATCGCCCTTCTTCACGCGGCTGCCGTCGCCCATCAGCACTTCCACCTGCATCTCAGGGTCGAAACGGCGGAACACCTCCTTGGCCACTTCCACGCCAGCCAGGATGCCATCCTCCTTGATGAGCAGATGGCTACGGCCCATGGCATCCTCAGGGATGCAGCAGAGCGTGGTATGGTCGCCGTCGCCGATATCCTCGGCAAACGACAGGTCAATCAGTCTGTCGACAAGTTCTTCTACACTTAACATATCGCATCACTTAAAAGTAATATCCGAAGCCGAGACGGAGACCGAAGCCGGAATAGTCAGTATCCTTGAAGCTGTGCTTATAGTACAGTTCGGGCTCGATGGTGACGTGACGATTCAGAAAGAAGGAGTAACCGACATTGAGCTCGGGCTGGAAATCGTTGAACCCAGTGGAGTGGGCATATTTGGCGATGGCACCCAGGTAGAGGCCGATGGTCTCAAAATGATAGCGGGCACCGGCACCGATCTCGGTAGTGACGATATCGCCACTGGAGATATTGTTGTAGTCGAACACGGCGAGTACCGACCAGTTGTCGAGGAACAGATAGCCTGCCTTGGCGCCCAGTCCGAACGACCACTCGCTGGCCTTGCTATAGTCCAGGTTGAGACTCGACAGAGAGGCATTCACATAAAACTTACCCTGCTTGAACGGGGTGTCGGACTCGTTGAGGAATCTCTGTGCATTCACACTCATCGCCATCATCAGGGCGAGGATTGACAATAATACTTTCTTCATACGTTTACTTATTCTTAGTTGTTTCTTTCCTATACCATATACAGAACCACGCGATGGACACCACACATGCTGCCGCTGCAACCATCAAGGCCTTCGACAGGTCGAAGCTGAACACCTGTTCGCTGAACAGGAAGGTGGTACAGACGACCGTCATGAACACAGCGGGAATCAGCGTGATGACGTACGGTTTCTTCTGGCGCACCAGATAGACGGTGATGGCCCACAGCATAAATACCGACAGCGTCTGGTTGCTCCATCCGAACCAGCTCCAGATCTTGCCGAAGCCCTCCTTGTCGGACATCTGCCAGATGAGTAATGCTATCACAACAGCGAACAGAGGTACGCAAATGTACAGGCGCTTGCGGATTGACCTCTGCTCAAGCTTCACGAACTCGGCGATGATCAGACGGCATGAGCGCAGGGCCGTGTCGCCGCTGGTAATGGGAGCAGCCACGACACCCAGGAGTGCCAGGATGCCACCAAAGACACCCAGCCAGTCGTTACAGACGAGATTCACGATCGAGGGAGCATCCTTCACCGCTTTCTGTCCGCCCTCTATCAGCTGATAGCCCGGCGTCGGGTCGTTGTAGAAGAAAAACATGGCCACCGTAGCCCAGATGAGTGCTACGATACCCTCGGTGATCATGGCTCCGTAGAAGATGGGGCGCCCCATCTTCTCGCTCTTCAGGCAGCGGGCCATCAACGGGCTCTGCGTGGCATGGAAGCCGCTGATGGCTCCACAGGCGATGGTGATGAACAGGCTGGGGAATATATTCTTCGGCGTAAGGGCCTCACCGCTCAGTCCCTCCCAGACCTCTGGTATCGAGGGCCACTTGACGAACAGCATCACCGTCAGGGCGGCTGCCATGAAGAGCAGGGAGAAGGCAAAGAGAGGATATACCTTGCCAATGATCTTGTCGATAGGCAGCATCGTGGCTACGATGTAGTACACGAAGATGATGATGATCCAGAAGGTGTACTGGCCAAAGTTGTCCACTACAAAGGCAGGCTCCCACATGTCACCGAGAATCTTCGCGGGACTGAACACGAACACGGCACCCAACATCATCAGCAGGAACACGGTGAATATGAGCATCACCTGCTTGGTGGTATGGCCCAGATAGCGGCCAATGATCTCCGGCTGGTTGGCACCGTCGTGACGCATGGAGAGCATGCCCGAGAAATAGTCGTGTACCGAACCGGCAAAGATACAGCCGAAGACAATCCAGAGATAAGCCGCCGGACCGTACATCGCACCCATGATGGCACCGAAGATTGGTCCCGTACCAGCAATGTTGAGGAACTGAATCATGAAAATCTTCCATGAAGGAAGCACCATATAGTCCACGCCATCCGCCTTGGCAACGGCAGGAGTCACACGGCCGTCTGGTGCGAACACCCTTTCCACAAAGCGTCCGTAGAGCAGATAACCTAACACGAGAGCCACGAGGCTCAAAAGAAACGAAATCATCTGTTTTAGCGTTTTAATTAAAATTTTGATGCAAAAGTACAAAATAAATGTGAATTATGAATTATGAATTATGAATTATTTTGTATCTTTGCAGCGAATTTAAATAAAAAACATCATTTTGAAAGCAATAATAAGGATTCTTCTGCTCCTGACCGTCACCATTGCAGTGAACGCACAGAGCCCCAAATACGAAATGAGAGCAGTATGGCTCACTACCATCGGAGGCATCGACTGGCCCCACTCATACGCCAATTCCATCCATTCCATCGCTACCCAGAAACGGGAACTGACCACCATCCTCGACCAGCTGCAGCAGGCTGGCTTCAATACGGTGCTGCTGCAGACACGCGTCAGGAGTACCACGATCTTCCCCAGCGGGATGGAGCCCTGGGACGGTTGTCTCTCGGGCAAGCCTGGTGTCTCGCCGGGCTACGATGCCCTGCAGTTTGCCATCGACGAGTGCCACAAGCGCGGCATGCAGTGCCACGCCTGGATTGTCACCATCCCCGTGGGCAAGTGGAACAACTACGGTTGCAAGCAACTGCGTCAGAAATATCCGAAGCTCATCGTGAAAATAGGCGACGAGGGCTATATGAACCCCGAGAAGGCTGAGACAGGCGACTACCTGGCCCGCTTCTGCCGGGAGGTGACGCGACGGTACGACGTGGACGGTATCCACCTCGACTACATCCGCTATCCCGAGACGTGGAAGCTGAAGGTCAGCCGGCAGCAGGGACGACAGCATATCACCTCCATCGTGCGGAAGATCTCACAGGCCGTACGACAGGAGAAGCCCTGGGTGATGCTTTCCTGCTCGCCCATAGGCAAGTATGACGACCTGAGCCGCTACAAGAGCGGAGGGTGGAATGCCAACACCACCGTCTGCCAGGATGCACAAGGATGGCTCCGCGATGGACTCATGGACGCACTCTTCCCGATGATGTACTTCCAGGGCAACAACTTCTACCCCTTCGCCATCAACTGGAAGGAGTATGCCTATGGCCGTATCGTGGCACCGGGACTGGCTGTCTACATGCTGCACCCGAAGGAACGCAACTGGGGGCTCGACATCATCAAGCGCGAGATGAACGTGCTCCGCGAACAAGGATTAGGGCACACCTACTTCCGCTCTAAGTTCCTGACAGACAATATCAAAGGTGTGTATTCGTTCACGAAAGACTTTAACCAGTATCCAGCCCTCATACCACCAATGGACTGGACCGGGCGACAAGCACCATCCCCCGCACAGCGACTCGACGTGAATCGTGGTATGACGACAGACCGCATCAGCTGGCAGGGAGCCCAAGACCACTCAGGAGCCGACTACCTATTATATAATATATATGCCTCGGAAGCCTACCCCGTGGACATCAGCGACGCGCGCAATCTCATCAGCACCCGCCAGCGGCGGAACACACTCAGCATACATCACGGCGGCAAGGCACTCAACTATGCCGTGACGGCCACAGACCGCTATGGACAGGAGAGCACCGCCATCAGGACCATCAGGCTACAGAAAGCCCCGACAATGGTGGATTTCCGCCGCCTTATCATGGGGAAACCGCAAAAAAGAAACAAACGGAGATGAGTTTGCAACAAACGAGCAAGTCTCAACCCGAAATTATTACTAACTTTGCACACAATATTTTAAAGACTAAAAACAGAAAGATATGGAAAGAACATGGAGATGGTTTGGCAAGAAAGACAAGATCACACTTGCCCAACTCAGACAGATCGGCGTAGAGGGCATCGTCACCGCACTGCACGACGTGCCCCTGGGTCAGGTATGGACACGTGAGAAAATCCGCGAACTGCGCGAGTACATCGAGAGCTACGGCATGCGCTGGAGCGTGGTGGAGAGCCTGCCCGTGGTGGAGACAATCAAATACGGAGGCCCCGACCGCGACGAGCAGATAGAGGTCTACAAGGAGAGCCTGCGCAACCTCTCGGCAGAGGGCATCCACTGCATCTGCTACAACTTCATGCCCGTGCTCGACTGGGCGCGCACCGACCTGCTGCACCAGAACCCCAACGGTTCGACAAACCTCTATTTCAACTATGCCGAGTTCGCTTACTTCGACATCTACATCCTCAAGCGTCCCCGTGCCCGCGAGGAATGGGAGAAATTCAAGTTCCCCGCAGGTGTGGGCGAAGGGCGCAATGTGCTGGCCGAATGCGACGAGCTGGCCAAGACGATGACTCCCGAGAAAGATCACAAGCTGGTGGAGAACATCGTCATCAAGACGCAGGGCTTCGTGAGCGGCAACTTCTCCGAGAACGACGAGGCCCCCGTGCAGAAGTTCCGAGAGTTCCTCGATCTCTATAAGGGTATAGACAAGAAGCAGTTACGCGAAAACATGAAATATTTCCTCGAGGCCATCATGTCCACTTGTGAGGAGTACCAGATGAACATGTGCGTACACCCCGACGATCCCCCCATCGAGATACTCGGACTTCCGCGCATCGTGCGCACCGAGGAGGATATCCAGTGGTTCCTCGACGCCGTGCCCAACAAGCACAACGGCCTCACCTTCTGTGCCGGCAGTCTCTCTGCTGGCGCCTACAACAACGTCGTCGAGATGGCCCGCAAGTTCGCTTCGCGCACCCATTTCGTACACCTGCGCAGCTGTCACATCTTCCCCAACGGCGACTTCACCGAAGCCTCCCACCTCGGTGGACGTGCCGACCTCATCGAGCTCTGCCGCATCTTCGAGAAGGAGAACCCCCAGCTGCCCATGCGTGTAGACCATGGCATGACCTTCACCGACGAACCCGGCGGTGTCATGGACGAGTCCAACCACGGCCATAACGCGGGCTACACCCTCCTGGGCCGCATGTTCGCTCTCGGACAGGTACAAGGCATCCTCGCCACCGTCGACCGCGAACTTGGCATCGACTACAAACAACCCGGATTCTATGATTAAGGATTGAATAATTGAAGGACTGAAAAATTGAAGATATGAAACTTACAGACATACTGTGCGGCCAGTTTAATGCCGCAGAGTGGGAGCAGAAAGGCTATGAACTCCCAAAGTTCGACATCAAGGCCGTGCGTGAGAAGACGGCCAAGGAGCCCACATGGGTACATTTCGGCGGAGGCAACATCTTCCGAGCCTTCCCCGCAGCCATTCTCAACGACGCGCTGAACACCGGCAAGTATGACAGAGGCGTCATCGTGGCCGAGACCTTCGACTTCGAGGTCATCGACAAGGCCTATGCCCCCTACGACAACCTCTCACTCTACGTGGCCCTGCGCAGCGACGGCAATATCGAGAAGAAGGTCATCGCCAGCGTCACCGAGGCCCTGAAGGCAGACCCGCAGTTCGCCGACTGGCAGCGACTGGTGGAAATATTCCGCAATCCGTCGCTGCAGATGATCTCCTTCACCATCACCGAGAAGGGCTACACCTACAACGAGGCCGACCTGGAGCGCGGCTTCAATGCACAGTTCGCCATGGGCAAGGTGGCAGCCCTGCTCTACGAGCGCTTCCTGGCAGGACAGCTGCCGCTGACCGTGCAGTCGATGGACAACTGCTCGCACAACGGCGACAAGGTGCGCTCCGGCGTGTTCGCCTACGCCGAGCGCTGGCAGAAGGACGGACTCGTGCCACAGGCCTTCATCGACTACCTGAGAGACGAGACGAAGATCACCTTCCCCTGGTCGATGATCGACAAGATCACTCCCCGTCCGCACCAGAAGGTGAAGGAACTGCTGGAGGCCGACGGCTTCGAGGACAACAACTACATCGAGACCGAGCGCCACACCTTCACCGCACCCTTCGTGAATGCAGAGGAAGTGCAGTACCTCGTCATCGAAGACAACTACACCAACGGCCGTCCCCCACTCGACCTTGGTGGTGCGCTCTATACTACCCGCGAGACCGTCGGCAAGGTTGAGACGATGAAGGTGACCACCTGTCTGAACCCTCTCCACACGGCCATGAGTATCTATGGCTGCATGCTCGACTATACCCTGATCTCCGCCGAGATGGCCGATGACGATTTGCGCGCCTTCATCCAGAAGATCGGCTATATGGAAGCCATGCCTGTGGTGGTCGATCCCGGCGTACTCAATCCTTACGAGTTCATCGGAGCCGTCATCAACCGTCGCCTGCCCAATCCCTTCATGCCCGACGCCCCGCAGCGCATCGCCATGGACACCTCGCAGAAGCTGCCCATCCGCTTCGGAGAGACCATCAAGAAGTACATTGCACGCGGTCTCGACAAGAGCAACTTAGTGCTGATACCCCTCACACTCGCCGGCTATGCCCGCTATCTGAAGGGACTCAAGGACGACCTGACGCCATTCGAGCCCTCACCCGACCCGATGCTGGCAGAGCTGCAGCAGATCGTGGCCCCGTTGGAGATTGGCAAGGCCGACCAGGACTGGAGTCCGTTGCGCCAGCTCTACAGCCGCAAGGACGTCTTCGGCCTCGACCTCTATGAGGCAGGCCTTGGCGAGCAGATCGAGGGCTACGTCAAGGAGCTCTACGCCGGAGCCGGAGCTGTGAGGAAGACACTCCACAAGTACGTGTCTGCCCGATAGCCACCCATCTGTCAGCCCTCCAAGGCTGCTTCTGAGGGGGCTGCAATGCCCCTCTAACATCTCATAGTTTACCGTAACTAAACTGGGAGTTTACCGTAAGTAAACTCCCAGTTTAGTGCCTGTAAACTCCCAGACCCTAAATCATAATACAATAATCGGGCGAAAAATGCGTTATTATATGTGATGAGATCATATCAGACGAAATATATCCTCCTGATGGCAATGCTCCTGACGAGCTTTGTCGCCCTGGCCGACGACTTCACGCTGAAGGGCAAAGTGATAGACGAGGAGAACAACGCCCTTGAGCTGGTGACGGTGTCCTGTATGGAGCAGGGCAAAGTGACAATGACCAATCTGGAGGGCGAATTCTCGATGACACTCCGCAGTGCAGACTCTGTGGAGGTACGCTTCTCGATGATAGGCTATGCTGCCAGGAAGCGCGTATTCCGCCGTCCGAAAGGCCGGCAGACGGTACAGATCGTGATGCACCCCATGGAGGCCCTGAAGGAAGTTACCATCACCGAACGCAGACGACAGACCACCAGCACGGAGCAACTGGACATCAACGATGCCAAGAACGGTCCCTCGACGACAGGCAATGCCGTAGAAGAACTGATCCAGCAGCAGGCCGGCGTATCGACCCACAACGAGATGTCGTCGCAATACAACGTGCGAGGCGGCTCGTTCGACGAGAATGCTGTATATATAAATAATGTGGAGGTATATCGGCCCCTGCTGGTGCGAAGCGGGCAGCAGGAGGGCCTCTCGATCATCAACCCGGACATGGTCGAGAAGATCGGATTCTCATCAGGTGGCTTCGAGGCCAAGTATGGCGACAAGATGTCGTCGGCCCTCGACATCACATATCGCCGCCCGAAACGATTCGAGGCAACGGTCACGGCATCACTGTTGGGTGCCAGCGGCTATCTCGGTGTCAGCAACAAGAAGTTCGCCATGAGTCATGGCATCAGGTACAAGACCAACCGCTATCTGCTGGGCTCACTGGAGACCACCGGTGAGTACCGCCCGAACTTCTTCGACTACCAGACATACATCAGCTATACGCCTAACCGCCGATGGGCCATCGACCTGATAGGATATATCTCAGAGAACCACTACAACTTCAAGCCCAAGGACCGCGAGACGAGCTTCGGTACGATGGAAGACGTCAAGTCGTTCAAAGTCTACTTCGACGGTCAGGAGAAGGATGCCTTCGAGACCCTGTTCGGCACGGCCAGTATCACGCGGAGCTTCACTGACTCCACCAAGATCAAGTTGCTTGCCTCCGCTTTCCACAGCAAGGAAAAAGAGACCTACGACATCATGGGGCAATACTGGCTCGACGACACGCAGACCAGCGAGCGGCTTGGCGTGGGCACCTATATGGAACACGCCCGCAACTACCTGACAGCCGATGTCATCAGTTTCAAGCTGATGGGCACGCACAAGACCAAGCGACACGACATCGAGGCAGGCATCACCTACAAGACAGAGCGCGTGGAGGAACAGGCACGAGAGTACGAGATGCGCGACTCCAGCGGATACTCCATCCCCCACTCTGCCAACCGGCTGGACCTCATCTACACCCTATCGTCGAAGAACAAGGTGAACAGCCACCGCATAGAAGCCTATATCCAGGACACCTACCGATTCCAGAAGGGCGAGACATTCTTTACGCTGAACTACGGCATAAGGCTGGCCAACTGGTCGTGGAACAAGGAGACCATCGTCTCCCCACGCGCATCGCTGGCCATCGTCCCTGCCTTCAATCACGACATGACCTTCCGCCTGGCAACGGGCATCTACTATCAGGCGCCATTCTACAAGGAGATGCGCGACACGGTGACAGAGAACGGCATCACCGTGGCCCGACTGAACGAGAAGATCAAAAGTCAGCGCTCCATACAACTGATTGCCGCTGCCGACTACCGTTTCAAGATGATGGACCGCCCCTTCAGGTTTACGGCAGAGGCCTATTTCAAATCCCTGCAGAATCTGATACCCTACAACGTACAGAACGTGAAGGTGACCTACTACGGAGAGAATCTCTGCTCGGGCTATGCCGCGGGACTCGACCTGAAGCTCTTCGGCGAATTCGTGCCGGGCACAGACTCATGGCTGACATTCTCGCTGATGAGCACCCGACAGAAATACAACGGCATCTGGGTGCCCCTGCCCACAGACCAGCGCTATGCCATCAATCTGCACTTCACCGACTATTTCCCGGGCACAGAACGCTGGAAGATGACCCTGCGACTGGCCTACGCCGACGGCCTGCCCTTCGGTGCGCCCCACCGCGGCATCGAGCATCAGTCGTTCAGGGCTCCCGCCTACAAGCGTGCCGACATCGGCATGGCCTTCAGGGCCATCAAGGAGGGAAAGACGCTCAAGAACATGTGGATTGGAATAGACTGCCTGAACCTGTTCGGCATCAACAACGTCAACAGCTATTACTGGGTAACCGATGTCAGCAATCGCCAGTGGGCAGTGCCAAACTATCTTACGGGTCGTCAGATTAACGGAAAAGTCACCGTGGAGTTTTAATTATTCTTAATTATCTGCTCACATATCTTAATTCTTAATTCTTAATTCTTAATTCTGAGTTAGAATTACTACCTTTGCACCATATTTATAAATATACAAACTTTAAACAACATGAAGATTTCCCACATTGAGCATCTGGGCATCGCAGTCCAGAGCATTGAAGAGAGCCTGCCGTTCTTCACGAATGTGCTTGGCTTGGAGTGTTATGCAACAGAAGTAGTAGAGGACCAGAAAGTGAAGACCGCCTTCCTGAAGTGTGGCGAAGTGAAGTTGGAGCTTTTGGAACCCACATCCCCTGAGAGCACCATACAGAAGTGGCTCGACAAGGGCAACAAGGGAGTCCACCATGTGGCTTTCTGCATAGAGGACGGTGTGGCCAATGCATTGGCAGAAGTGTCTGAGAAGGGAGTACGTCTCATCGACCAGCAGCCCCGCAAGGGTGCCGAGGGCCTGAACATCGCCTTCCTGCATCCGAAGTCTACGGCAGGTGTGCTGACAGAGCTTTGCGAGCACCCGGAGTAAAATAATCCCATAACGAAATTAACGAAACATAGATTATAACAATGTCAAAGCAATTAGACAAGATCAAGCAGCTCATCGAGAAGCGTGAGCAAGCACGCCTCGGTGGCGGCGAGAAAGCCATTCAGAAACAGCACGACCGCGGCAAGTATACTGCCCGCGAGCGCATTGAGATGTTGCTCGATGATGGTTCGTTCGAAGAGTACGATATGTTCAAGGAGCACCGTTGCCACAACTTCGGCATGGAGAAGAAGCAGTTCCTCGGCGACGGCGTCGTGGCAGGAAGCGGTACCATCGACGGCCGTCTGGTATTTATCTTCGCACAGGATTTCACCGTCCACGCCGGCTCTCTCTCTGAGACAATGAGCCAGAAGATCTGCAAGGTGATGGACATGGCCATGAAGATGGGTGCTCCCGTCATTGGCATCAACGACTCTGGTGGTGCGCGCATTCAGGAGGGTATCAACGCCCTGGCTGGCTATGCCGAGATCTTCGAGCGCAACATCCTGGCCTCTGGTGTGATTCCCCAGATTTCAGGTATCTTCGGCCCCTGCGCCGGCGGTGCCGTCTACAGCCCTGCCCTCACCGACTTTACCCTGATGATGGAAGGTACGTCGTACATGTTCCTCACCGGCCCCAAGGTGGTGAAGACCGTTACCGGCGAAGACATCGACCAGGAGCACCTCGGCGGTGCTTCCGTACATGCCACGAAATCGGGTGTGACCCACTTTACTGCCAAGACAGAGGAAGAGGGCCTGCAGATGATCAAGTCGCTGCTGAGCTATATCCCCTCCAACAACATGGAGACGGCTCCCTACAAGCCCACGCAGGACCCCATCAACCGCATGGAGGACTCTCTGAACGAGATTATCCCGGAGAACCCCAACGAGGCCTACGATATGTACAAGGTCATCGGCGCAGTGGTCGACGACGGCGAGTTCTTCGAGGTGCAGCCTAAGTTTGCCAAGAACATCATCGTGGGCTTCGCCCGCTTCAACGGCCAGAGCGTGGGCATCGTGGCCAACCAGCCTTCGTGCTACGCTGGCGTGCTCGACGTGAACGCCTCGCGCAAGGGTGCCCGCTTCGTCCGCTTCTGCGACGCCTTCAACATCCCCATCGTGTCGCTGGTCGACGTTCCCGGCTTCCTGCCCGGCACGGGTCAGGAGTACAACGCCGTCATCCTGCACGGTGCACAGCTGCTCTACGCCTACGGTGAGGCTACGGTGCCCAAGATTACGGTCACGCTGCGCAAGTCGTATGGCGGTTCGCACATCGTCATGGGCTCGAAGCAGCTGCACACCGACCTGAACTACGCATGGCCCTCGGCCGAGATTGCCGTCATGGGTGCCAGCGGTGCCGCCGCCGTGCTCTACGCCAAGGAGGCCAAGGCCAAGAAGGAGGCCGGCGAGGACGTGAAGGCCTTCATCGCCGAGAAGGAGGACGAGTATAACGAGCTCTTCGCCAACCCCTACCAGGCTGCCAAGTACGGCTACATCGACGACGTCATCGAGCCGCGCAACACGCGCTTCCGCATCTGTCGCGGTCTGGCCCAGCTGGCCACCAAGCGCGACGCCCTGCCCGCCAAGAAGCACGGTAATATTCCGATGTAACAAGCCCACCCCCTGCCCCTCCCCAAGGGAGGGGAGTTTTGGGGTGGCTTAATATTATTAACAAAATGGAGACAAATCACCCCCTAAAGTAACCATACTCCCCTCCCTTGGGGAGGGGTCGGGGGTAGGCATGATTATGAACAAAAACGAAGTCTACGCTGCCATAGCGCTGGCACTGCACGAGTACATGGGTAACAACGTACACGACATCGAGACCGGCAAGATTACCATTGCCGAGCACCAGACCATGTGGAACCTGGCATCGCTGAGCATGACAGCACGCCCCTAAATCAATATGAGTGATGAAAAAAGAGTATAAATACACCATCAACGGCAACAAGTATGTGGTTGCCATCGGAGAAATCGTCGACAACATCGCCACGCTCACCGTCAACGGCGAGGAGTACAAGGTGGAAATGGAGAAGGAAGAGAAAAAGCCCCTCCCCCATCCCCTCCCTGTAAGGGAGGGGAGTGGAAACACTGCAGAAACAGGCAATGACACCCCGCCCTCCCAGGGAGGGGCTGAGGGTGGGTCAGCACTGAAGGCCCCACTGCCCGGCGTCATCACCGACATCCTGGTCGAGGTTGGCCAGGAGGTGCAGGCCGGCGACAACGTCGTCGTACTCGAGGCCATGAAGATGGCCAACAACCTGCAGGCCGAGAAGAGCGGCACGGTGAAGGCCGTCTGCGTGAAGATAGGACAGAGCGTCATGGAGGACGAGCCGCTCGTCATCATTGAGTAAAAAAAAGGAAGAGCAAACATTAAGACATGATTACAGTCACAAACCTGGCTATTCAGTTTGGTAAGAAGGTTCTCTACAAGGACGTGAACCTGAAGTTTACAAGTGGTAACATCTATGGCATCATCGGAGCGAACGGCGCCGGCAAGTCGACACTGCTGCGCGCCATCAGCGGCGACCTGGAGCCTAACAAGGGCTCGGTGGAGATGCTGCCCGGCGAGCGCATGTCGGTGCTCGAGCAGGACCACTTCAAGTACGACGAGTTCACGGTCATGGACACCGTACTCATGGGCCACAAGCCCATGTGGGACAACATGAAGGAGCGCGAGGCCCTCTATGCCAAGCCTGAGATGACCGAGGAGGACGGTAACCGTGCCGCCGAACTGGAGATGGCCTTTGCCGAGATGAACGGCTACGAGGCCGAGAGCGAGGCCGCCCAGCTGCTGGGTAACCTCGGCGTGAAGGAGGGTCAGCACTACAAGCAGATGGCCGACATCTCGAACAACGAGAAGGTGCGCGTCATGCTGGCCAAGGCCCTCTTCGGCCACCCCGACAACCTGCTGCTCGACGAGCCCACCAACGACCTCGACCTCGACACCGTGCAGTGGCTTGAAGAATATCTCAGCAGCCTCGAACAATGCGTGCTCGTCGTCAGCCACGACCGCCACTT
>ODAI013037786.1_pt1 | contig 17964 bp, 15 predicted proteins | sample 1539321 | NCBI WGS metagenome assembly ODAI01 (sample SAMN02144231, study PRJEB22623) | gut metagenome | biome: sheep rumen | host: Ovis aries | place: New Zealand | reverse complement strand
TTCTTCAGATATTCCCTCATCTTTTTCTGAGCCCTCAGGCGGCAGCGTCTGACTGAGCTTTCATGCTTGTCCATAATGATACCCGCCTCCCTGTCCGAATATCCTCCCAGTATGCAGAGCGCTACTGCGTTCCGCTCATCCTCGGACAAGCTGTCCAACATATCATTCAGGATTATTTTTCCCATAACTTCCGATTCCACGTCTGTCGTCTCATCCTGAAAAATTTTCTCTTCCGTCGAATCATTGACCGCAGCAATATCTGTTGCTATGTATGTTGATGAGTTCAAATGCTGCTCCCACAGCATATATCTTTCTTTCCGATAAAAGTACTGGAGTGTCTTGTACTCTTCTTTTGTCAGGTTGTCGTAAAAAGTGTTCGTGCATTTATCAAAAAATCTGTTGTTCCTTTCTTCCATGATTAACCTCCGATCGATCTGAAAACTTCGAGTTGCGTTTCAAATCGACCGGCTCATGGATAGCGGGCGTAATACAGGCTTGCTGAATTCATCCCGGACCTCCGTGCAAATTGAATTGCCCGGAGAATCCGGCGTTTTTGGGCAACAAAAAAAGCCCCGGCGGGGTTAACCGCCGAGGCTTCAAATGTATTTCTTTATATTAAATTGTCCTTGAACGCTCTGCTCCGAGCATATCAAGTGTAGCACGGACAAGTGTCAATGTCAGTGTCAGGGAGAGGGCAAAAAGTGCCAATTTCAGAGCTTTAGTGCCATCCTCTTTAAAAAATGTCATGAGTAATTAGCTTTCATTGCAAAAAATGCTATCTTCAGAACTCTTTTGCTTTTGAGAGGGTTTGAGTCCTTATACCTACCTCAAAAGTCCTTTCAGCTCATCCACTGTCATCACATGATTCCTACTTCTATGCATCATCCTGTGACAGTTCGCACACAGGCAAACAAGATCCGTTTCCGGATTCACAACCACCTCCTCGTCCAATGTAGAAAGCGGCTGAATATGATGCACTTCGATGTAGCCCTCTCCTAATTCTCCATAATGCTCTTGGAAATTAAACCCACACACCTGACATACTGTCCCATGAAGGCGGATGGCTGCCTGACGATTCTCAGGTTTCCGCTCATAACGAGTAGAAAGAATCATTCTTCTTCTTCCTCCCTCAGTAGATACTGTTGTCACAAGTGGTTCATCAGGCTCAACGCCCCGCATGACTTTTTCTTCGTCTGCAAGCATCCTTACCCTGTCAATGACCGGTCTTTCAGGTCTTCTCGTATAGAAAACCGCATCGTCCTCTGTCACCATATGTTGAAGGGATCTGCTGTCCTGTTTTACGAGTCCAAGTCCGATAAGCTCCGAAATCACTTCTTTTTCTCTTACAATTTCTATACTTGTAATATCTGAAATTTCCTTATTTGAAAGGCCGTGTTCCTCCTCTCTCAGACAGTTAAGAACCTTAATTTCATCCATACTGAATATCTCACTGATCAAGTCTGCAGATACGGCGCTTTCGCGGAGTCCCGGATATACTTCTCTCAACCCATCCAGGATCGTATCCAGATAATCTAAGCATGGAACATTTCTTTTCTGAACATTTTCAGATGTAAATGTTATAACCGGAAGGCCCTCTATAATCCCCAGCTCCACTTTTCTGGTATAGTCCCGGCCTTCCATATTCTTGATTTCCAGATATTGTCCGTGTGTAATCTTATAAATCCTTCCATACGCATGACCCGCATCAGCAAGATTCAGGAAAGCCTTGCCTCTGTTTCCATATCCCCATGTTTCTGCAACGCCCCCAAAAAAGACAGGATGTGCAAATTCATAAGGCCGGTCTTCCTTCGGCGCTGTCCTGTCTGCGCAGCGGTTAATGTAGCTCATAAAACGTTCCTTTTTGAGATTGGATCCATAACAGGCATACCATACATATTCCATCTCTTCTCCTCCTTCTGTCCAAGGCTGTTTTTTCACCGGAATTCTCTTTGCCTCATCCACATTCCCAAGATATACAAATACTTCCGCCAATACAGTATCCCCATATCCCTCAAAATGTGCTGTAACCGCCTCACTCTGATAGAGATGACCGTTTCCCTCCAGTCTGCAGATCCTTTCATAATCTTCTACGCTCACTTCATACAGTTCACCAAGGACTTTTCCCTGACCTCCATTATGAAGTATTCCAGGATAATAACCCAGGTCATATAAAGAAAAGTCCTCGATATAACCTTTTCCAAGAAAGACTGCTTTCTCCATGTAGCCATTATGATTGTATCTGCCTTTCATCAAGCTCCCGTAAACGAAAAGAGTCTTCCTTTCAGCCGTTCCGTTCTCCAGTTCTACGATTCTTCTGTAATCCTCAATATGATTATTCTCCCAGCTGTTCGCTATTCTTGCCAGATATTCTTCCTCTGAAGCAACGACCTCCTCAATGAACCGAAGGACCGCAAAATAGCATTCTGAAAATGCGTAGGGGACAAGGTCGCTATAGGTGCGAATGAACTCCTTTGTATGTATATTTGCAAATATCATGATTCCCTGTACAAAATCATCTTTGGAATAGCCACTTCCATTAAATCTCCTTCCTATACAGGTGACCAAGGCATTCCGAAGAGCATCAGCAAATCCATTTAACGCTCCGATCCTTTCTGGATTCATGCTGTATGACTGCATCAGAAATGCCGTATTTAAATATGTTGGCATATAAAAGAAATCTACTCGTGCGTCAGGCGGCATATTTTCCGGCTCATCATATCCCCATGAGAGACCACCCGGCATTCTGTTACATTTGCGGCCGCTGTCTATAATTCCCTGAACATATGCAGCAATTTCATCTATTCCCGCATTTCCGCTCGAAAGCCACTCAAGTGCTGCATACTGTGCTTTGACCTGCTCTTCAAATGTCTGAAGACTAATTTCGTCTTTTCTCTTAAAACTGTACTTCATAATAAAATCCTCCGTGTGAATCATTGTTTATTTCCTTACATAAACATTATCGCACAGAGGATATCCTGAATCATCGCAACTGAGTTGCGACTTCCACATCAAGTATTCTTTTCTTCTCGATTTTTTTCTCATTTTCTTCTGACTCAGATCGGATACAGACAGTAGTATCATGAATCCCTGTGATGATCCCTGTAATCTCATTAAAAGAATCATCCTCCGAAACATAGCAAATGCTGCATGGAAGAGATCCTTTCATAGCGTACATCAGAAGTCCGAAACGGTCACTTGATTCCTTCTCATTGTAGAACATCACTGCCGGCCTGGTTGCCGTTTCCTCGTCCAGACTCTCATACCATCCTGCATCAAGTTCCATCAGATCGACTAATGTACCTGTGATCCGTTTGCGGGCATAGTCAGAAAGTTGTCTCCAGATGCTGACAGATGTATTCCTTGCATATGATGCCATTATCCAGGACTGTTCCATACTGTGCAGTCCTTCCAGAATACAGATCACCTGTGTAAGATTCTGTGCAAGAAATATCGGATGCATTGTGGAGACTGCTGTAACTTTCCTGTTCCTTAACTGAAATTCCGATAGGACGATTCTCTGGTCCATTACTGATATGCCTTCACGCAGGGCTTTCATATCATTTTCAACTGTCTTCTCACTGACCATATACTTTTGCGCAACTTCATTTCGATCAAAATTACGTGCCTTGTTGAAATCATGCATATCTTTTGCAATAGAAAGCTGCCGTTCGAGAGATGTCAATTGCCTGTCCAGAGGATCTATTTTGACCCTGTAGTGTTGTATGAGAAATTGAAAATAGTCATTCGCGATCAGATATTCGTCATTTGACTTTCTCTGCATTTTGCTGATTGAATCACGTAACGTAGACCGAATGATTTCCCCTTCTCCACGAAGGTATATCGATTCGTTTAGTACTGTTTCATTACCGGGAAATCTGAATATTTCTCGTGCTTTGTTTCGCATAGTCTTCAGTTTTGCCTTATCCCACACGTGATCTATGTATATGAACCCTTTCTGATCATACAATTCGAGGTATTCATCGATAGTATCCAAAACAGTGACTTTGGACATAGCTACAACTCCTTCCAACCAATTCAATAAAGATTCTCAAAGCAATCCGAATTACTCTTTTTCGTTACATAGCAAAGTACTCCCTTGACAAGTACATACTTCTCTTTCACCTTCGCAACATTACCGATTTTGCCAAAAAGACCTGCTTTCCGCACAAAAGTAAAACGCCCGTGATGAGGGGCCACGAGCGTTTTATCTTGAAAAAGTGAGTGAACCTTTATCCAGTTCATGGTTATAATACCGCATTTTATTACGTGAATCAACAAGTAACAAATAGCAATCAATGAGAAGTCCGTCGGCAAATTAACGAAAGGTGCAACATACTTAATTACACAAAATAACGCGAATGATTTCCATGAGTAATTATATTTCTCCGTTCTTTTGGCCAACGGCCTTTTCCATTTAAGAGGATGGGATTCGAACCCGTTCCCCATGCGGAAATTTCCTTTAGGTATCAGCAATTTTAGCACTCTGCAACATTTCCTGCAACATTTTGATTTTTATGCATTTTATATGCATATCCAGATGACAAAATGCACAAATTATTAATTATCTCTTAGGAACAGCAAGAACGAAAGAAACTATGACAAAGCATCCGACAACATTGCATTGCCCTGTGCATCAATATTGGCATGGGCATTGGCTCTGGCGTCGGAAAGGACATAAGCATAGATGTTTAATAATGTCCGCTGAGATGTCCAACCGCCTAAATCCATGCACGTAGTGATATCAAAATGTAAGTCTGTCATCCACCATGACGCTGCGAAGTGTCTCAAAGAATGGAACGTGAATACACCGTTTGCCAAGCCATCACGTACTGCACCCGATACAACGTGTTCCCACGCATCTGATAAGGACTTAGGGGTATTATCGTATATTGTACCATTTTTTAAAATCATATCAAGTAGTACAGACGGCACAGGGACAGTACGCATACTTCCAGAGGTTTTTGTGCTCTTATATAAGTATTGTCCAGTGCAATCTTTGACCATCGCACGGCTTACAGTAACGGTTCCCAAATTTCTATCAAAATCACGAATTCTAAGACCGCATATCTCAGATCGTCTAAGACCACAATACGATGCAAGACAAACTGGTATAACCAAGTCCGGCCTATGTTTTGACGCATATCCTATCACTCCTTTGATATCCTCTTTTGTAGGAAAGTACTTATCAGCGAACAAATCATCATCTTTTGCATCATCAACAGATATTGTCTGCTGTTGCTGTTTACGCATCATTCTCTTAGTTGTGTCAGTTAGTTCTGGCATTGTGCCACCAGCCATTTTATAGGCACCAGATATCAGCCCTCTGATATTTTTCAGTGTTTTTGCAGACAGACCGGAAACTGACAAATTCCGAAACATCATCTCAAAATCATCCGATGTCAATGACCACATATCACGCATCATGTATTCCGGAACATAATTTTGCAATGATCTTAAGTTACTTGCATACCCGCTGTACGTTGTAGGACTGTATAAATTACTGTCATGTCTGCTATCGACAAATGCATGTACAGCCTCTCCTAATCTCCGCTCTCCCGGCATTTTGGCAAATTCTGCGCGTAATGCTGATGCTTTCTTTTCCAATTCGCGCTTAGTTGGAGCACGGATTGTCCGATGGATTGTCCTTCCTTGTATATCCCTACCTATATACACCCTTTCCCGATATGTGCCATCCGGTAATTTTTCTATCGCTCCCATACTCTTTTCCTTTCTCATTTTGTTGATAGGAGTATGATGCAATCTTGCATATTTCCGAATTTGTGGACGAACGGACAGAGACGTGCATTTCTTACGTCATATTTCAAATTAAAGTAGGCATACTACTATATATAAGAAAGCAACAGGAAAGGGGACAAGGCAAATGATAGATGCTGTTTTGACCTTTTACAAACAGCTAAGCGCTAACGAGCGCAAACGGCTCTTAATGCGTTTGGGTATGTCTCAGGCTACGCTATACAGGCGCGACAAAGACGATTTAACGGCTTATGAGATACGGGCGTTAATTATATCGGGCATGGACAAAAAGACGCTATACAGGGCGTTAGGGCTGTAATTAGGGCACCACAGGAGACAAGAAAGGACGGTTAAACAATGTCTATAAACAGCAGACAAAAAGGTAAGGTAGGCGAACTGGAAATCTCTCACATTTTGCAAGGTTACGGCTACGACACACGCAGAGGGCAACAATACTGCGGGGCAAATGGCGATGCGGATGTCGTAGGGCTTCCGGGTATACACATAGAAAGCAAACGTGTAGAGCATCTTAATCTTGATAAAGCGATGGCACAGGCTATCAGAGACGCAAAATACGACGAAATTCCGGTAGTCATGCACCGAAAGAACCGTGAAAAATGGAAAGTAACGATGACGTTAGAGGATTTTATGATGTTATATCAGGCAATTAAATAAAATTTTAATATTTTTCACAAAACTTTCACAAAAAATCGTGTAGATTTCGGAAAAACCGCAGCATACTACCAACACACATAAAATAAAAAGCATAAGACTATGAACGCAGGACAGATGGCGACTGAACCGCGTCAATCTCAAAAAAAATTCATTAAATGGACAATTACAGTCTCTTCGGTCGGCAAAGCTGAGATAGGGACAAGGGACATTAACCACCGATTAAGCTGTTTCATTAAGGAGACTATGGATATGACTCAGGCAGTTTTACAAAATCAGGCGACGAACGGAAGACGCACCCGCGATGACGCTGAACAAATTATCCGAGCATGGCACAACAGCCTACCCGAAAAACAAGTTTATACATATGATAAATATATTACGGACAGCACGGAGTTGACGGCTAAAATCGCGGACATGTGTGCTTATAACGAGACGGGCATCCGCTTTTTATTTCAGGCTATGCCCGGAGGCGGCAAGACGCATTTTGTTTGTAAAGATTTGCCGCAACTTATAAAAGCAAAGACAGACAACAAAAAAACAATTGTTATAGCTTGCCCGAACAACATTCAAGCGCATCAAAACCGCCGTCAATACGGGACGTTTGCTGTTGCGGGCGACAGTAGCGACAAATTTAATTTTAATCGTATAAACAAGATACCATATACGGCGGTTTATGAGTGCGTAACGGCACTTGTAAACAAACCAGCCGCAGAGTTAAAAAACTGTATTCTAATAATCGACGAAGCTCACCAACTACTTACGGAAGGCGATTATCGTTCGTTTTCCGGCGTAATGGCGGCGATAGATGCTGTTTATAGCGTGGGCGGCGTTGTTTGCATGATGACAGCTACCCCCCGCCCTATTATGTACCTTATGCCATACAGCGCTTTTATTGCGGCGGAACGCAAGGACGCCAAAAAGACCAATATCAGAAACATCGAATATATTTCCGTAGACACACGCAAACAAATAAAGGCTTACGACGTTATGCTCGACGAAATCAGAGCGGCAAAAAATGCTGGTCATATGGCTGTTGTACGTTACCAATCCAAAGAGGACATTAAAAAGGCAAGAAAGCAACTTGAAGCGGAAGGGCTAACGGTCGAAATCTTAACGGCTGATTGTAAAGAAAAAGCTCAGGACGAAGACGGGAATTGGTATTACAAAAGTCAAGTCTACGCCGGATTAATTCAGCACGGCACGATCCCCGCCGCCGCCGATTGCCTATTAGTAACTTCTGTTCTTGAGGTCGGTACGTCTATAATCGGTGTTGTCAATCGTGGCGGAGAAATCGTACAGGATGCGGACTTAACCCCCATCTTTGTATGCAGTCGCGCAGACACGGACATCGACAAAATGTTACAGTTTTTCGCCCGCTTCCGTTTCCCTATCAATCAGGCGAAAGTTATCTGCTCAAAATGTCAAAACCCGACGCAGGATCCTGTCGATTTATCTGAGGGCGCGGACGCTATCGCGGTCAAAAATGCCGTTAATTTATATTTAAGAAGAGATGCATTAGCTACAGCCTTTAGCAAGGTCAGGTTTCGACGCTTATTAAAATCATGGCACGGACACATAGACGGACAGGGAATCACGGCGGACGGAAAAATTGATATGCCGTTAATTTGGGCGGATGCGGTGCAAAGGTATTTTGGCTTAGTTTATAGACAGGAAGGCGCGGCGCAGGTAATTCTGAAAAATGAATTCGGTGTGCCTGTTGTTGTGAGGACTGAAGATAAGGCACGAAAGAGCAAGCCAAACAAAAGTATAAAAATACCAGCAGAGGCAAAAGACGCTTTCCGTGCTCTCGTGGACAGTGACAGTATTTTTAAAGTCCTTGCAAGCGACGACAGGGACATTAACGCAGATAAATCGATCGCAAGTTTTAAAGCGGCTTATCCCGATTACGCAAAAGCCATGATTGAGGCTATCAGACCGTATGCACGTTGTGAGGCTACTATGCCAGATGTAATACGGCGCGATTTGGCGATTGATGCGGCTATTTTTAACACGCAGCACCCACGCACAAAATATAGATATACAGACGCAAAAACAGAAAAAGAAAACATCATAAACCCGGCAACAAATCTGGACTTTTTTTATTATGAAATCACACAATATCCGGCACGTATTGCGGAAAAGATTCTGGACGCCGCTTCCGGCATAACAACCGATCTTAATGTTTCCGACCTTGACAAGATGGTGTATAAGGCGGATGCGTGGCGTATAACGTGGAATAATAGGGCTTTTGTTCACGAAATCGGCGGAGAAAAGTATGACGACTTTTTGACAATGTGGCGTATTTTCCGTATGCTGGATAACAAAGCGCGTTTTGACAAATTTGCTCAAATCGCAAAAAAATTTGTGGAATGCGACAAAGAAGAAGCAAGACGTGCGCGGTATGCTTACACTTGCGTACAGCTTAACAGGGTGGAAAAACGCGGGCTTTATGCAGATATAGCTTGCCCGGATGCTTCCTACGTAGCGGCTGAACACAAGATATTAACACAGCCAGAAAGGTATCTTTACAGAGCAAAACAAGACGAAAAAGGCAAGATAGACAGCCGTTATGCAAGCAAGGCACTCTGGTTCGAAGAAGACAACGACGACGGTAAACCATACGCGGACAGGTTCAGAAAAGGCGCATTTGTTGGGAAAACCCTCACGGCGCAGGATTTAAAAATAATTGCTGACGGTTTTGGGGCATCAATCACTAAGATGGTCGGTAAGGCTGGCATAATCGGAGACAAGTACAGCGCGGACGACGTGTATTGGATGATACGGTCTGCATATACAATCTCTTGTTTTAAAGGTAGAGAGGTCGTGCCGGCGCCAGAAACCGTTAAAAACATGAACGAACAGGATATAAAGCTGAAAGTGCGTGGGCTTAGACTTAACCTATCTGAGTCGTGGATGACAGCGATTATGCCAGATACGACGGACGCAGAACTGGAACGTGAAAAGTGGGCTAATCTTTACACGGCACACACGGTAACGGCAGAAACGACGGAAACAGAGGTCGTAGCAGTTACAAAAAAGGAAACACCCGCTAAACAAATACCGTTTACGCCAATTTCTTACGCCGACGATTTACAAACAAAAATCGAAAAGTACGAGCAACTGCTTGCTATGATAGACCATGACGACGACGTTAGAAACCAGATATGGACAATCGAAGAAGCATATAGACTAGGGCATAGCATTTTAGAGGATTATATGATTTTTAGACAGGATATACAAGGTATAGTTGCGGATTTTGCATATCAGGGCGGATACAGTCACAGCAAATTAATAGACATCTTAAAAACGCACGGCAAAAATGTAACGTAAATGGTAAAACAGATACACAGACAAAGCAAACAGGGCACGGCACTTGATGCTATGCCCTATTGCCCGTGTTTGTAGTCGCAATACGGTAATAATACCCGGTCTTTCTTACTGATTCATAGATTGCGATAATGCAGGGCAGTATATCCATACTCGCTGATTCCATCACACTTCATGCTATTCTCTCTATGTTTATGTTCAATTTTCGATTTGTACTTTGCTTCTTCCAGTTCTTCTGGCGTAGCCTGTCGGATGATTCCACCTGACTTAATAAAGTTTTCACGCATCTGTTTCCTTTTTAGTAAAGTCGCATTATATCTATTAAAGCTGCCCTCTATTGTCCATCTATCTACATCCGAAAGCGCCTGAAACTGAGCATAAGTCATATCACAATTTTCTCTGAGATACTGTTTGAATTTCATTGGCAGCATGCTCCATCAAATCACAAATTCTTATAGCTGTTTACTGAACTCTCGCATTTTTTCTAAATTTTCATCGAGATATTTCTTTACTGCCCTTTCAACGACAGTTGTCTTATTTTGTCCGGAAAGCTCACAGAATTCTTCAAGACGTTCGAATATCTCACGATCAAACTTACACCCGAATGCTCTGGCGTCTTTTTTCTCCCTTGGCATAGTCTTTTCCCTCCCGTCAATGGTCTACGGTTTCACTTTTTGGCTTCATGACAATGCCAAGACCGAAATACTTATCAAAGAAAGTTTTTAACTTATCAATAATTCCCTGTTTCTTGCCTGCGCGATTTCCGCCTCCGAACCGGCTGAGCGGTGGCATGATGTCATCAACTGCCGTACCGGAAATCTTCAGTCCACCTGCTTCGAAGCACTCATCGATATACCTGCGTGTCTCTTCCGGCTTCAATCGTTCTTTTTTGATAATATCCTCTATGTCGGCTTCTTTCTGTGCAAGGACAAATGTTTCCCAGTCACGGTCTATATCCGTGTTCACATTGATGCTGTTAAGGAACGCCTTTATCAGTTCTTTTTTGGAACGCAGCTCAATGGAAGAATCTACTGCCTTCATGATGGAAGCTTCCGCCTCTTTGTCAAGGCAGTTCTCGTCATGGTACTTCTTCACAAGAGCGAGGATGTAGTCTATATTCACTTCGACCTGTTTTACCAGCTCAATCTCGAATACGATGTCATCTCTGATGTCTTCCTTTTCAACATGCCTCCTGAACTTGTCATAAAGGTCGATGTATTCGGACTGATAATTCTGCAAATCTCTTTCGGAAAGGAGCTTCTGGTCTTCGAACTGGTCAAACGCCGACAGGATGTTCGTTACCCTCAGAAGGGATCCATACAGCGCGATGAATTCTTTCTGGTTCTGTTCTCCCTCGATCGGTACGCCTACAGGGAACTTTTCACGCAGCTTTTCAACAATATCCCTGTAGCCCGGATGATATTTCCCGTTATCCCCTTCGTATCCTTCATAGTAGGACTTGTAATCTTTGAGCAGGACGATGCTGTTGGCATTCTCATCCCCGAACAGGGCGATTGCTTCATCAACCCTGTCTTCCAGATTACGGAAGCATACAATGTTCCCATAATTCTTCACGGAATTCAGGATGCGGTTCGTCCTTGAAAACGCCTGAATCAGCCCGTGCATCTTCAGATTCTTATCGACCCACAGCGTGTTCAGTGTCGTCGCGTCAAAGCCTGTCAGGAACATGTTGACGACGATAAGGATGTCCACTTCGCGGTTCTTGACCCGCTGTGACAGGTCTTTATAGTAATTCTGGAACTTTGCCGATGATGTATCAAAGTTGGTATGGAATCTCAGGTTGTAATCCATGATGGCTGTTTCCAGCGCATCACGGCTTGACGCATCCATACTGTCCGTTTCGAAATCTTCATCCGGAAGAACATCGGTCAATTCCTCTTCGTTTGCAGCAAAACTGTAGATTGTTGCAACAGTCAGGTCAACATTCCTTTCCTTTATCTGACGTTTGAACTCGTTATAATACAGGATGGATACGGGGATGGACTGTGCTGCAAATATGCTGTTGAATCCTTGGACACGTCTGCCTTTCAGGTCATAGGACGAACCGCGTTTTGTCTTCTGGTCATAATGGTCCAACACATATGTCACGATTTCCTGTATCCGTTCAGGAGATGCCAATGCTGATTCCCTGTCAATGGCCTGCACCTGCTTATCCTGACGGTCTTTCATATGCATGGTATCAACATAATCTATCCTGAACGGAAGGACGTTCTCGTCGTTTATGGCGTTGACAATCGTGTAGGTATGAAGCGGTGATCCGCTCTTTCCTGTCTTCGGATTGACAGGACCGCCGAAAAGCTGCGGTGTTGTAGCAAAATTCGGATTACCGCGTTTCGATGCATTTTCGGAAAATATCGGCGTTCCGGTAAAACCGAACAGGTAGTAATGCTTGAAGAACTTCGTTATCTTCCTGTGCATCTCCCCGAACTGGCTCCTGTGGCATTCGTCGAAGATGATGACGATCCTCTGGTTCGCCACTTTGTGCCCTTTGTTCTTCGATACGAAATTGGACAGCTTCTGAATCGTCGTGATGATGATGCGGTAATCGTGAGGATTTCCGTTCCGGTCTTTGTCAGAAAGCTGATATTCCAGAACCTTCGTGGAAGTATTGCCATCGGCAGCACCCTTTTCAAACCTGTCGTACTCCTTCATGGTCTGGTAATCAAGGTCTTTCCTGTCTACGACAAAGAGTACCTTGTCGATATAAGGAAGGTCTGATACGAGCTGTGCCGTCTTGAAAGATGTCAGTGTCTTGCCGGAGCCTGTCGTATGCCATATATAGCCGCCGGCTTCGATGCTTCCGTCATAATGGTAATTCGTTGCAATGGCTACCTTGTTCAGGATGCGCTCGGTTGCTGTTATCTGGTACGGGCGCATGACAAGCAGAAGGTTCTCCGACGTGAAAACGCAGAATCTCGTGATGACATTCAGAAGTGTGTGTCTGGCAAGGAACGTCTTCGTAAAATCAATCAGGTCGGGAATCGGTCTGTTATTCGCATCAGCCCAATAAGAAGTGAACTCAAAGCTGTTGCACGTTTTTTTCGCGGAACCCTTTTTGCTCTGCGCTTCTTTGATACGGCACTCCCGCGTCGTATTGCTGTAATATTTGGTATGTGTCCCGTTGCTTATGACGAATACCTGAACATACTCATACAGTCCGGATGCCGCCCAGAAAGAATCCCTCTGATAGCGGTTTATCTGGTTAAAAGCTTCGCGTATCGCCACTCCACGCCGCTTCAGTTCGCAGTGGACCATAGGGAATCCGTTAATCAAGATAGTCACGTCATAACGGTTATCATGTTTCCCGGCATTATTGACGTACTGATTGATGACCTGAAGGCGGTTGTTATGGATGCGCTTACGGTCAATGAGCGTGATGTTCTTCGTAGAGCCGTCATCCCGCTTTAAGACCTGTACGTTGTCCTGCTGGACCATGCGGGTCTTTTCGACAATGCCCGCATTCGGATTTGCGAGGATATTTGAGAAGAACTGCTTCCATTCGGAATCACTGAACGTGTAGCTGTTCAGCAGTTCCAACTGGTGACGCAGATTGTTTATCAGGTCTTTCTCTTCATGAATTTGCAGATACTCGTAGCCCTGCCGTGTAAGCAGGGCTATTAATTCCCTCTCAAGGTCCGCTTCAGACTGGTATGATTCTGAAGTAGACGGAGAAGGTGTATATTCAGATACCACGGTCATCTCGTCCGTGGATGAGATGATATTGTATGTACTCTGTGACATGAGGCTGTCACCTCCTATGTGTTATGCTGTCTCTTTACGAGGGAAAGACAGCAGTTTATCTCTGTAGTATTCATATTGTTTCGTTCTGGCTTCGATTTCGGCGGGGAGACCGGAAGAAATGTCGTTACAAAGAATGTCGAAACGCTCCATCAATCCAATCAGTCTATCCTGTTCATCTAATGAAGGAAGTGGGATCGTTAACAATCGCATCTCCTTCATTGGAATACTCTTAACAGTGCCACCAGCCACTTTTTTCATGTAAGCATCTTTCATATTCTGTGTCATGAGGATATATCTCAGGTATTCAGACCTTATATACTTTTGATTCGGCTTAATAGTATACACGCCCTCTTTTATATTCCAATTAGTCGGTTCTTCTTTGATGACAGCGGTTTCACCTATTGTTCCAGTACCCGAAAAGAGAACATCACCAACCTCAAGATTGGAGCGATTATTACACAAGCGTAAAGCCTCGTCATTCATCCTATCCGTTTTCTCTGTAGGAACAATACATCCATTCTGTATTTCTCTTATTGTAATATAATAATTTTCAGCATCTTCTGTGTTTAGACGGAAAAACTGGCGAGGATTTAATCCCGTATTCAAAGAATGGATTACAGTTGATAATTCTACTCTCGGCACATTATCACCAAAAGTCAGCAGTTCATCCCTGTAATATTCATACTGCTTTCTGCGAGCTGAAAGCTCCGCTGAAAGCTCCGCTGAAAGCTCCTGTCGAAGTAGCGTGAACTTGTCCAAAATACGAACAATCTCACGCTGTACCTCCATAGGAGGCACAGGGACTTCGAATGCTTTAACATTCCCATTAGATACACTTGGATAATTTCCTTCAACCTGAAGAGGTTCGATAAACCTGTAAAACTCTCCAGATGCAATATTATAGAACAGCCATCTCGGTAGAATTATGTTAGTATTTGCTCTTAGAACACAGAAACCTGTACTAGCAATCTGTCCATCATATTCTATAGGAATCATGCAATAACGCTTTAGCAAGGGTCGTGTAGTGGCAAAAATGATATCATCTGTTTTAACTATCTGCTGAGCTCTACTAGGGGCAGTATCTGCATCAATAATTGTGGTTTCAATGATAGAACTTGTATCTCTATCGACAGATGATAAATCAATATACTTATATTCACCTTCAGTCTGCTTCCACTTAATGTTGAAAGTTTTCAAAGTACAATCTTCTATTTTTTTATATTCCACTCCATCAGGACACAATTCCTGTATCAGATCATCAAGCCTGCTCATACAGCCTGTCCTCCTTCAATCTCAGCAATAATCTTGTCTATCTCATCTCTGAGAACCTGCTCCCTTGCCACGATTTCTTTGATTTCTGCATTCAGTTTCACAATATCTACCTTCTCGCGGGTGTCTTCCTTCTCAACGTATGTAGAAACGGACAGGTTGTACTTCTCTTTTGCAATTTCATCAGCATCGACCATCCTGACCGTATATTCCACGTCCTCACGGTTCATGTAATACCCGTAAATATTCTGGATGTTCTCTTCTGTCAGCTTGTTGGAGTTTGTCACCTTCACACATTCCCGCGAAGCATCGATGAATGTCACGCGACTATCCGGTCTGTTCCGTTTCAGGATGAGCAGACAGGTTGCGATGCTAGTTCCATAAAACAGGTTGTCAGGCATCTGGATAACAGCATCCACGAAATTGTTGTCTATCAGGTAACGTCTGATTTTCTGTTCTGCACCGCCTCTGTAGAATACGCCCGGGAAGCAAACGATGGCAGCCGTTCCCTCAGCAGAGAGCCATGACAGGCAGTGCATCACAAATGCCAAGTCCGCTTTTGACTTAGGTGCGAGCACTCCTGCAGGAGCAAAACGCTCATCATTTATAAGGACAGGATCGGAATCGCCAGCCCAGCGGGTCGAGTATGGTGGATTACTTGTGATCAGGTCGAAAGGTTCATCATCCCAGTGCAGTGGGTTTATGAGCGTATCACCGTGAGCTATATCGAACTTCTCATAACCGATATCATGCAGGAACATATTGATACGGCAGAGGTTATAGGTCGTTATGTTTATTTCCTGCCCGAAATAACCAATCTTCACGCCGTCATCCCCAAGTATCTTTGCGCTCTGGAGCAGAAGAGAGCCAGAACCGCAAGCCGGGTCATAGACCTTATTCACTTTGTGCCTGCCTCCAAGTCCGATAAGTGTCAGAAGCCTCGATACTTCTTGCGGAGTGAAATACTCACCACCAGATTTGCCTGCATTGGCTGCATACATACCCATAAGGTATTCATAAGTATCCCCAAATGCGTCAATGGCGGTATTCTTTGTAACTCCGAAATTGATGCTCTTGATGCCCTCAAGCAGTTTCACCAGCTTATCATTTCTCTGTGCGACAGTACCGCCCAGCTTGTTGCTGTTCACATCAAAATCAGAGAACAGTCCCTTGAAATCCTTCTCGGACTCTGTTCCCTGAGCAGATTCCTCGATGTGGCGGAAAACGTTCTCGATTGTCTCGTTAAGGTCTTCATTGCTTTTCGCTTTGGCGACTACGTTGCAGAACAGTTCAGACGGAAGGATAAAGAATCCTTTTTCTTCAATAAGCCCTTCCTTTGCGCTTACAGCGTCTTCATCCGACATCTTTGCGTAATCGAACGTCTCATCACCTGCTTCACGCTCGCCGGCATTGATGTATTCCGTAAGATTCTCACTAATATACCTGTAAAAAAGCGTGGTCAGAACATAGTTCTTGAAGTCCCATCCGTCCACACTTCCGCGAAGGTCGTTGGCAATTCCCCAAATGGATTTATAGAGTTCCGCACGCTCCTGTTCCCGTCTGCTATCATTCATGATGCGAATAATTCCTTTCTTGTTAGAATAATTATACTATACTTGAATCGATGTGTATCGTCAATACGATTCAAAACGTATTTATACAAATCTAAACAAACTTATCCTGTTGCATTACTGTGATTGTTATAATAAAAAGTGTCCCGTTAAAGCAGGACACTTATGCTTTCTATCTACGTTCCGGTATTTTTAAATTTTCTAATGGAATCTGATACAGGTCTGCTAATTTTTTGAAATCGGTAATGCTGATATTTGTAATGCCGTTTTCCCAGTTGACAATGGTCTGTTTATTGCGGACGAGTGCTTTTGCAACATCTTCCTGTGTCATATTTGCATTAACCCGTGCCGCTTTTAATGATATTTGAAAACTCATATGCTTGCCTCCCTCAATGACAAATGTAGTCTTATTTATACCGTAATAACTGAAATAAGCAAGCATTTAAGTGAATTTTGGTGTTTTATTAATACTATTTGTTCTTTTTTTTATATTATGTGCTTTGCATAACTCGTCAGAAATATCTCAGGATTTCTGCCTTTTCATATTGGTACAATATGGACAGCCTCGTTCGCTGTATCTACGAGTCACAGTATTATTCCACTCATATCTACACGAGCTAGGTCAATAGATCATTTTACTATAAAGAGTCACAGCAATCGGTATCAGTTCTCATTTTTTGAATAGCTCCATTCCCATGCCTGTTCTGAATTTTGTGTAAGCAGATTGTTGTATCCTATATTTGCTTTACCCATCAGATACATCCTCGATTTCTGGGTATTAACCGCTTAATCATCTACGTGTTGCATACGTTTCAAATCTGTCTCTAAGACCGCGCAAACTTCCGAAAAAGGAACGTCTAAAACTCTGCTTAGTCTGTATAAAGTTGTAATCCTAGGCGAGTGTCCGCCTCGCACCCAATTTCTGACCGTGTTGTAGTTGATGTCTAATTTATGCGACAGCCACGCCTCGCTTTTGTTCATCGCATCCAACCTATCAGACAGCCACTCGCCAAAATTAATAATTAATACCTCGTGATATTTGCGCAGTCGCGTCTTGTTATCGTCCTGCATTGTCTCACCCCCTTATTTTGGTGTTGTTATCTTATATATAGTATGTCGCATTTATTTCAAAATATGCACGGTTTCTGCACGTTTAAAGTTGTACTCACGCGCTTATTTTAGGTACATTTTTTATGCTAAAAGTTGTACTTACGCACCTGTTTCGGGTACACCTTTTGTGTTATAAGTTGTACCAAACGCATGTTCTATTCATTGTGCAACACGCCCGCTTGTGACGGCTCTCTGTGTTTAAGAATTGTGCAAAGTGCAATAAAAAAACAGCTATTTTTCTCATTTTTGGCAGGAAAAAGGGGGTTCGTTAGGCGGGGGTTTTTCTATTAATAAACCCTCGCTTATGTTTTTTGGGTTTTTGGGGTTTTTAACGCCCGTGTTGTTTGCAAAAAACGTAAGCGTAAAATAGCCAGTGTCTTTTAGAGAAGCCGATAAGTCTGATACCCTTGAAGGAATACTTAATATCAAGGAGGTCGTCAGATGGATTCAGGAGTTTATAACATACGCTTAGCCAGATGGCAGAAACTGATTTATG
>ODAI010231794.1_pt1 | contig 17970 bp, 14 predicted proteins | sample 1539321 | NCBI WGS metagenome assembly ODAI01 (sample SAMN02144231, study PRJEB22623) | gut metagenome | biome: sheep rumen | host: Ovis aries | place: New Zealand | reverse complement strand
AGAATCGTGTGCCGAAACGTGAGGTCCGGCCATCTTGAGTTGGACATTATTACTCTTGAGGGCCGTGTACTGCATATCGTCGAGGTAAAAACCCGTAGCGGCGATTCGCCTGTAGCGCCTGAATCAAAAGTGGATTTCGTCAAACGCAAAAGATTGATACTGGCCGCGGAGGCATTTCTAAATGCTCCTGTTCGTGCGGGGTTACCCTCGGGACTGGAAGTCCAATTTGACATCGTGTCCGTAGTGTTTCGGGAGCCGGCACCCGAGATCGAATATTACCCTCAGGCCTTTATTCCACTTTTTTATTAATCGTAATCACTTGCCGGGGAGCTTTTTCCTCCTGCCTGCGTGCCAGGGGGTGCTGGGGCGAGACGGGGCTGCTACGAAAAGAGGCCTTTTCGTGCCACCCCCTGCTTTCTGTGACACCCCCTGGCACGCCCGAGGCCCCAGAACACTCGGGAACTTGGTGCGCAGACACCCCCTGGCACGCCCACGCCAGAGCGCCCTTCAGTCACCCCCGGCCGTCCAGCTTTTTCCACAGGCGCCACATGAGAGCTCCCCAGCCCAGGAACAACAGGAGGTACACCCAGAACGGAAGCTTCGCAGTGTAGCTGTCCCAGTCGAGGGTCTTCTGGTAGTCGGGAATGTCGGCGTAGTAGTAGGCGCCGGCGCCGAAGTCAAGGTCGGGGTTAAGGCCGAGGCCGTGCGCCATGATGTACACCGCCGCAGCCAGCACCAGCACGCCCACGACCAGCGCCGCTATGCTGCCGGCCCTGTCCGAAGAACCTTTCATCAGTCAAGCACGGGCACGGGGAACACAGCGCCGGAGAGCAGGAACCACACAGCGGCGAAGGTCAACACGATGTTGAATGTCTGACCCACGATGTAGAGCCACAGGGGCTTGCCGCCCTTCATCTGGCGGGCGATATCGCGGAAGTTGGTGTCCAGACCTATGCTCACGAAGGCCAGCACGAAGCACCAGTTCTTATACTGGTCCAGCACGCCGTTGACGGCCTTCACCTGATCTGCGCCGGCGAGCGGCAGAACGATGAACGATGCCACGAGGGACGCCACGAAGAAACCGATGATGAATTTGGGGAAACGGGTCCAGATTTCACTGGCGCCCACTTTCTGTCCCTCTTTACGATTGACGCTGGTAGCGAAGAACAGTGCCACGAAGAAGGCGATGAAGCCGATGAGGATGTTCTGAATCATCTTCACAAGCACGGCGGCCTTTTCGCCCTCGCCGCCAAGCACGGAGCCGGCCACAGCCACGGCGCCGGTACTGTCCACCGTGCCGCCGATGAGCGCGCCGCCCATAATGGGGCTCATGCCGCACGCTTTGATGATGACGGGCTCGAGCACCATCATCAACACGGTGAATATGATGGAGATAGATATGGTCATGGTGAGGTCGTCCTTCTTGCAGCCGGAAGCGGCGCCGGAGGCTATTGCCGCCGAAGTTCCGCAAACGCTGGTGGCCGAAGCCATGGTGATGACCAGCGGCTTGTTGTCAATCTTGAGCACCTTTGTGCCGAACCACCACATGAACAGAATCACGACAGGAGTCACCACCCAAGCAATGCCAAGGCCGTAAAGACCGAACTTGGCTATGTTGGAGAACAGCACCGAGAAGCCCATTATCACAAGGCCTGTCTTGATGTAAAATTCGGTGCGGACGGCTGGACGGAGCCACCCGGGAGTGCCTATCGTATTGGAAATCAGCATGCCCACGATGAGAGCCCAGAAGGCCCATTCGAGATAGCGGTTGAGGGTAAACTCGGCGCTGATAAGACGGACTATAACCGACAGCACGAACACTCCGATAAAGGCCGGAATGAACTTGCTGAATTTCTCTCCGGTAAGCTTGGCGCCCACGGCAAAAAGGACTCCCAGCACGCACAGAGTCAGCAAGCCCTTGAGCCAGAAAGCTCCGCTGGCAAGCTGCTCTCCCAAGGGCACAACCTTGGCTGCAGCGGCTCCGGTGAGGGTTTCTCCCCAGGTCCAGGTCTTAAATTTAAGCGCGGAAAAGTCGAATGCGCCTGTCAGCACGGCCACGAGGCCTGCCGCAATGATTATGAATCCTATCCATACTGCAAGCCAGTCTTCGGTATGCAGTAGTTTTGAAGATGATTTCTTCGACATAAAACAATGGTTTAGCGTTTTTTCAAGAATCAAAGTTAATAATTCCCATGCAAGATTTCAAATATTACGTATTTATTTTGTGTACAAAGTAATTAACATGAAAGCTTTAGCTCACACATTGTTTCTCGCCTGCGCCATGTCACTGGCCTGTATTTCATGCACCAAGGGTGATTATTCATTCGATGCTCCCATAAGGGATTCCGACTCTGCCATTGGCCTACCGTCAGAAGGCGGCGGCCAGGGCGGCCAACAGGACCTTGCCGGGAAAATCACGGCCGGCGAGTGGAACGACCTGGACAACTGGTCCTTCTGGGGAGACCTCATGACACCTTCGCAAGATCAAGAAAAAGAAGGCTTCTACAAATACACCGCAGACTGGGGCTTCAACACGAGCTCGCGCGTTGCCGTGAAGGTTTCTGACGGTGCCGGAAAACCTGCCGCAGGGGTGTCTGTGTACCTCAAAAACGGCAATAAGGTTATATGGAAGTCCCGCACCGACAACCTTGGGCGTGCCGACTGCTGGGTGGGAATGTTCGACCGGACCAATGCCGACGGCAACCTGAGCATCATGCTGAACGACACCGCAATGAGCGGTTCGCCGCAGGTGAGCACCTTCGAAAGCGGACTCTTGATGAATGAATACACCCTCAACGCCGCCAAAGAGCTGCCAAAGCAGGCCGATATTCTGTTCATCGTAGATGCCACCGGCTCCATGCTCGACGAAATTGCTTTCCTGAAAGCAGATCTGATGGACATTCTGAACAAGGTCAAGAGCGAGCACTCGTCCACAGACCTGCGCACCGGGGCCCTGTTCTACAGGGATAAAGGGGACGAATACGTGACCAAGGTGTCCCAGTTCTCCGGCAATGTGAATGAGACCGTCTCATTCATCGGCAAGCAGGGCGCAAACGGCGGAGGAGACTATCCGGAGGCGGTTCACACTGCGCTGGAGCACTCTATCCAGAAGCTGTCATGGAGAAACGAGGCCCGTACCAAGCTGGCATTCATGCTCCTTGACGCACCGGCCCATATCGATGAACAGGGAGTGGTGGCAAGCCTGCACGAGTCTATCGAATACTATGCGGCACAGGGCATCAAGCTCATTCCCGTGGCGTCCAGCGGCGTGGACAAAAGCACAGAATTCATGCTCCGTCTCTTCTCCATCACCACCAACGGCACCTATGTGTTCCTTACCAACGACAGCGGTATAGGCGGCGACCACATTGAGCCCACGATCGGGGAATACAAGGTAGAACTTCTCTCCGACCTGATGATCCGTCTGATAGACAAGTACCTCGAATAGGTTCCGTTAAGGCATAAGTTGCTTATGCCTTAGCAGTTTCTACAAAAGGTTACTGATAAAGATAAGCAGTATTACCGGAGGAATCACCCACCTGACAAGGAAGCGGAAGGCATTGAATATGCGGCCGCTGAACTTGAGAGTCCCGCCGTTGGTGAACTCCTCGCGGGCCTCTGCCGCCGGCATCTTCCACCCCACAAAAATCGTAAAGGCAAGAGCTCCGAGCGTCATCAGGATATTGGAGCACAGGTAGTCGCACAGATCGAAAATCGTCTTGTCGAACAGCCGGACGCCGCTCATGCACCCGAAAGACAAAGTGCACAGGCCTCCAAGAATCATCACCGGCACGAAAAACAGCAGCACGGCATGCCAGCGCTTACATTTAAAGCGCTCCATGGCATGCTCCACGCACACTTCGAACATGGATATAGACGATGTGAGCGCCGCCATAAGTATGGCCAGGAAGAAGATGAAGGTCACAATGCGGCTGGCGACAGGAGCCTCTATGCCCATGCTGGCAAAAATATACGGCAGGGTTTCATAGACAAGCGACGGGCCGGCCCCGGGCTCAATGCCTGCGGAAAACACAGCCGGCATCACGGCAAGGGCGGCTATGATTGCAAAGCCGGAGTCGAATACAGAGGTCCAGAAACCCGACTTCAGCACGCTGTCATCCTTCTGCATGTAAGAAGAATAAATAAGCACGGTGCCGACACCCAGCGACATGGAGAAAAAGGCCTGCCCGAGGGCGCAAGCCCAGCCTGAAGCCCCGAGCTTAGAAAGGTCCGGCTGCATGATGTATTTAATTCCCGCCGACGATCCGGGCAATGTGACCGAATACACTACGATGGCCAGCATGAGGACGAAAAGCATGGGCGTGGTGATCTTGGTGAACTTCTCTATGCCCTTCTTGACGCCGCCCAGCACTATAAGCGCCGTGGCTCCGAAAAACAACATAAATGCAGTCAGCGATTCCAGCGGCGAGGAGGCCATCTTGCCGAAAATGCCCACGGCTTCTTCGGGGTGCGCAGGAGAGAGCCCTTCGGTGAACGAACGGACCAGAAAGTCAAAAGACCACCCCCCTACCACACAATAGTAGGAAATGATTATAAAACAGGCGAAAACGCACACGGCCCCTACCCACTTCCACTTGCTGCTGGGAGCAAGCTTCTCAAAAGCGCCGTATGCACCCACGCGGGCCCGTTTTCCGATCAACGATTCACACAAGAAACAAGGGAGCGCTATAAACATGCTGCAGATTAAGTATGCCACGATGAATGCGCCGCCTCCATGTTCCCCTACCATAAAAGGGAAACGCCAGATATTGCCCAGTCCAATTGCGGACCCGGCCATGGCCAAAATAAAGGTAAAGGAACTTCCGAACTGCTCTCTTTTGGAAGGTATCATCTGCTAACTAACCGTTTAGACCTTCCAAATATCGTGATTTTTTAAAAAAATCCAAAACGGCTCCGCTCTGCGGGCCGTTTTTCGGTCAGCGGCGTTCGTAAATGACGAACTCGAAGGTGTAGCCGGTTTCGGGGTCGGTATGGGTCTCGGAGGTGCAGACACGCTCCCAGATTGCCGGATCGATTTCAGGGAAGAAAACATCTGCCCCTTCTACGACAGTATGCACATGGGTGATATAGAGGCGGTCCATGTCCGGCAAGGCGGCACGGTACACAGACGCCCCGCCCATGACGAAGCATTTGTCTTTGCCGGTGGCCTCTGCCTCTTTGTAGGCCTCGTCGAAAGAATACACGCAGCAGCCCTCCGGAATGGGCTCGCCGCCCAGATTGAGCACTATGTTCTTACGTCCTTTCAACGGCCTGAAAGGCAGGGAGAAATAGGTAGTGCGTCCCATGATCACGGGATAACCGGCAGTGACGCTTTTGAAGTATTTGAGATCTTCGGAAATGTGCCAGGGCAGGTCCCCTTTCACTCCTATTCCTTTGTTGTCAGCGATAGCGACTATAAGACATTTTTTCATATTGTTCTTTTTTAGTTGTCAGAGGCACTCCTGCGGGTGCCATAAAACCAAGCACAAAGGCACCCGCAGGAGTGCCTCTGACACTTAAAACTATACTGCAACGGGTGCTTTTATGGCCGGCCAGGGGTCATAGCCCTCGAGGGTAAAGTCTTCGTAACGGAAGTCGAAAAGGCTCTTTACCTCAGGGTTCAGGATCATCTTGGGCAGAGGGCGCGGCTCGCGGGAGAGCTGCTCGGCCACCTGGTCGAAGTGGTTGAGGTAGATGTGCGTGTCCCCGGTGGTGTGGATAAACTCACCCGGCTGCAAACCGCATACCTGAGCCAGCATCATGGTCAGGAGCGCGTAGGATGCAATATTGAACGGCACGCCGAGGAAAGTGTCGGCACTGCGCTGATAGAGCTGGCAGGAAAGCTTTCCCTCGGCCACATAGAACTGGAACAGGCAGTGGCAGGGCGGGAGCGCCATCTTGTCTATATCCCCGGGGTTCCAGGCGCAAACAAGCATACGGCGGGAGTCGGGATGGTTCTTGATGAGGTCAATGACCTGCGAGAGCTGGTCGATGCTGCGTCCGCCGGGGGCATCCCAACTGCGCCACTGGTGCCCGTACACTGGACCCAGGTCTCCGTTTTCGTCGGCCCACTCATCCCAGATGGAGACTTTGTTGTCGTGGAGATACTTGATGTTGGTATCGCCCGCGATGAACCACAGCAGCTCGTGGATTATGGAGCGCAGGTGGACTTTCTTGGTGGTCAGCAGGGGAAAGCCTTCGCTCAGGTCGAAGCGCATCTGATAGCCGAAAATGCTTTGGGTGCCCACGCCGGTGCGGTCCGACTTAATGACGCCGTGTTCGCGGATATATCGCAGAAGGTCGAGGTATTGTTTCATATTATTTTGTCGAGGAATGAGAGAACTTTCGGAGTGGGCGCGTCTTTCATGAGCACGCGTTTGTCGGAATCGAGCAGGTACAGCGACGGTATGGCCCTTATGTCGTAGGCTCCGCTCTCGCGGAGGGAGAAGGTGTAGTCGTAACCGTTTATCCAGCAGGAAGGGTAGTTGTGGGAGTAGTCGCGCCACTTGGACACTTCTTCGTCGATATAAATGTTCACAACGGCCAGCTTCTTGCGGCTTATCAGCGACTCTATGTAGCCGCGCGACATGACGTCGTTGATGATCTCCTTGCAGGACGAACAGCCGGGATTGCTGAAGAACAGCATGGTGTATTCGGCGTCTATGTTGTACAAGCGCCCCATGTGGCCGTTAATGTCTTTGAATCTGATGTCGGGGACCTTGTTGCCGAAGGTGTTGGTCCGGCACATCTTGAGCTCGTGACGGTAGGCGTTGCGCATGTCGTCTCGGGTGCAGGGGCTCTCTGCTGCGGCCTCCACAAAAGGCAGGTACAGGTCCTCGTCACGCATGGGGGAGTTGGGATCGTACAGGTAGTGGGACACCATTTCGGTGAGCCTCAGATAGGTGTGGGACGTGGTATCCCGCTTCTGCAGCGCCTCCATCTTGCCGAAAAAGTTTTTAACTCCTTTCTGGGCCTTGCGCAGGGGGGCCGTATCGTCCGGAGTGGCCATGCCCTTGAGTTCCGAAAGCATCTGGATGTAGTCTGCCAGGGCTTGTTCCACATCTTCGTCCTTCACGCCCAGGATGGTCTCCGGCGTTGTGGCTCCGCCGGACTTAAGGAATGCATCCCAGTAATGCTCAAGCATATAGTCCAGGGCGGCATCGTTATTTCCGGCATACACGCTGGGCACGCTTACCGACGGAAACGGATGTATGGCCGTGTGGTTTGTCGCGGGCACGGGGGTGTCCTCTGCCGCCGAGGTGTCGGCCTCCGGCTGTCCGCCTGACTTGTTGCCTGCGGAAGGGCCGCCGCAGGCAACGAACATGGAGAACGCCAAAAAGGCCGCAATATAATATGCTATCCTTTTCATACTTTACAAAGATATAAAACTTCTTGTTTGATTTGTCATGGGAAAGTCTTATTTTGCGAACCTAAACTTATAGATTATGAAAATGCTTTTTGTCTTTCTTGCGCTCATTGCCAGAGCCGACAGCCTGCTCCTAGTGAGTTGGAATGTAGAGAATTTCCTGGACTACCGCTGCGACACCACCGGACGCCACACTGCGTACCGTTTTTACAGCAAATGCCATTCCGTAGCAAAGACCCTGCTGCTTATTTCCGAACAGTTCGGGGGCCTGCCCGATGCCGTGGCCCTTATGGAGGTAGGAGACAGGTTCGTGCTGGACAAATTGCTGAGCAGCACTGTTTTAAGGAAACTAGATTACTCTGTCGTGCATTACGAATCGCCAGACAGGCGAGGGATAGACTGCGCCCTCCTGTACCGCCGGAGCCGGCTCAAGCTGCTGCGCTCGAGCCCGAAGCACTTGTTCGACAGCTGCTCCGGTCCCCCCGTGCTCATGCCCACCCGCGACATTCTGCTGGCGGAGTTTGAAGGGCTTGATATTCTAGTTAACCACCACCCGTCCAAAGTCGGTCCGGACTCTGAGAGGCGGCGGGATATTGCCATGCGGCGCATGTGGGAGGTGATGGATTCGCTACGCGCCGAAGGGCACGAACGGGTGGTGTCGGTGGGCGATTTCAACGACGATGTGTGGGGACGGAAAGGCTCCAGAGGCACCATTAAATACAATGGCGCCTGGGAGAAAATCGACGGCTATTTTGCGCGCGGGCTCATGGTGCATGAAAGCGTTTTCGCCCATCCCCTGCTCTCGGAACCCGACAAAGCCTTCGGAGGCACCAAGCCCCGCCGCGCCTTCTCCGGCCCCCGGTGGCTTGGCGGAGTATCCGACCACTACCCAGTAGTACTGACACTCAGGTACATACGATGAGGCTGACTAAAAGGAGATTTTTAGTCAGCCTCATTGTAACCGCTTAACGCAACTACTAATAGAAGCGGGCGCGGTTGTCTTTAACGTTGTCGTACTCCATCATGACGGGAACGATCATCTGGGCAGCGTACTGTGCCTTCTGCTTCTCGGTGTTCACAGCGTCCTCTTCGGTGTAGAAGGAAGCGGTCTGACGGTTGCTCACCTTGAACACATACACACAAACCTCACCGGCCACAGGACCACAGATCTGTCCCTCGGGTGCTACGGATGCTGCACCGAGCAGTGCGGGCTCAAGTGCGGGAGCACCTGTGCTGTTGAAAGCCACGTCTTCGCGGCTGTTGCTGGAAGCCTTGCAAGCCTCTGCAACCTGCTCGAGGGTGGTAAGACCCTGGATCTTGGCTGCAACCTCGGCCTTGGTGGCCTCGCGGAGCTTCTCGTTCCTGAGGATTTCGTTGATCTCGGGAGCTGCATCGTTAACCGTCTTGTAACCCTCCTTGCGAGCGTTCTTGAGAGCGACCACGAAGAAGTAGTTGTTGTTCACGGTGATGATGTTGGAAGCCTTGCCAGGCTTGTTGTCAAATACCCAGCGGGTGATTTCCTTGGCCTGGCTGATGGCGCCGTAGCTGGAAGTAGCCTCGGTGACATTGTTCATGGGGTGTGAATACACGCCGGTGGAATCGACAGCCCTCTTGTAGCCCTCGTAGGTACCGCCTGCGATGGCAGCAAAGCGGTTGGCCTTGGCATAGTAGTCGTTGAAGGTCTCCTGGCTTGCCAGAGCGGTCTTCTCGAGCACGGCAACCTGCTTCTTGGCCACCGGCTTGGTGCGCTTGGACACCACGACCACGTGGGAACCATACTGGGTGTTGAGCACGAAAGGCTTATTGAGTTCGGCAGTCACGACACCCTCGAAACCGGGGATGGTGTAGGTCTGGGTGAACCAGCCAAGGTTGCCGAGTTCTCCTTCGTCGGCGGAGTTCTTGTCAATGGAATAGAGGGCGGCAAGGCTTGAGAAGTTGCCTCCCTTGGCCACGACTGCGCAGAGGCTGTCGGCCTTGTGCTTGGCGTCGGCACCCTGGAGCAGGATGTGCTTGACATACACTGAATCAGGAACCATGGCGCTGCCGGTGACCTTGACTGCACGGAACAGGTTTCCGCTCCTGTACACGGGAGATACTCCCTCAGCACCGCTGAAAACGAACTCGGCAATGTCGGAAGACAGGTTGCTGGCCAGCTCGTTCTTGGTGTACCAGTGCTCGGAATAAGGCCTTTCGGAGTTCCTGAGCAGGAATGCCTTCATGTTGGCGGTGGCGCCGAACTCGGCGAGACGGCTCTCGATGTCGTCGCTGGCGGCGGTGATGTCAGCCTCGGAAGGAACCACTTCGTACACGACATACTCGATGTCGCGGCCTGCGGCCTGCTTGTAATTCTCCTTGTGGCCGTTGTAGTAATTCTTGATCTCAGCAGAAGATACGGTGACGGTGCTGTCGCTGTAGTTCAGGGGAACCATCACATACTCCACGGTGGCTGTGTTGTTAGCCTCGGCCACTGCCCTGTCGACGAACACCTTGGGCATGACGCTGGAGTTCATCATGAGGGCGCCGTACTTGTCGTAGTACTTCTGGGTGAGCACGGAGTTCTGGAGATAATTCCAGAACAGTTTGCCGCGGCCGCTTTCGTCCATTCCTGTCTCCTGCACAAAGCTGCGGAGAGCCTCGGGGGAATAGAGACCGGTCTCAGGATCCTGGAATGCAGGATTCTGGGCAAGGACGGGAGAAATGTTGTCGCCGGTGGTGAGGTTCACCATTTCGTCTTCACCCACGCGCACACCTGCATTGCGGGCATTCTTGGTGAACATATACCTGTCCAGATAGTCCTGCCATGCGGCATTGCGGATCTGGATCTGGGTCTGCTCGTTCTGGACGGAAGAACCGGTGACAATCTGCTGAATAGTTGTGAATTTATCCACGTTCTCCTGGAAGTCGGTATAAGAAATACGCTTGCCGCCAACCTGGCCGACGTCGTACTTGGACGACATGGACTGCATTGCGGAACCCAGGGTATTGGGATCAATAATAAACGAAAGGAGGGCCAGAGCGATGATTATGGATATCGCAAGGCCGAATTTTACGCGAATTTTTTGAAGAACCGCCATTTTGTTATTTACTTTTAGTCTTTTATTCCAAATTAGTGAGCCGCGAAATTACAAATTTTTTGGGAAAGCACCAATAAAATTCACAGAATCAATCACAACTAACGTGGAATCCTGCACTGTAACGCCATATCCGTTGAATGTTTTGTGCAGAATTGCATTGCGCGCATGGTCGTCGGAGCGCATGCCGTAACCCTGAAGAAAACCGTCCGGAGAATACATCTTGATGTAGCAATCCGTCCAGATCTCTTTGTTGAACTGATCCCAGTAGAGAGTGTCGGTCTCCATGGTCTCTCGCTTTATTACATTATGAATAAGCACATTGCCGAAGGCAGACCATATATCTTCCTGCTTGCGTGTCTTATCCACCTTATGACTTGCCTGGTCCGAGAACACAAGGCTCTCCAGGAGCCCCTCGTCGTTGTATGAATAAACCGACAGGCCTTTCGGGAAAAGGTCCAGCTTCACGGAATCGTTCTCGAAGGTCTGCATCAGCGGCGCTTCGATGCGCATCTCCACCTTACCGTTCTTTGTCTGGACGGTAAACATGTCGGTTATGGTCTGCACGGGCGTGGAGCTTAGGTCGAGGATCTCCGCCTGCTCCAATCTACTCTTGCAAGAAACGACAATACTGGCAAGCGCAATAACGCTTGCCAGCATTGAGATAAACTCGGATTTGCGAATCAAAACTTACTTTGTGGTGCGGACTGTGGTTGTGGCCCTCATTCCGCCGCACGCTACGGTGTATGACTGGCCGTTGGTAACATCGTACATGAATGCCTCTGCCGCCTGAGGGAAGTACCTGCTGTACTGACCGATATACCTGTTGGCCTCTTCGGTGAGGGAAGGATCGGCAGCCTTGGCCTTGTTCATGTAGTCGCAAGCGACCCAGTAAGGAGCCCTGCGGGCGATCTCGTCGCCGCCGCAGCTGGTGGAACCCCAGATGGTACCGATGAGCAGGTAAGCCTTGCCGGCCAGAGACTCATCCATGGAAGGCACTTTGCTTGCTGCCTCGAAGGCGGAAGCGGAACGGCCGTTCTTGAAGGAGTAAACTGCGAGTTCGTACAGATAGGCTGCATCTTGCTTGACATCTGATTCATCCTTCTCTATAGCCTCCTGCAGGTAGTTTACTGCATTTGCCACATTGCCGCGGGCGGCGTGCAGCTTGTACAGATAGTATGCAGCGTCGGCTGAAGGATCCAGGGTGTACATGGTGGTGACGGCGTTCAGGAAGAGCTCGTTGTCGTTGCAATCCTCGGCCAGGGAGAGCATCTTGACTATGTTGGTAGCCAAAGCCAGGTCGTTGGGATTGGCCTCATAGCGGGGGCCGAACAGTGCGAGCAGGTCTTCGCAGCTTGCCACCTTGCTGGATATGAACAGGTTCTCTATATTGGTGCGGAAGTCATCGATCTGCTTCTTCTCCACATCGGAAGAAGGAGTGATGGCGTTGAGCATCTCAAGGTTCCTCTGGTAGATGTCAAGTACCTGCTCGGTGCCTATTCCACCTTCGCCGTAAAGCTCGACAGCGGTCTTGAAATCGTTGAACAGCACGGAAGCCTTGGTCTTGTCGCCAAGGGACTCTATCACACCCTCGTAGATGTCATAGACGCGCTTGTTGTCGTTCTTGATGAACTTGGTCGCGTAGTTGGCCTTGTTGTTCAGCGCGGTGGCTGCATACTTGGGATAGAACTCCGCCCTCTGGTCCTGAAGGGTCATGAGGGTGTCGATCAGGCCCTCCACCATGATGGTATTCTTCGCGTTCTTGGCTATGAGCCTCGAGATGAGGTCGGAACCATGGATGAGCAGGTTCTGGCTGCAAGTAGGAGGACATATCTTGTATGCCTGCCTCCAGTTGGGGACGGCATCGTCGTAATTCTTCTGCTTGTAATACTCGGTATAGTACGAAAGGTACTTGACGCATTCGTCTGCGTTGGGACCATACTTACTCATGTCCTGCGCAAAAAGCTTCGCACCGGAAAGCATCATGGTCAGGCTTAATGCCGCTAAAAACACTTTTTTCATATCTCTCATCTTTAATTTGTTACTGGTACTGGTGCTTCTGGAACCAGATGTCGAACAAGTTGACTCCGATTGAGAAGTTTATGTACGTCTCGCGGATCATATTGTTCTTCATAGAACCCCTCTGTCCAAAATCCATACCAAGAGTAATTCCGTTGTATCCGGGGAAGATAGGAAGGGTGGCTCCGAGGGTAATTCCGTAAGCACTTATCTTATTGTCATCCAGCATGTAATAGTCGTTCTTGTAGTACACGCCGGCACGGTATGCAATTTTTCTGTAGTAGTAACGGATATCGTTGCGCGCAGGTACATATTCCACTCCGGCACGCCAGGCTTCGGAGACGGAAGTGCTGAACACGGAGCGTCCCGTGCCGCCGATAATGTTGCCGCAGAACCCGTCGCGGGTATTCATGCCGCTGTTACGCCAGTCGGACCTGGTGTAGTCGGCTTCTATCATTAATTTGTCGCCGTAGCGATAGGAAACGCCTACGCCGATCTCGCTTGCAAGGGAAACATTGGGCACTCCGGACTTGAAGTCGAGGGTATCGGAGGCGGCAGTGCCGGTGGACAGGCGGTAGCTGGTTACATCGCCGTTCAGCTTGGCCTCGGTCCGGTATGTGGCGCCGAGGATGATGGAACTGCGGGCGCCGATGGGCTGCTCATATTGGACGCCGAATTTGCCGGCGGGAGCGGTGAGCTGCATGGTGTGACCGTTGGACGCACCGTTATAGGAGGCGTTGCTGAATGTCTCGCTGAAGGACTTCTCCAGCTTTCCGAAGTGGTAGATGAACTCAGCACCCAGGGACAGGCGGCGCCAGAAAGTGACTCCGGCCGCTGCAAATGCCTGGTACAGACTTCCCTTCCCCGATGCGGAATAGGCCACGTTTCCGGCGTTGCCTATAATGTCAGGGTCGTTGAATATGTAGGAATAACCGTAACCTATGTCGCTGTAGGGCATGATTCCTATCATCATGGCGGAAGAACGCCAGATGGGGAAGGATATAATGCATCCCGACATGTTCATGGTGTTGGATGCGGAAGTCATGTCTCCCTGCTGGAATATTTTATTGTCCTGAAGCAGCGAGAAGTCGGCCATGAAGGCGAGCGAATCGCGCGCGGTCACGGAGGCCGGGTTGATGGGGTTGAGGAAACGGTTGCTGCGGCCGGCTATTCCCACTCCGGCCATGGATTTATTGTAGGCGGTTCCGGGCGCTGCAAGATCGCCCACACCAAACAATGAATAAGGAGTATAACTGCCGTATGTCTGAGCGTTAAGACCCAGACTGCTCAGCGCCAGCATGGCGGCGGACAAGATTATACTACTGAATATTCTTCTTGACATAGTCATCAGTAATGATGGCCAAACCCATCAAACCTAAATTGCAGACGACAAATATGGAGTTTTTCATCCGCTTGGCAAAATAAATTGCATCGCCGCCTGTGAATATTACGATGTTCTCCGGATTGGTCCGTATATACCCGTCTATTTCAAAGATTATACCTGAAATGACTCCGGACTCTATGGATGTGCTCAAAGAGTCTCCTGGGAATATCTCGTCCGAAGGCATGTCTATGAGCGGCAATGCCTTGGAATAACGGTTAAGGGCTTTGAAACGGGTACGGCAGCCCAGAGATATATTGCCGCCCAGATAACGCCCGGAAGAATCAAGATAATCCACGGTGAGGGTTGTTCCGAGGTCGAAAACAGTGCAGGATTTTCTCTTGAAAAGATACTTCGCTGCAACCAGGGAAGAGGCCCTGTCGTAGGAAAGATAATCCGGAATGCCGTACGGAGACAGCACGTCGGGATGGGCGGAATCGAGTATTATTAGATATTGGCTTACCGAATTCAGAAACTTCTCCTCTTCGGAACTTATGACCCTTGCAGACACAACAGCCATCACAAGAGGAATCTGTTTGTCGGTAAGGGAGGCAATGAATTCCATTACCTTTTCTCCTTGGTAACGGAAAGTCTTGCCCAGCACGGATCCATCCGACCAGGCCGCCTTGACGGCTGTATTGCCTATTTCTATCAAAAGATTAGCCATTTCTTTGTTTCGGCTGGATGTCAGCAGTATTGCTACAACAACCCTTTTCCCATGTTTAACGGGTTGCTGTAGCAATACTGCTGACATCCAGCTAAACACGAAATGCAAAGTTAAGGATTTTTATTCTAATTTAGCCAAAATGGAACGTGCTTTTTGGAGTGAATCCACTTTGCGCGTTATCAGTTTAAGTTTTCCTTCACTCTGTTTGAATTGCAGATTACTGGTTCCGGCATTTACTTTTTCGAGAATATTCGTAAAAGTTTCGGAACGGAAATACGGAGACATCTGGTTGGAAATGAAGAACGCTATAAACATGCCGTTCTTTATGATGATTTTTTCAAATCCCAGACGTGCCCCGGCGTTCCTTATCTTCACCACATCCAGAAGGTTCTCTACTTCGGGGGTAAGCTTACCGAAACGGTCTGCTAGCTGAGCGGCGAAAAGGTCCACTTCCTTGTCGAAGAACATGGAGTCCAACTGCTTGTATATCCTTATCTTTTCGGCAGTTATATCTATGTAAGAATCGGGTATAAGGGCCATCTGGTCGGTCTCTATCGTGCAGTCGGTAGAGAATGTGCCACGGCCCTGCTTCTGCACAAGACCGGCCTCGACCCCGAGTTCTTCCATGGCTTCGGACAGAATCTTCTGGTAGGTCTCGAATCCCATGTCCATTATGAATCCGCTCTGCTCGGCTCCCAGAAGGTTGCCGGCGCCGCGGATATCGAGATCCTGCATGGCAATATTGAAGCCGCTGCCCAGGTCGCTGAATTCCTCTATAGCCTTGAGCCTTCGGCGGGCATCGTCTGTGAGAGTTGTCAGGGGAGGGACTATAAGATAGCAGAAGGCCTTCTTATTGCTCCGTCCCACACGGCCGCGCAGCTGGTGCAGGTCGCTCAGACCTATATTCTGCGCCTGATTGATGATGATGGTATTGGCGTTCGGAATATCCAGTCCGTTCTCTATGATGGTGGTACAGAGGAGCATATCGTAGTCGCCCCGTATGAATTCCAGCATGCGGTTTTCGAGTTCATTCGACTCCATCTGGCCGTGGGCGACGCATATTTTCATGTCCGGGATCAACCTGTGCAGAATTTCATATATGGCAGGAAGTTCCTCTACTTTGTTGTGAAGGAAGAACACCTGGCCGCCCCGGTTGAGCTCATATTCTATTATGCTCTTGATTTCTTCTTTGTCGAAGAGGATTATTTCTGTCTGAATAGGGATGCGGTTGGGCGGGGGAGTGTTGATTATACTGAGATCCCTGGCGCCCAGCAGTGAGAACTGAAGGGTGCGGGGGATAGGTGTGGCAGTGAGGGTAAGGGTGTCAACCGAGGTCTTAAGGCGACGCAGTTTTTCTTTGGCCGACACTCCGAATTTTTGTTCCTCGTCTATCACAAGAAGGCCCAGGTCTTTAAATACAAAGCTTTCGGACAGTATCTTGTGCGTGCCTATAAGGATGTCTATTTTACCTTCTTCAAGGCGCTTTTTGATGTCGTTAATCTCTTTGGTTGTGCGCAGACGGCTCACATAATCTATGGAGCAGGGCAGATTCTTGAGACGTTCTTTGAAAGTATTATAATGCTGCAGTGCGAGTATGGTGGTGGGGACCAGCACTGCCGTCTGCTTGCCGTCAACTGCCGCTTTGAAAGCCGCTCGTATGGCTATTTCTGTCTTGCCGAAACCCACGTCGCCGCAAACGAGCCGGTCCATGGGACAGGTGTTTTCCATGTCGCGTTTGACTGCCTTGGAAGCAAGTTCCTGGTCCGGAGTGTCTTCATACATGAACGAGGACTCGAGTTCTTCCTGCAGATAGGTATCGGGGGAGAAAGCATAGGCCTGGGAGGCTTTTCGGCGTGCGTAGAGCTGGATGAGGTCCTTGGCTATGTCTTTAACCCTCGACTTGGCGTTGTTCTTAAGGGTTATCCATGTCTTGGATCCCAGTTTGTTTATCTTGGGAACGTCGCCGTCTTTGGAACGGAAACGGGAAATCTTGTGGAGCGCATGCACGGACACAAACACCACGTCTCCGTCGCGGTAGGTGAGTTTTACCACTTCCTTCATGCGGCCGTAGTCGTCGCGTAGCCGCACAAGGCCTCCGAATACTCCCACTCCGTGGTCGATGTGCACCACGTAGTCACCTATATTGAAGGAATTAAGGTCGTTTATAGTTAGTTGCTCCGTCTTTTCCACGCTGCGCCTCAGGCTTACCCTGTGGAAGCGGTCGAATATTTCGTGGTCGGTGTAGCAACATATTTTGCTCTGCTTGTCTATGAAGCCGTTATGGATGTTCTTTCCTTTTACGAAATTAGGAATGAGTCCTCCGTTCTGGGAAAGAATTGAAAGGATGCGGTTAAGTTGTGTCTCTTTGTCTCCGTAGATATAGACCTCGTATGAATTCTCTATTTTACTGCGTATATCTTCTGTGAGCAGTTCGAAGTTTTTGTTAAAAACGGGCTGGGGCGCTATTTCGAACTCGATGGCATCTACGTTCTGCTTTGAAAGCGGGGTGTCTATATATACTCTTTTGTGTGCTGATATGTATTTATAGAAGGTTTTTTCTTTATACATATCTGATGAATCCAGCCATATCACGGCTTCTTCCGGCAGCAGTTGCAGGAGGTTTTCTCCGTCTTCGGTATCTTCTGATACTATGTTGGATATGATTTCGGCGTTATCGCATTCTTCGACTGACAGTTGGGTGTTGCAATCGAAAAGATGTATCGATTCTACTTCATCTCCCCAGAAAGAGATTCTGAAAGGATTATTTCTGGAATATGAGAAAATGTCCACTATAGAGCCGCGGATGGCTATCTGACCTGGCGCAGACACGAAATCTACTTTTTCGAATCCCCGGCCTGAGAGTTTTTCTAGGATAGTTTCGTAGGCTATTGAATCTCCTTTTTTTATGTTAAAAAGAGCGTCCTTTATATTCTGAGCTTTGGGTATTCCTTCTTCGAGTGCCTCGGGATAGGTTACAATGTAAAGTAAGGATCCGTCGTAATTGAGGATTTTTTCTACGGCGGATGTTCTTTGGACTCCGAGGGATGATTTGTAATTACTCCTTTCTATATTTTTTCCCGAAGAGGGGAGATAGAATACTTTGTCGCCTTCGGTGAGGGAATACAGGTCGGCGGAACAGTATTCGGCTGCTTCTTTATTTGGAAGTATTATTAAATGTAGGCCAGATTTTGCGGCTTGGGTGAGTACGAACCATCTGGCAGACAGAAATAAGGACCGGCAGAAAACTTCTTTTTGGGAAGATAATCTGCTAACCAAGAGTGATGTTGACTTCTCGTTTACTAACATCTTATTATGTTTCTTGATATAATCAGGATAGGTTGAATTATATCAAATCTTTTTTGTTTACAAGTCTGTTGAAAACCCTGTTTAAAGTGATGTTGATTTCTTTTTAAATGTGAGGTTCCGGAGTTTTTAACAGTTTTTTAAAGTCTTCCATAACAAGTTT
>ODAI010374855.1_pt1 | contig 17973 bp, 9 predicted proteins | sample 1539321 | NCBI WGS metagenome assembly ODAI01 (sample SAMN02144231, study PRJEB22623) | gut metagenome | biome: sheep rumen | host: Ovis aries | place: New Zealand | reverse complement strand
TTCAGCTTTGCAGCGAATTCTTCACCTTTCAAGGACGATCCCTCCCTTGCGTTGATATTACTGCGTACAGCAGTTGTTTGAGCTTCCATGGCAGCTTTCACTATATACAGTCGTACATTTCAGCGCTGCTGTCACTTTTTTCGTAAAAATTCAATGTTTTTTTTAAGTATATAAATGTTTATAGTTTATCCGTTGACTTTAAGTCATTTGTATGTTATAATTGCTATAGGTAATATATAATAATGTGGGGAAAATATTTTTATATAGATAAATATTTATTATAAATATAAACAGGCATTATACCCTTAGGCAGGTATTTGCCTTAAGAATTTCAGTATTTTTCTTCCCTTTGCACTAAGGAGGACATAATTATGAGAGAGAAAAATGCTCCCGGCAAAAAGAAAAGTATCATCGAAAGGACTCTGGACAGCCTTTCCGACCGCAATAAAGCCCCTATGGCAGCCTATGTTGTGCTCGCTGTATTGTACATCGTCTGCTCTGCGATCGTTACCCTTACCGCTGACAACGGTAATGTGCTGAAGATCGGCGGAGGAACTGTTGCGGTATACGCTTTCGCAGGCGTATTTTCTGCGCTTTCCAATATTTTCATAATATTCATCGTCCTGTTCTACGGCAAGCTCGGCTTCCGGACGGCGATGGTCTTCCTTTGCGTACAGCTTCCTATGATAATATCCGGCATCTTTATTCGCGGAAACTACGCGAGCCTTCCCGGACTCGTTACTGATATATTCACTATCATAGCTATCATTATGCTGTACAAGAACAACGAGAGAGTTGACCGATATCAGCGTAAGCTCCGCGATCAGGCGGTAAACGATATGCTGACAAACCTCCCGAACCGCTTTGCCTGTTCAGAGCTGATAAACGACCTGATAAAGCGCGGCGAGAAGTTCACAGTCGTTTCGATAGACATCAACAACTTCAAGAGCATCAACGACACTATGGGCTTCAAAGCCGGAAACAGCGTTCTCATCGAGATAGCTTCAAGGTGGAAAACCATCGCGGACAGCGGTCTTTCGAGCACTCTCGACTTTATCACAAGAGTTGCCGGAGACGAGTTTGCGCTCATTATCCGCAATTACCGTTCTGAGGACGACGTCGTGAAAACTATCAGGCAGTACGAGGCTGCACTCGGAAACCGGGTAACTGTTGACGACTGCGACATCTATATCACAGCGAGCTTCGGCTATGCTGAGTTCCCGACAGACGCGGATAACTTCGACAGCCTGTTCTCGTATTCCAATGCGGCTATGGCTGAGGTCAAGCGTCAGAACAGCAGCGACCATATCCTGCGCTTCTCGTCTGAGCTCCTTAAAGCCGGACGCACCCTCGAGATCGAGCACAAGATCAGAACTGCCCTCGATGAGGACACTATCTACTTCCAGCTTCAGCCGCAGTTCGACCTTTCCCACAAGCTCCGCGGCTTTGAGGCGCTTGCGCGTATCAAGGACTCTGAGGGCAACAACATCAGCCCCGGTGAGTTTATCCCGATAGCTGAAAAGGTCGGTCTTGTCGATAAGATAGACGGAGCTGTTTTCAGAAAATCTGCTGAATTCTTCGGCGAACTCCTCAGAAAATCGCCGTCCTCCGATGTTACACTCAGCGTAAACGTCTCCGTAAGACACCTTATGAAGAACGACTTTGTTGAGGAGATACGCAGCATCGTCGAAAACAGCGGTGTTCCTGCCTCACAGCTTGAGATCGAGATCACCGAGTCGATAATGATAGACTCTGCCGACAAGGCTCTCCAGTGTATCAAGGAGCTCAAGAATATGGGTATGAAGATCGCTATCGACGACTTCGGCACAGGCTATTCTTCACTGAGTTACCTCAATAAGTTCCCGGCAAACCTCCTCAAGATAGACAAGTCCTTCATCGACAAGATGAACGCCAGCGACTCCTCAAAGAAGTATGTTGCAGCGATCATCTCTATCGGTCACATTATGAATTTCGATGTTATTTCCGAGGGTGTCGAGAAGGAGGAGCAGCTCGAAACTCTCCGCGAGATAGGCTGCGACTACATACAGGGCTATATCTGGGGACGTCCGCTCCCGACTGAGGACGCTGAAGCGCTCTATCTGAACGCTGTCTGATGTTCAGGCTTATCAATGAATATGCAGGGCAAGGTTAATTCCTTGCCCTGCTTTTTTGCGCTTATTTGTATTCGATAGTTACTGTATGCTCGATCTCTTCACCGTTTATGATAACATTCAGTCTGCCGTTTTTGACAGTGAAGTTCTTATCGGAAGCGGCGGTCGCCTTGTTGAGTGCCGACCTGACATCAAGACGGGTATCTGAGTCGGTGAGCTGAATGAAGGTCTCTGCCTCATTGTATCCGCCCAGCGCAAGGGCTTCCTGACCGATAGCATCGAGCTTGAGGTGAGAGTCGCCGAGGTTGATCTCTGAGGCTCCGTAGAGCGCTCCGAAACAGGTAGAATTGTCCGCCATAATGTTCAGCACGAGACTGACCTGATTGGTCCGCACAACAGCCTTGCTGCCGCGGAGAGTTCCGAATACGACCATATACTTGTTGTGCGAGTAGAATTTCACCGAGCTCTTGTACAGGGAGATGTCCGCGTTATTCTCGAGAGAGCCGATGAAGGTTCCGATGCTTGCAGCGCAGTCGGACTCAATGTGGCAGGTGGTTATCGCAAGCTCAGCTTCACCCGTGATAGCGCCTATACCGACAGCTGTTTCGGTGTCGATATTGAGATTGTACTCGCCGCGGTTTATGTGTATCTCGCCGCCTCGTCCGGAGCCTATACATATAGTGCTCTTGCCGCGGCAGCTTATGGTTAAGAGACCGTCCTGCTCGAAGACCAGCTCGCCGTGACGGGAGTGGTGATCGTTGCCGATGCCGTAGGACTCAGCGGCGTTGAGCTCGATGTTGAGAGCACCGTCGCCTTCTATCACGAGCTTTGCGGTCTCGGGAACCTGTATTCCGGCTTCAAACAGAGTGTTCGTGCCGACGAGAACGAGCGTGACGTTTGAATTCTCACCGAGCTCGATAGCAGGGCGGTTCTTGACGTTTGTGAAGTAAACGTCCTCGAGCGTGATGCGTCCCCTGTAACCGGGCTCGACGCGCATATGCAGACCTGTTTTCATCTGCGGAGTTCCGATTATGGATATGTCCTTGTAGACCATTTCGTCGTGTCCGATGACTATGTCCGTACAGCCCTTCTTTTCGAGCTTTGCAAGCGGAACGCGGTTGGTCTTGCCGGCGATGTAGATGCGCTTGTTGTCGCCGTCGATGCGCTCCTGATGGAACTGCTTTATCTGACTGCGGCACTTTTCGTCTATCTGACGGATAACGTCAGCGGAAGGCTTTGCCGTGTAGAAACCCTGAATGAGGTCAGCGCCGAGGTGTATGACGGTCTGGAGCTCCTCCGCCGTCTCGACGCCCTCCGCAAGAGCCTTGATGCCGTTGTCATGGCAGAAATCTATGATCTCGCGGACGAAGTGCTGCTTCTGGGGGTATTCGTGGATATCGCTGAGGAGGGAGCGGTCTATCTTGACGAAATCCGGCATATAACGCAGGAGATTGCTCACGTTGGAGTAGCCCGTTCCGTAGTCGTCAACAGCGATGTTGATGTGCATTTTTTCAAAGTAGTCCTTCAGCTTTGTAAGCTCGGAGTCCTTCAGCTCGGCTTCCTCAGTGAGCTCAACGACCACTCTTTCAGCGTGGGCGGCAAGGTAATTGTCCAGCTCGTAGGCTGACTCTTCGCCGACGCTGACTCCGGGTATGCTGTTGATAAAGACTCTCGCCTCACCGAAGCGTTCCTCGTTCTGGTCGATATAGCTGAGAACGTTCAGGAAGGTAGCACGTTCAACATCGGAGAGACGTTCCTGCATAGCGGCGTACTTTATGATCGAGAGCGGCGATATCTTGTCCTTTGTGCGCGAGCGCATAAGGGCTTCATAGGCGTAAACACTGCCGTCAACGGCACTTACGATCGGCTGGAAATAGTAGTCGAGGAGGTTGTCGTCGAGTATCTTTGAAACGAGCTGATACTGGTTCTTTTCGGACGTATCAAGAGACTCATAGGCGTGGCTCGTCACCGTGAACTTGCTGCTGCGGAAATGCTCGAGCTGTTCCTGCATATGCATCATCTCGAGACTGCGTCTGAGCACCTCAAGCCCTGTGCTGACCGAGCTTATCCAGCGGCGGTAAATATCGTCGTAGCTGCGCAGCTTGCTGCCGTAGCTGACTGCGGCATATCCGAAGCAGTTGTTCTCAAAGAATACCGGCGTGAAGAAGTAGGCGGTCGGGAAGTTGCTGTCGTCGTAGAGCTCCGGCAGCATATCTGCTGTATCGAAAAGCTCGTCTGTGCCGGCGATATTGCTCCGGCGGTCGCTGCAATAGCGTATCGCGTGTATCATCTTCTTCGGGTAGCCGGAATTTTTTATGTGAGCGACCTGACCGCTGTTCTTCCATTCGCCTGCGAGGCAGAGGTGGAATTCCTCCGCACCGCGTATCTGATAGGCGTAGGAGTAGACTGTGTCGAGGTAATCCTGAAGCGAGGTCTGCGAGATAAGGCTTTCTTTCATCGTGTTGAATACGGAATCGTAGCCCTCTTCGGAAATATCCGTGCCCCAGTGCTGGCGTTTTATGTGGTGGACGGGCATAGTTCCGGTTTTGCAGCCGCAGCTCTCACCGATGAGGAGCTTGGATCTCAGCCTGAATGATTCCGGAACTTTTCCGTTTATTTTGTCTGAGAGAAATCTGAATGTATACTCGCCGAATTCCTCGGCAGGTATGAGTGCGGACGTTATAGAGCACGGGCTCGTCTGTCCCTCAAATGTCGAATCATAGCCGATAACGGCGATATCCTCCGGCACCTTTATGCCGCGTTCTTCAAAAGCCCGGCAGAGTCCGATAGCCATCTGGTCGTTTGCACAGGCAACGGCGTCCGGCAGCTTCTTTCCGTCCGCGAGGAGTTCCTCAGCGCACAGCTCGCCGCTCTGATACCAGAAATCACCGTAGATTATGCGTTCCTCGGACACCGGTAGCCCTGCCTTAGCCATAGCGTCACGGTAAGCCTGAAGCCGCTCCTTGGAGTGCTTGTGCCACTTCTTGCCTGATAGAAAGGCGATGTCGCGGCAGCCGTGGACTTCGATGAGGTGGGTGACGAGTTCAAAGACGTCGGAGTAGCAGTCGGTGCAGATACTGGGGAAGAGATCGCTCTCCTTTTCAATGACCACAATGGGCTTGTCGAAGATGTCCTTGAGGCGGAGCTCGAGCTTTTCAGCCGCATCTTCGGTCTGTATGCTGTCCTTGAGGATTATCGCGCCGTCAAATTTATCCGGTGCCATAAGACTGAAAATATTGGACTCGCCCTGTTCGCGCTCCGGAGTATCCTGATATTTACGGTACATTGAGAATATACATACATCATATCCGCCGGCAAAGGCATTTTTCAGAAAGCCGCTGATGAAACGGCTCTGGTAGGACTCATCAGCCTGTCCGACAAATAGAGCTATTCGCTTTCTATGATCCTTCATTGTATCCCTTCCTTTGAACGGGTAATAAATTCGATTCTTGAAATGCTGCTGGTGTGATCACAATTAACCATAATATATTATATCATAAGTGTACATATATTTCAAGTAAAACTATTGTATATGTTAAAACGATAAACCTTTCGTGACTGCCAAAATGGCAGGTAATGGAAATGCTGAATAAAGAAGTATATGCGCATTTACCGGGGCAAGCCTTTATGAGGAAATGTTCCGCCAACAGCTCCGTTCCCCCTTTTCAAAAACTTTATTTTCGTTTTTGCCGTGATAGTACAAATTTAGCGCTACTAATTTTAGCAGCGCTTTGTTTCTTGAAACAGTGTACTGTCACAGTAAAAAACAGATAAGGTTTTAGGAAGAGAGTTTGAGAGCGACTCCCCACAGTGTGGGAAATTGTCCGCAAAACAGAAGGGACGCGCTGCCGTCAGCGGAACCCTTTTTTCAAAAGGGTTTCCTCAACAATCCGTATGTTACTTCTATATTGGTATCGCCTTTAAGATGCAGCAGCTCACTTCACGAACAGAGACAGGATATTTCCTAATATCGGAGCTGCACAGAGGATAATAAGTGCTCCGATCGAAACTGCATAGAAGCAGACATAGGCAAAACCGTTGAACGCCTTGACTCCGCATATATCCATTCCCTTTTTTCTGAGCAGCATAACAACCGCGAACAGAATGAGTCCGGCTATGCTTATTACCACGCTTATCCAGAAGCTGTACGGTACAAATCTCATCTTTATCTCTGCGTCCTCACTGCCGAGCTTTATAGCCGTGAACGCTCCTCCGAGCACCGGGGTGATCTCCGTCTTGGTGCCGTTTACCTCAGCACGCCAGTTCTTGTTATACTCTATCGGCAGAAATACATATCTTCCCTGCGGATCATCTACCTTCAGCGAAAGCTTATAGCCGCCTGCTTCAACATCGTAAGCGTGGGGAGCTTCCGAAGCAGACTTGCATAGCTTATCGAGCTTTTCGAGATCCATAACACCGATGAGCAGTTTGTCAGTATGCTTGTTCTTGGAGTTTACAGAAATACTCACCTTCTCGCCGCTGAATATTCCAAGGAATGCACAGCCGGTGAGGTTAGAGCGCGGATAAACATTATCATCTTCATTTTCATAGGGAAGGCTCGCCGGTTCTCCGTTGACATTCAGGGCGAAAATATCGCTCTTTGAAGAGGTATAGATATACACAGCCGACTCCTTGTCAACGTTGAATTCACCGGAGTAACGGTAGGGCATAAACATATTGCCGTTCATCTCGTTATCATCGGCGGTAACTATGTCCATATAAGTGAATGTGGTGAACAGATCCTCGCTGTCGCCGGAAAGTGCCTTGTAAATACGGTTCTGATAGCTGAACGGACTTTCGTGAGTACGGCTGTCGAGTTCAGTCAGCTCATCACCGGCAAGAATTCCAAACGGGAGAGTATAATTACAGTCATAGATATGGAAGTATTTTGAGTCCTTTGAAAAGGTATAGAGGCTGTTAGCGCTCTCAATGTGCGAATAGACCTTCTTAACGTTGAGAAGAGCGTCAGAAAAAGCCGTTCCGCCGGTATCCATCGTGTAGGTGTAGTTCGAGTCATATCCCAGAGCTCTCATTTCTTCAAGATAGTTCTTGGATATATTGAGAGTCCAGTCGCTGATGCCGGGAACTCCTGACAAAAGGGGCAGATTGACATTTGTATCCATCATATTGAGCATCTTGAAACGCGATAGCTTGCTGTCCTCCATATCAGCGGACTGCCGTATATCCTTGGCAGTATAGGACAGCGAGAGAGCTCCCTCAGCATCAGGAGCCACAAGAGCATAGCTGACCAGAAGTGCCTGAACGGCAGCGATCGAAACGAGGAGCACTGTCCGGAACTTCTTCTCGCAGAACCCGAATAATATGAAGCATGAAGCCGTTGACGCTATAAAAATATATCTATGGAGAACGTAAGTCTCTTTGTCCTCAATGCCGGTGTCCTTCATCTGTATAGCCATTACAGTTATTATTATAGCCGAAGCAGCTGCTGTAATTAGAGACGCATATTCAAGCACACTTTTCAGCTTCTTCTTTTCGACTTTGAAGAGAGGCTTTTCACCTCTGAGACTTGCAAAATATGCCGCGATGTCGCAGCAGACGAAAGCAAGTATGAAACCGAAGCGATACGGGAAATGAACATACGAGCCGCCGTGCCAGAGAAGATTTGAGCCCTCACAGAATACCGGTATCATCAGCACAACAAGCAGATAAACGAAGAATATGCTCTGCTTATCGAGCTTTTTGCCGTCCTTTTTGCTGCGTATGATATGTGCAAGAAGGGCAGCTATTCCGGCTTCGCAGCCAAAGAGCATAAAACGTTTCTGGTAATCAAAATCGCCGGTTCTCGTAAACAGTATCTCATCGAGCGTTTTGTTATATCCGGCTCTGGGAGAGTCCAGAAGCTTCAGCGTACCCGGTATCATCATATAAGCTGCAATAATGTATGACAACAGCGTGAAGATACCGAGCTGAGCGGCTGCTCTGCGGCACTTTGCCCTGTCCTCCGATATAAAGAACATATGCCCGAAAGAGTAGAATATCACGAATACATAGACCATAAAGCTGAGGTAGCCGTTCAGTATGAAGCAGAGCAGAGTCATAACGGTATAGCCAAGGAATTTTCCCTCGTTCAGCAGCGCCTTCAGTGCGAGCATCAGCAGCGGGAAAAGTATCATAATGTCCATAAAGAAGATGTTCATATAGTTCTGGACCATAAAGCCGCAGTAGGTATAGAACAGCGAAAACGCGACATTCATAACTGCACCGCAGCGGTAGGTCTTTTTCATATAGACCGACATCGTCAGTGCTGAGAGCATCAGCTTCAGCGCGAGGAAAATGCCCATAAACTGGAACAGATCATCTCGTTTCACGAAGAACAGAAAAACGTTCATCGGATTGATACCGTATGTCGTATAGTTTGAAAGGCAGTCGCAGGAAGCACCGTTGTACCAGTCGAAGAAGAGCGGTGCCTTGCCGTGTAGGAATTCGTGAGCGTGGGTGTATTCAGGGATATACTGAGGTCCCATATCATAGAAGGCTATACTGCCGTTTCCGAAAGGGTAAACTCCCTTCAGCATATAGACTATGAATAGTATTGCGAGTGCCGCAAGCGGAGCTATGAGGTACTCTTTATTGCGTTTGATACGATCCATCATTATCTCCTTAACAAAGGGTAATATTAATCAGGCTGTCAGCCCGGAAGCAGCTGCTTTCAGGTCAGCAGCCGAAAAATGCAAGCGCTATCTCGATGACCTTTGCCCTGTCCTCTGGCGTGAGACCGAAGTACATCGGTAGCCTTACAAGACGGTCGCTCTCGCGTGTAGTATACTCGTCTATGCCGTTGAAGCGTCCGTACTTTCTTCCGGCAGGAGCTGAATGGAGCGGTACATAGTGGAATACCGCACATACACCGTTATTCTTCATATGGTCGATGAAGCGTGTGCGCTCTTCGAGGTCGCGGAGCTTTATGTAGAAGCAGTGAGCGTTGTGGACGCAGTAATCCGGCACCTTCTGGAGCTCGATGATCCCCTGCTCCTCAAGCGGCTTGAACGCCCTGAGGTAGTCGTTGTAGGTGGTCATACGGTCATTGTAGATCTCGTCTGCGTGCATAAGCTGGGCATAGAGATAAGCGGCATTTATGTCGCTCGCAAGATAGCTGTCTCCGATGTCCACCCAAGTATACTTATCCACCTCTCCGCGGAAGAACTTCGAGCGGTTCGTACCCTTTTCGCGGAGTATCTCAGCGCGTTCCATATAGGCGTCATTGTTGACGAGGATAGCGCCGCCCTCACCCATCGAGTAGTTTTTGGTCTCGTGGAATGAATAGCAGCCGAAATCGCCGATCGTTCCGAGAGAACGTCCCTTGTAGCTGCTCATAACGCCCTGAGCTGCGTCCTCTATGACGAGGAGATTATAGCGGCGGGCAATATCCATTATCGTGTCCATCTCACAGGCAACTCCTGCGTAGTGAACGGCTACGATAGCGCGTGTATGCTTGGTTATGGCAGCCTCTATCTTGTTCTCATCGAGGTTCATAGTATCGGGGCGTATATCCGAAAATACGAGCGAAGCGCCGCCGAGTATCATAGAGGTAGCAGTGCTCGAAAACGTAAAGCTGGGGAGTATTACCTCGTCACCGGGCTTGAAGCCGCTGAGTATCGAGGACATATCGAGCGCACTGGTACAGCTCGTCGTGAGGAGGAGCTTCTGCGCGCCGAAGCGCTTTTCGAGCCACTCGGTACAGAGCTTGGTGAATTTTCCGTCGCCGGAGATCTTGTGTGAGAATACCGACTGCTTTATGTATTCGAGTTCATCGCCTGTAAAGGGCGGAATGTTAAATGGTATCATAGTAAACTCCTTTATATATGTGTATGCTGCCGCGTCAGCTCTTCAGCAGGCTCCGGTAGCGCACCGGAGTCATACCGACAGCGGAATTGAACTGGCGCAGGAAGTATTTGCTGTCGAGATAGCCGCATTTTTCGGATATTTCCATAATGCTCATCGTGCTTGTGACGAGCTGGTACTTAGCCTTTGCAATTCGGGCATTTATGCAGTCCTTGTGGAAGCTCAGCCCGAAGCACTGCTTGTAGACGCTGCGGAAATAGCCTGTGCTTCCGGAAAAGCGTTCGTGGAGCGAAGGCGTGTCGAAGGTGGAGGCAGGCTCCATAAAGATGTAGTCGCGCATCTCGGACATCTCGCGGTAGTGGTTGAGAAGGCGCTTTGCAGACAGGTCGAGCATCAGTTTTTCAGCCTTATCGCTGCATCTGCCGAGCACCTCGCGGTATGTGCCGTCACCGCACTTTTCAGCGGTACACACAAATGAGCCCGCACCGAAGCTCTCCATATACTTCCTGTGCTGGAGAAGTATGGAGACAAGCGAATCTGCAAGGAGCTCCGGCTCTGCACTGCTCTGAACGAGGCAGACAAAGGTATTCGGGTTTATCATTGCGGAAATATCGTGGTTGCCGCAGAATTTTCCGACAGCCTTTGAAGCGTCGAGAACGGCATTTATACGGGTATCGCTCTCTATCTCGGAGACTGTCTCATCGAACAGGCATATTTTCAGCATAACGAGGCAGAGCTCCTTGCCGCTTCGCGGAGAAGCCGAACGGTAAGCCTTTTCCATACCGTTGTCGTTGTACATACCGGTGAGGGTATCGCGCTGCGAGGAGAGGTTCTGGCACTTGCTGAGGTACTGTATATCATTTTTCATACGCAGCAGCTCGAGGCCGTTGCAGACGGTCTTGTTCCAGTTGCGGAAGATGTCGTCGTAGGTATCCGGGCAGTCATAGCGTATGACGGTCGAGCCGAAATATTTCTCGCCGAAAAACAGGGGCGTGAAGTAATAGACGGAGGGCTCGTCAAACTTTGCCGGCAGCACCGAGAATTCCATACGGCTCATCTCGAAGGTATCGCCTGTCTCCTGACCGGCTATATCCCGGCAGACCATATTGTCAGAGTTGTGCATCTCGGAGTCGTACCAGTCTGCATTGAGACATATAAAAATGTCCTTGGCGTCCCTGATGAGCCATTGCTGCCTGCCGAGAGCCTGAGCGAATTCATCGAGATTGCGGCTGTTTGTGAGGTCCTTGTCGAGCGGACTGAAGAGGTTCCAGTCCTGAAAATCACTTCTCAGCTTCTGCGCATCGAGCTCGCTGATGTACTGCTCGCGGCAGCGTCCGCAGGGACAGCTGTCTCCGGGTACGAGAGAACCTCCGGGCGGGCTGAAATCCCCGAAATTGCCGGTAGTGAGCTTGTCGTGGAGCATACGCACGGCAGCTTTTCCGAGGGATGAACGGCTTCGGCGGTAGGTAGTGAGAAGAGGGGTATAGAGAATTCTGCGGTCGATGTACTCATAGCCGGTGACGATGATCTGACCGGGCACCGAGATATTATTGCGCGCAAACTCGTCGAGCATACCGTAAGCCATATAGTCGTTGCCGCATACGACAGCCTGCGGCATATGCAGCTCGCCGCTGATGTACTTCTTTGCGAGTTCCTGACCGGAGAACATCCAGAAGTCGCCGAAATGTATCTTGCTCTCGTCAACCGGGATATTGTGCTGGCGGAGAGCCTGCCTGTAGCCGTCAGCTCTGAGGTGCGAGACCTCGATATGGTCCTGTCCTGTGAGCATATCAATGTCTGTGCAGCCGTGAGCCTCGATGAGGTGCGAGGTAATATCGACAAAATCGTTTTTGTCGTTGGTATTGATGAAGCGGGCTCCGGGCAGGTCGAAAATTTTCTGGTAGGTGCCCACAACAATGATCGGTACTCTCTTTTTCTGACTGAGGAGGTCAGCGATCCTGCGCTTGAGAGCATCGTTGACGAAGGATTCGGCGATGAGTATCACCGCACTTATATCGTCTGAGAGGATATATTCGTAGATATGGTTTTCACACAGGAGTTCTTCATAGAGAACATTCGGGTTGAAAACATTTGAAAACACGGCGGTGTCGTAGCCTAACTGCTGTGCCTGTCCGATAATCCCCTCGAGTATCTGTCTCTGTTCGATACTGTTGGCTTCCGCAGCCATAACACCAAGTATCGGTCGGACTGGTCTTAACATTATTTACGCCTCCGTAAATTTATTTGGATCAGAATATCTATTATAATTATAGAATAAAATTCCACATATGTCAACAGAAACAAGCATATTTTTCTTTTATTTGTCCACCTGATATTCACATTGTGGGTTTACAAGTGGCAAATATTAATATATAATGAACAAGGATAAAAGTGTACTCTGGTCAGTTTTGGGCTGAGTACAGTCGTTATCATTAAAAAAACACAAAACAAATAACATAAGGGGGTAATCCTACAATGAAGATCACACACAAGATCAGATCTGCATTCGCTGGTATTGTTGCAGGTGCAATGATGTTCTCAGTTGCTTCCGCAATGCCGGCTGTCTCTCCTGAAGAGAGCTTCGACGCAAATGCTGCCGGTGCCTGTACTATCAACACCAGCAAGCTATATCAGTATATTGACGGCTTCGGCGGTATCAATCACCCCGAGTGGTACGGCGACCTCACTGATGCTGACCGAAAGATCGCTTTCGGAAACGGTAACGGAGAACTCGGCTGTTCTATCCTTCGTATCTTCGTAAATCCTGATAAGAGCCAGTGGAGCAAAGCTCTTCCGACTGCTCAGTATGCTACCAAGAACGGCATCACGGTATTTGCATCGCCGTGGGAGCCGCCGTCGAACCTCGCTGAAAACGGCTCTGCTTACGGCGGTAAGCTCCACCTCCCGAAGAAGAATTACGGCGCTTATGCTGAGCACCTTAACGACTTCGGTAAATATATGAAGAACAACGGCGTTGATCTTTACAGCGTTTCAGTTCAGAATGAGCCCGACTACGCTAAGGAGTGGACAGCATGGACGCCGGACGAGACTACCGACTTCATCGCTAACTACGGCGATAAGATCACGAGCACAAGGCTTATGTCGCCTGAGTCATTCCAGTACGGTGCATGGGGCAACGGCAAGGACTACTACACAAAGATCCTCAACAACGCAAAGGCTTATGCAAACTGTGACTTGTTCGGAACTCACTTCTACGGAACTCCCAGAAGCAAGATGGACTTCCCCGCTCTCGAAAACTGCGGCAAGAAGCTCTGGATGACTGAGGTCTATGTTCCGGACAGCAGCGTTGATGCTAATAAGTGGCCTGATAACCTCGAACAGGCTGTCAATATCCACGATGCACTCGTTGTCGGAGGTATGCAGGCTTACGTTGTATGGCCTCTCCGCCGTAATTACAGCATCATCTATGAGTCAACACACTCCATTTCAAAGCGCGGATACATCTTCGGTCAGTTCTCCAAGTACATCCGTCCCGGCGACTACCGTATCGACGCAACTGAACAGCCTAACACAAATATACTCGTTTCCGCTTACAAGCACAGTGATACCCAGATCGAGGTAGTTGCTATAAACAAGGGCACGAGCGAGGTAACACAGCAGTTCAACGTAAGCAGCAGAAATATCAAGAATGTTGACCGTTACAGAACATCAGGCAGCGAGAACCTCGCAGCTACTAAGGGTATGGAAGCAAACGGTTCGTCATTCTACTCACAGCTCCCAGCACAGAGTGTTTCCACATACATCATCACCCTTGAGAGCGACGGAGCAGAAGTCCCCACATCAGGCGAGGATCCCACATACGAGCCTCCTACGACACCCGGTCCTATCGAGCCCGACGCTAACGGCTACTACTTCCACGATACATTCGAGGGAAGCAATTGTGACTGGGAAGGCAGAGGTTCTGCAACAGTTACACTCAGCGGCAGACAGCCCTATGCAGACAAGGAAGCTCTCCTCATTCAGGACAGAGCTGCAACGTGGAACGGTGCTCAGAAGGTGCTCGATGAGAATACCTTCAAGGCTGGCGAGTCTTACAGCTTCAGCGTGAACGCGACTTACCTCGACGGTTCAGCAGCTTCTACCAAGATGATGCTCTCGCTCCAGTATAAGGACTCAGAAGGCACTACCTGCTACGGACATATCGCTGAAGGAACTACGGTTGCCGGAAAGTATGTCCAGCTCGCAAATACCAGCTACAAGATACCCGACGGCGCTACCGACCTAATTCTCTACGTTGAGACAGCAGAGGGCTCAACTACCGACAACTTCTACATCGACGAAGCTATCGTTGCTGTTAAGGGCACAAAGATAGACGGTCCTGCTGAGACAAAATTCGCTTACGGCGATGTGACATTCGACGGCAAGATCAACGTTTTCGACGTTATTGCTGCAAGACGCGGTCTCACAAACGGCTTCACAGACTCCGCTGCAGAGCGCGCTGCCGACGTTGACCAGAGCGGCAAGGTCGAGATCGCTGACGTAGTACAGATCTCCAATTTCGTGCTCGGCAGAATTACAAAGTTTGAAGTTACTGCTCCTCCCAAGTCTGAGTATGTATACAACTCCGCAGTTTCCTTCAAGGCAGCTCCGGATAAGTACTTCGAGGCTATCAGCAGCGACAAGGCTGGCAAGATAGTTCAGGAAAACTACACAGGTATCAACGGTGCAAAGACAATGTACGTTTACCTCCCCAACGGCTACGACTCAAGCAAGAAGTACAACGTATTCTACCTTATGCACGGCGGCGGAGAGAACGAGAAGACCTGCTTCTACGACAACTCCACCCACATCGGCAATATGCTCGACCATATGATCGCTAACGGCGAGCTCGAGCCTATGATCGTTGTTACACCTACTTTCAACAACTGCCCGAACGTTGACGGCAACGGCGGTGCTGCAACAGTATGGGACGAGATGCGCAAAACTATCATCCCATACATCGAGGGCAAGTATTCAACATACGCAGCTTCGACCTCTGAGGCTGACCTCAAGGCTTCAAGATATCACCGTGCATACGGCGGCTTCTCAATGGGCGGCGGTTCCACATGGAATATGATGATAAACAACCTCGATGTATGTGCATACTATATGCCTCTCTCAGGTCACTGCTGGGCAGGCGCAACAGGTATCCAGAACGCTATCGACAAGTTTGGTCTCAAGCCCAATGAGTACTTCGTATTCGCAGCAACAGGCGACAAGGACATTGCATATGACAACCTCTCAGGTCTCTGCAATTCCCTCAAGGCTGATACACAGCGCTTCAAGTACACTTCTGACTTCTCCAAGGGCAACTTCTACTACCTCGTTGCTTCCGGAAAAGACCACTACTGGGGCAATGTAAGACACTACATCTACGATGCACTTCCCTCATTCTTCCACGAGGGACAGTAAATAAAAAACAGCGTCCGTATCCGAAAGGGTGCGGACGTTTTTTCATAATATAATGTGTATGCCGAACCAACCGTATGGAACGCCGCCTCGGCGTTCCATACATTCTGACTTCTGACTTCTTGACGGCGGGACGCCGAGGACGCCGTCCCCTACAATCCGGATAATAATAGTTGCTATTTTCGTAACAATGTGTTATAATAAATAAGTATTGTTATTTCAGGAGAATGATAAAATGGAACTCGAGATAACCAACAGAATATTAAAAAACAGAAACTATATCGCCCAGCTCAGCTTGCTAAAGGAGCTCGAGACTGACCGCGAATTCTGCCGTCACGATATGGACCACTTCCTCAGCGTTGCACGGATAACTATGCATATGTGCCGGGAAATGGGCGTAAGAGCTGACCGCGACCTCGTTTACGCAGCAGCTCTCCTCCACGACATCGGCAGGACTCAGGAGATGACTATGGGCATTTCGCACGATTTAGCCGGTCAGGCTTTAGCGGACTGCATTCTCAGCGAGGTGAACTGCCCCGAGGATATGAAGCCGCGGATAATCGGTCTCATTGCCGCTCACAGGGACATCACCAAAGCCGGTGACGAGCTCGGAAGGATATTCTGTGCAGCTGACAAGAAGTCGCGCAAGTGCTTCGACTGTCCCGTCCTTGAACGCTGCAACTGGCCGGACGATAAAAAAAATCTTTACATAGAGGTGTAAGTTTTGAAAATTGGTAACAAGCTCTTTGACACTGACAACAACTGCTACATTATGGGTATTCTCAATGTGACTCCCGACTCCTTCTCGGACGGAGGAAAGTTCAACACGCTCGACAAGGCGCTCCGTCATGCAGAGGATATGATAGCCGAGGGCGCTGACATCATCGACATCGGCGGCGAGTCCACACGCCCCGGTTTTACGCGGATAAGCGACGAGGAGGAGATAAACAGGACTGCTCCCGTTATTGAGGCTGTGAAGAAAAATTTTGACATACCGATCTCTATCGACACCTATAAGCACAGGGTAGCGGCTGAGGCTGTAAAAGCCGGCGCCGACCTCATCAACGACATCTGCGGTCTCAGGCACGACAGCGGCGAAATGGCTGCACTCATCGCAAAATGCGGACTCCCCTGCTGCCTTATGCACAACAGGGACAACACCGACTATACCTCCTTTATGGACGACCTCCTCGATGACCTCCGCATAACCCTGAGCATCGCTGACAAAGCCGGTATACCGCGCGAGAATATCATACTTGATCCAGGCATCGGTTTTGCTAAGTCCTACGAAAACAACCTTGAGGCTATCGACCGTATGGATATGCTGAACGCACTCGGCTGCCCGGTGCTCCTCGGAACATCGCGCAAATCCGTAATTGGTCTCACTCTTGACCTCCCTGGCACCGAAAGAGTCGAGGGCACCGTCGCAACGACAGTCATCGGAGTCCTCCGCGGAGCTGCTTTCGTGCGCGTTCACGACGTTAAGGAGAACCTCCGCGCCGTAAAAATGACTCAGGCTATAATGAAGGGGTACAAGCGTGGATAAAATTTGTATTGAAGAGCTGAGGATTTTCGCTCATCACGGCGTTTTTGAACACGAAAACACCAACGGACAGAACTTTTTCGTGAACGCCGTCCTCTACACCGACACTGAAAAGGCTGGTATGCTCGACGAGCTCTCCTGTTCGGTCGATTACAGCAAGGTATGCGCCCTGCTCGAAAGGGTTATGACCGAGAATACCTACCGTCTTATAGAGACTGCCGCCCAGACCGCCGCCGAAGCTGTTCTGCGCGAATTTCCGGCTGTAAAGGCTGTCGATATGGAGATAAGGAAGCCCGAAGCCCCCATTGATATGGACTTCGCCTCAGTCTCCGTGAAGATACACCGCGGCTGGCACCGTGCTATGATCGCTCTCGGCTCTAACGTCGGAGACAGCAGGGGCTACATCACAAATGCAGTCGAGCAGCTCTGTGCGTGTCCGCAGATAAGGAACGTCCGCTGCTCCGAGCTCATCGTGACCAAACCCTACGGCTACACAAAGCAGGACGATTTTCTCAACGGCGCTGTGCTCTGCGAGACGATCCTCTCACCGCACGGTCTCCTCGAATTTATGCAGGAAATAGAGAAGTCCGCCCACCGCACACGAGAGATACACTGGGGACCGCGTACCCTCGACCTCGACCTCATTCTCTACGACGAGGACATTATTTCCGATCCCGACCTCATCGTCCCCCACCCCGATATGCACAACCGCACCTTCGTCCTGAAGCCCGCTGCGGAGCTCGCTCCGTATTACCGCCACCCGGTACTGGGTATGACGATGATGCAGCTCCTCGAAAGGCTGGAGAAGAAGTGATCTGCATAGTTGCTGCGGCTGCGAAGAACCGCGTCATCGGGCGCAGCGGCGGTATCCCGTGGGACATTCCCGAGGACAGAGCATACTTCAAGGCTCTCACGACCGGCGGTGCAGTCATTATGGGCAGAAAGACCTTCGAGAGCATCGGCAGACCTCTCCCGAAAAGGCTCAATATCGTCATTTCCGGCAGTAAAACGTTCAACGGAAGAATGCTCAGGACAGCGCAGAGCCTACCGGAAGCCGTCCGCATAGCCGAAAGATATTCCCACCGCAAACCGCTCACGGGCATCTTC
>ODAI014462758.1_pt1 | contig 17974 bp, 15 predicted proteins | sample 1539321 | NCBI WGS metagenome assembly ODAI01 (sample SAMN02144231, study PRJEB22623) | gut metagenome | biome: sheep rumen | host: Ovis aries | place: New Zealand | reverse complement strand
TCGGTAAGTTTGGCACACTCACAGCAGGTGTTGGCGCCTATTTCTTTAAGACTGTCAGGGAGAGTCAGCTTCCGGAGGACTTTTCCTGATGAAAAAGCACCGGAACCGCAGCTTGTGACACCCTCAGGAACGGTGAGCTCGGTGAGGTAAACAGTAGTGCTGAAGGCGCCTGTAACGATAGTCTCAACGGTGTCGGGAACGGTATAGGTGCTGTCCTTTTTGCCGCTGGGATAGGTGTAAAGCGTGGTCATATCCTTACTGAAAAGCACACCGTCAACAACTTTGAAGTTCTTGCAGTCGGAGCGGAGGGTCACCTCCGGGAGAGAGGTACAGCCGCCGAAAATATTGGCTTCCGGCAATATGGAAAGTCCTGATGGCAGTACAACAGAGTTAAGGGCAGTACAGCCTGTGAATGTAGATAACCGGATAGTTTTTACAGATTCAGGCACGGAGACAGACTTCAGGGACTGGCAGCCGGAGAATGTAGCGGAAAGCTCAGAGATATTTTCAGAAAGTCTCACCTCTTCAAGAGCACGACAGTCAAGGAAAACGGCACCGCCCATTTCAACGACGCTGTCAGGGATGTCTATTTTTTTCAGTGAGAGGCAGCATTCAAAGGCAAAGGCGCCGATAGATACGATGCTGTCCGGAAGGTCGATGTACTCTATGCTGCTGAGGTTCTCAAAGCATTCACGGCGGAGTTCTTTCAGAGTTGAGGGCAGTGACATTGACTTAACGTTTACGAGTCCCATAAAAGCGGTCTCGCCTATGCATGTGACACCTTCTTCAACGACGATAGAGGTGATAGAGTCCTTGTAGTCATACCATGGCGGTTTATAACCGTTGCGGAAGGTTATCGTCGGGGCAGCCAGGGTGCCGTATTTTGTGACATATGCGTAGTTGTCCATATTTCCCTTGCCGCTTATGGTAAGGACACCGGTGCTCTGGTCAACGGTCCATGTGAGTTTCTCGCCGCAGGTGCCTGAAACGAGTTCAGAGGCAGCATAGACCTCCGGCAGCTCCGGCGGATAAGAGAGGGTAAGACCGGTGCCTGTCAGACAGAGTGCAAGCAGAGCAGCAGATATTTTTTTCATGTCCATAGGATTTCCTCCTTAAAAAGTGCTGATATTATTATATCAGATTCGGGGAAATAAAGCAATATCCCGTAAAAAGCAAAAAAGCTATGCATTAAAGCATAGCCAAAATAAATTAAGAAATAAATATAGAAGGGGAATTGGGGGATTACTTAATCCTCTTATAGTATATCCGCCTTACCTTAAAATAGTCTTAAATTAAACTTAAAGAATCGGTGTATTTTTTTAAGGATTCGGTTCTTTAAGATATTATACTGTTGCTTGAATGCCGAGATATGCCTGTATTAAGCCGATATCTGTCTCAGTTGACTTTTATGGCAGTTTCAAGAGCGATCTCCATCATATCACGGAATGTGGTCTGGCGCTCTTCTGCTGATGTGGAGAGACCTCTCAGCGGACAGTCTGATACAGTAAGTATGCAGAGAGCATTTTTTCCTGCTCTTGCGGCATTCATGTAGAGTGCAGCAGCCTCCATTTCAATGGCGAGAACTCCCATTTTCTGCCACTGAGCAAGACTGTCGGCATCGTCATAGAAGGTATCGCTGGAAAAAATATTGCCCACATGGAAGGCTGCATTTTTTTCTTCTGCTGAGCGTACTGCGGCTGAAAGCAGGCTCCATGAAGCTGTGGGAGCGTATGTGCCGGGTAGACGGTATTGTGAAGCGTAGGCAGAATTTGTGCTGGCGCTCATGCCTATCACCACGTCACGGAGCTCAACATTATCAGCTATAGCTCCGGCTGTGCCTACACGGATGATGTTTTCAACACCGTATTCGTTGAAAAGCTCCCATGAATATATGCCGATGGAAGGCATACCCATGCCGCTTCCCTGGACTGATACGGGGATACCCTTGTAGGTGCCGGTAAAGCCCAGCATACCTCTGACTTCATTGTAGCATACCGGCGAGTCAAGATAATTTTCAGCGATGAATTTAGCTCTGAGAGGGTCGCCCGGCATGAGGACGGTTTTGGCGATACTGCCTTTTTCTGCGTTATTATGGGGTGTTGGCATAGTTATTACCTCCTTTGGGATGTTGATAAAAAGAAGATCAAAGCGCCGGTGACGGACAGCAAAAGCATACCCGGAGGGCTGTTCCTGCATTGCTTGACCGGCACATTTAATATTCATGATCGTTGGGAATAATGGAAACTATTCTTATCATTATAAATTATACCACACCATTTTATAATTTGCAACGAGAAAAAATTTCTCAAAAACCGTGACAAATACGGCGATATGTGGTATAATAAAATTTGTACCAAATTTTCCCGGAGTGTGAAATAATGAATAAATATAAAAAGCTTGCTTTTAATACAATGATCTTTGCTATCGGCGGCTTCGGCTCGAAGATACTTGCCCTGCTGCTGACAAGATTATATACAAACAATATCGGCTCAAGTGATTCCAGTACAAAGGAGCTCCTTGAAATAACCGCAAATTTCCTGCTGCCTATATTCACCTTTTCAATGGCAGAGGCGGTCATAAGATTCGGTCTGGACAATAAATACAAAAAGGAAGAGGTCTTCAGTACGGCCTTCTGCCTCAATGGGGTGGGCATGATACTTATGCTGATAGTCGGGCCACTGCTGAAATTTATCAGCTTCCTTGACTTTATAGACGGCTACACCATACTGCTGCTGTCATTTGTCCTGAGCTCATCCCTCAGGTCTCTGTGCTCACAGTTTGTCAGGGCAAGGGGAATGGTCAAGCTTTACTCTCTTGACGGCATACTCGCAACACTTTCGCTGTTTATATTCAATATCGTATTTATTTCCAATTTCCACTGGGGAGTAAAGGGCTTTATGCTGGCAAGCATAATGGCTGACCTCTGTTCGGCAATATTCCTTTTCATAGTTGCGAAGCTGGATAAGTTCCTTGGATTCAGGTATTACAGCAAAAAGCTTGCCACAAGCATGATGAGGTTTGCTGTGCCGCTGATACCTACAGTAATAATGTGGGTAATAACAGGCTTCTCTGACAGACTTTTCATCCGCTATATGCACAGCGACAGAGTTGCTCTCGGAAGCAGTGCTGCCGGTATATACGGCTATGCCACAAAGGTCCCGAATCTTATATCTATGGTATCTACCATATTCTTCTCAGCATGGAATATGTCTGCGATAATGGAGAACGATTCTGAGGACAGAAGCAATTTCTACGAGAAGGTGTACGGCGCCTATGAGTCCCTTCTTTTCATTGCTTCGGCCTTCCTCATTGCAGGAGTACAGATAGTGACTCCGATTTTCGTCAGCACTAAGAATTTCAGCGAGTACGGCGATGTTTATAAGTATACACCTGTGCTTGTTGTAGCAGTGCTGTTCATGTGCCTTGACCAGTTCCTCAGCAGTATTTATACTGCCACAAAGCACACCAAGAACTCCTTCTGGACAAGCTTTGCCGCAAGTATGGCAAATATCGTACTCAATTTCTTCCTCATACCGGAATGGGGTATCTACGGAGCCTGCATCGCTACCTTCCTCAGCTACTATCTCTGTTTCTGGGCAAGAATAATCGATGCAAGATACTATGTGCCTTTCAGATTTGACGGTATAAAGTCATTTGTGAATACAATGGTGCTGGTGCTTATGAGCTGGGTGATAATCGCAAAGCCCACGGCTTATATCCTCTGGGTACTGATAATGATAGCCTTTGTAGTATGGAGCAACTATAAGGCTATGATAGATACAGCTAAAAAGCTCCTTAACAGAGCGTGATCTTTCCGGCGGAGCTTTCTCCGCCGTTATTTTCAGGAGGGAAATATGTCCAAAAACATACTGATCGTTGATGATGACAGCGATCTGACATACATAATTGCCGAAATGCTGGAGGAGCACGGCTACGATGTGGAGTGTACAGGAAGTGCGGATGATGCCTTCAGTATCCTTTCCGGCCGTTCCTTTGACCTTATACTTCTTGACATAAATCTGCCGGATTCTTCCGGTTTTGAGATATGCTCGGAGCTCAGAAGAGTTTCCACGGTGCCTGTCATTTTTGCCAGCGCAAGGACCAGTGAGACTGACCGTATTACCGGATTCGATATCGGCGGAGATGATTATCTGCCAAAGCCATACTCCATGAAGGAACTGCTCTCCCGTGTAAATGCACTTATGAGGCGTGTATACGGATTCGGCTCGGAAGAAACAGTAAGCTTCGGAGATATCAGTGTGGATATTTCCGGAAGAAGTGTTACCCGAAACGGTATCCCGCTTACGCTTTCGCTGAGGGAGTTCGATCTGCTTTCTTTCCTGTGCCGTAACAGGAACAAGCCCATCCCGAAGGAGGAGCTGCTCTCAGAGGTTTGGGGAGCATTTTCAATGGTCGAGCCTTCTACTCTTGCAGTTCATATCCGCTGGCTCAGGGAAAAACTTGAAAAAGATCCCTCAAAGCCTGAATTCATCAAGACCGTTTTCAAGGTCGGATATATTCTGGAGGTCTGAAAGTGAAGAAGGGGATCATAGCTTTTTCAGCATTCTTTGCAGCGGTGATACTTCTGACTGCCGGTATATGCATCTACAAGGAACGCTCTGTGAATCACGATGACAGAGCGGCTGAACAGATCATTGAACTCAATGAGATCTCTCATCTCAGGGATCAGGGAGAGACTGAGCTGGCTTTGCAGAAGGAAAAAGAGCTCCGTGAAAGCATAAGGAACGAGGATATTTCAGAGAACGATCAGAAGCACATCATTATCCTTGCAGGGATATCACTGACAGCTCTGCTGACCATGACTGCCGGAGTGTATCTGTTCATTATAAGGCCTTTCCGCAGAATGGAGGAGTATGCCGGAAAGATCGCCCGGGGCGAGCTGGATACTCCTATCACTCAGGAGCGTGGAGATATTTTCGGGCGCTATACTTGGGCTTTCGACAGTATGAGACGTGAGCTTAAAAGAGCCCGTGACAGTGAAAAGGAAGCTGTTGAAAACAACAAGACCGTCATTGCCACACTCTCACATGATATAAAGACCCCTGTGGCCTCCATAAAAGCCTATGCAGAAGGCCTTGAGGCAGGTATGGACAGCACTCCTGAGAAGCGTTCACGTTTCATATCAGTTATCGTGAGAAAATGCGACGAAGTGGCTAAGCTCACAAATGACCTGTTCATACACTCTCTTTCTGATATGGAGAGGCTGAGAGTAGTCCCTGAAAAAATAGCAGCAAGGGATTTCCTTGATGAAGCCATAGAGGAGATATCCGCTTCATACAGCGATATAAAGTATACCTCGCCATGGGATGAGTGTATGGTATATGCGGACAGCGGAAGACTTATGCAGATAATCGAGAATATCGTAAACAATGCCAGAAAGTACGCAGGCACGGATATCAGCATAACCGCTTCTGAGGATCGGGATTATTTCAACATTATTTTCCGTGACTGGGGAGAGGGCATCCCGGATGAGGATATGCCGTTTATATTCGGTAAATTCTACCGTGGAAGCAACTGCGGAGAGCAGCAGGGCTCAGGTCTGGGACTTTACATAGTCAAATACCTTGTGGAAAAAATGGGCGGAATAGTTACGCTCCATAATCATAAAGACGGACTTGAGGTCGTCGTCAGTCTCAGGAAAACAGAATAAAAATCGGGCTTCCGCACTATTGCACGGAAGCCCTTTCTATATATTATCCCCTAAATAATATAAAGTTAATGGTATAGATCTGAAGAACTTTACTCACTTACTTTGTGGGTTTAAGTGAAGTGATCTGATGGAGAAGGAACTCCTGGATAGTGAGAGCATCCTTGGGAGTAAGAGTACCCTTGCCGGTGTTCTCGAATACGTCAGCTCTGAGCTGACCTTCAGCTGTGATATGAGTAGCCTCTGTTCCTTCAATGCCGAATCTGTCAGCATTTGAAATGCTCTGCATGATAAGAACAGCGTCGTTCATCTTAACATTGCCGTCGCCGTCAGCGTCGCCCCATACAGTGTCATCGGGCTGAGAAGCCTCAACAGCCTTGTAGCTTGTCATCTCAACGATGTCGAAGTTGTCCCAGATCTGGAATTCGCCGCCTGCTACTGAAGCAGGAACATCCTTCATAGGAATTGTAACAACGAGCTTTCCGTCCTCGCCAACTGTTCCGCTCCACGGGATCTGCTGCCATTCTTCAGCACCCATGTAGCCGAGAGCACCCTGTGTCTTAGTGCCGGCAGGACCCTCGATAGTGAACTCGAGAGAACCCTCTCTGTCAACATCACCGAGCTTGAGCTTGTGTATCTCAGCGGTCTCAGCAGGAAGATCGATATCTCCTTCGGGAGCGTTGAGGATAACTATTGATTCGATAGTTGTGAGCTTGTTTGTCTTTGCCTGCATATGAGCGATCTCTGTAGGATCATCTCCCCAGTTCTTGCCGGCAGTTTCCATGAGGTAGTAAGCTATGCCGTTCTCTTCATCAACAGCATAGGGCTTGTTCTCTGTCCAGCCGCCGTAGTTTGCATCTGAGAAGCAGAGGAGAGGTGTAGAGCCTGTGAACTTGATAGCAACTTCCTTGCCCTCAAGCTGATCCCATGTAACTTCACCTTCACCGCCGGGAGTTGTATTTCCGTAGGTCTTCTCCTTGGAAGCGTCTATTTCGAGAGGTCCTTCGTAGAACATTGTTCCCTCTTCATAAGCCTGATGAGTAACCTTTACCTCAGGGATATGGCGCTCACTGCCCCACTTGATAGAATCATCATTGATGATGTTCATCATGGTATCAACTACCTGAACTGAATCCTCGTACCACTCAAGAGTACGTCTGTTCATATAGTCATGGCGCTCTGACTTATCCTTGTTTTCTCTTCCGTCGTTATCCCAGAGACAGCAGGGGATACCGTACTTCTTTGTGGTTGTGAGGTACTGTGTAGCCCAGTCGCAGCGAGCCTCAGTGTTGCCGAAGTTGGATGTACCGAACTCACCGATAACTACAGGGATATCCTTATCGAGGAATGCCTCACGGATATTGTCAAGGGTATTAGCAAGATCATTGCTGAAAGCCTGAGTGAATGTATCGTGATATCCGTCCTTACCGTTGTTCATAGTGAAGTTGTAAGGAGTGTAAGCGTGGATAGATACAGCTACATAATCGTCATCCGGAAGAACGAGATCAGCGATGATATTTGTATCTGCGCTTGCAACATAGCCGGGGAGCATAAGGAGACGAGTCTTAGCGTAAGGGCTGTCGCTTTCTCTTATGAGCTTAACGAAATCAGCCTCGAGCTTGTTGATTACTTCGCTCTCAGCAGGAGGTGTAGGTGACCACCACTCCCAGTCAGTGCCGGCAGCTCTTGGCTCGTTCATGCACTCGAATATGAGGTGCTGATCGTAGTCCTTGAATTCTTCGTTGACCTGCTCCCAGATCTTCATGAGTCTTGGCTGGATCTCATCATAAGCGGTGAGGAGATCCTTACGGTTGATCCAGTCCTCGTGGTGTACGTTGAGGATGATGTACATACCGTTCTTGTAGCCGTAGTCAACTACTTCGTGAACACGGGCGAGCCACTCAGGATCGATATTGTCGTTCTCGTCAAGGTGCTGGAACCATGTTGTAGGGATACGGACTGTGTTGAAGCCCTTAGCCTTGATGGCATCGAAGATCTCCTGAGAAGCCTTGGGCTGTCCCCATGCAGTCTCAGTCTCAAGACCTGCGTGCTCAGGTGTATAGACATTGCCCTCCTCATCCTCAGCGGAAGCCTTGGCATCCATAGTATTACCGAGGTTCCAGCCTATCTTCATTTCCTCAGTGATCTCGAATGCTGTGAGAACAGTGCTTCCCTCTGCGTCTGTTTCTATCACCTTGAAAGGTGAGAGCTTGAATGAAGCAAGCATACAAACAGCTGCGGCAGAGAGACTTACGATACGTTTTACATTTTTGGATTTTTCAAACATTATAAAACCCTCCCATTTGCTTTAGTTTTGTTTCATTTGTTTTCATGTATGTGTTAATATTTTGATCCGAAGGCGGTCCAGTGCAGTAAACCGCCTTTGAATTTCACTCATATTTTATCACGTTAAACGAAACTTGTCAATAGAATTTGTGCACATTGCAATAAAGTCAGATGTAGAAGTTTGTGGACGGCTTTTAGCAAGAATGTATAAAAAATAGCCGTTGGATTTTACACATATATTTCTATAAAATTAACAAATTAAAATATTTTTCAATATATAGCTAAAAAAACAGCGGCACTATGCCGCTGCTTTGTGATTATTGATGATATCAGCCGATGTTCGGGAGATTTGCCAGAGATTTAGCGATCTCCTCATCAGTGGGGATGTAATCTGACATTTTACCGTCATTATAAGCGCCGTAAGCATACATATCAAAGTAGCCGGTACCTGTAAGGCCGAAGAGGATAGTCTTCTCCTCACCTGTCTCCTTGCACTTGAGAGCCTCGTCGATAGCAGCACGGATAGCGTGGCTGCTCTCAGGAGCGGGGAGTATTCCCTCAACTCTTGCGAACTGCTCAGCAGCCTCAAATACAGCAGTCTGCTCAACAGAGCGTGCTTCCATAAGGCCCTGATCGTAGAGCTCAGAGAGTATAGCGCTCATGCCGTGGTATCTCAGGCCGCCTGCGTGGTTGGGTGAGGGCATGAATCCGCTGCCGAGGGTGTACATCTTCTGGAGTGGGCAAACCTTACCTGTGTCGCAGAAGTCGTAAGCGTACTTACCTCTTGTAAGGCTGGGGCATGAAGCAGGTTCAACAGCGATGATCCGGTAATCAGCCTCGCCTCTGAGCTTTTCGCCCATGAAGGGAGCGATAAGTCCGCCCAGATTTGAACCGCCGCCTGCACAGCCGATGATGATATCCGGCTTGATGCCGTATTTATCCATAGCGATCTTTGATTCAAGACCGATAACTGTCTGGTGGAGAAGAACCTGTGAGAGAACGCTTCCGAGAACATAGCGGTAGCCCTCACGGGTAGTTGCAGCCTCTACAGCCTCTGAGATAGCGCATCCAAGGCTTCCGTTGGTATCAGGGAATTCAGCAAGGATCTTTCTTCCTACTTCTGTTGTATTTGAAGGTGAAGGAGTTACGCTTGCGCCGTATGTACGCATTACCTCACGGCGGAAGGGCTTCTGTTCATATGATACCTTGACCATATATACATTGCAGTCCAGGTCGAAGTATGAGCAGGCCATTGAGAGGGCTGTACCCCACTGGCCGGCACCTGTTTCTGTAGTAACGCCCTTGAGTCCCTGCTTTTTAGCATAGTATGCCTGAGCGATAGCGGAATTGAGCTTATGGCTTCCGCTGGTATTGTTTCCCTCGAACTTGTAGTAGATCTTAGCCGGGGTGCCAAGCTTCTTTTCGAGGCAGTATGCTCTTACGAGAGGAGAGGGACGGAACATCTTATAGAAGTCTCTGATCTCCTGTGGGATCGGGATATAGGGATCTGTTTCATTGAGCTCCTGGTCTACCAGTTCATCGCAGAAAACGTGGCGGAGTTCTTCTTTTGTGCAGGGCTTTCCTGTTGCAGGATTGAGCAGTGGAGCGGGCTTCTTCTTCATATCTGCACGGACATTGTACCACTCTTTCGGCATTTCACTTTCTTCAAGGTAAATTTTATATGGGATCTTTTCAGTTGACATAGCTGTCTCTCCTTTATAATTATTATTTGAGTTTCCCATGCCGGAAAATGAAAAAAGCTTCTGTTCCGGCATAAAATGCCGGGACAGAAGCTGCATAAGCAGTTCTGCGGTGCCACCCCGCTTGACGATATAGCTATCGTCCACTCAGCTTGTACTTTCATACAATGGTTTTGTTAACGCAGACCTCTGCGTCTTGCCTACACAATGTACAAACAAAGGAATACAGCATAAAGCTGTAAAAAGCAGAAATTGTCCGATTGCCTATGGACAAGCACTGCAAAAGTCACCGGAAAGCTCCGCTGACAGCACCCCGTACCTTTGATAACATCTTCAGTTTGCCCTCTGAAGGCCATTCGCCGCTGTACTGCATACCTGCTCACACCACACGCAGGCTCTCTGAAATGTGTCTGCAGAGGCTACTTACCCTTCTTCATCGGTTTATAAGATAATAATATCATTAAAACCCAGGTCTGTCAAGAGTTTTTCCGAAACTTGTTAAAAATAACGATTCCGGAGGCCGGTATAGAGGCTCAGACTATGAGTTATGATAAATTTTTTCTATAGTTAAATCAGCGCAACCCCTTTTCAAACCGTCAGAAAAGTGGTATAATAGTAGGAGCGTTACTTGCTGTCGCTTCTGTATTTTGCACGGGTGCGGGCTATACTCTCCTCACTTCTCTTGATAAGGTTGAGCAGTGATGATGAATACTGGGCATAATCCTTCTGCAGGGTAGCAGTGGTGACATATAGGGTATCGAAATTATCGACGCAGTCATTTCCGTCCAGGGCGATACCGCTTGATGCGGCTTTGATATTGGCCTCGCTCATGGATACAATGGCATTGGCACTGTCGTTGGCGATGACCTTTGGTATACGGAAGAGCTTCTGGTCGTTATGCGGATTTGCATTATAGACTATGCGGAAGAGCTTGTATACCGACAGCATAAGGTATGAGGATACCTCTTTGATAAGAGTTATGCTGTTTGCCTTCTGAGCAAGATTGAACAGAAGGCTTATGGAGTTGTTTATGATACGCCTGTTGAAATTGATTATCTCAGGTGACGGCATTTTCATGCTGTTGTTGCCGTCATCATCGGGGATGTCCTCGATAGTGATAGTTTTTCCCTCAGGCTCAGGTGTTCTTCCGAGGAGATAATCGCAGGAAACATTATAGTAATCTGCTATTTTGACAAGAAAATTCAGACCGCATTCACGGATGCCTTTTTCATAGTGAGAGAGAAGTGCCTGTGAAATACCAAGGTCTGTGGCAGCCTGTTTCTGGCTGATGTGTCTTTCTTTTCTCTGAAGTGTGATGATCCTTGCGAAATCGGAATTCATAATAAGCTCCTCCTGAAGTGAAATAAAAAATAAACTATATCTATTATAATACAAAATGTATAATTTGTAAATATGCCAGAGCATGAAAGAATGACGAAATTTTAGTATAAAATTTTGGCATATTTGCTAAGAATTAAAAAAACGAGCAGTAATTTTGTGCATAATGTATAATAGATGATTAAATATACGCTTAGTGAAAGGAATGATTCAATGAAGGGCTACCGCATCAGTGTTATCCGTCACGGACTCACCGAAGCAAATGAAAAAGGTATATATATAGGCAAAACTGACCTGCCTCTTTCCGATAAGGGAGCCGCAGAGCTTGCTGCAAAAATGGATGAGTTCGACTATCCGGCGGTACATAAGGTATACTCCTCACCTCTGAGAAGATGCACCGAGACCGCAGAGATACTCTTCCCCTATACCGACCTTTGTGTTGTCGATGACCTGAGAGAGCTTGACCTTGGTATCTTTGAAAACAAGAAAGTGGATGAGCTCCTTGAAAACGACGATTACAAGGCCTGGCTCAGAGGCGGCAAGGATACGAGACCCCCGCAGGGAGAGAGCCTTGAGGAAATGACTGCAAGAACATATAAGGCTCTGCATGAGATAATCACTGACATGATGTATGAGGGCAACACTCACTGTGCGCTTATCACTCACGGGGGAGTCATTTCAAATATGCTCAGCTGCTTCGGAATGCCGAAGTACGATCCCAAACAGCTCAACGCTGATTTCGGAGAGGGCTTCGACATCATCGTAACTGCCCAGATGTGGCTTAATTCTCAGGCTTTTGAGATACTGGGATACTGTCCCTACGACAAAATACCTGACCCAGAGGAATAATTATCCGCTCTCTGCACACAATATCTGTAAAAACAGAGAGAGGTGCAGAGATTGAAGATATGTGAGCTCATACCCTTTGTAAGGAAAATGCTGAATGGCAGAAATATGGCAGTAATGGGCATTTGTATGCTGCCGCTGATAGGAGAGCTGTTTTTCCGGTTTGCCGAGGCAGCAGTCTACAGCCTGCTGCTCTATTTCGGAGAACTGCCTCCTATAGCACTTTTCAGCGGTGAGGAGCCTCTCCAGCTGGCAGTAGCTTTGCTTTCGTTTCTTCTGAGACTTACACTGGTGCCTCCGCTGACCTATGGGGCGGCTGCAAGACTTATGGGGCTGTGTACCGACAGTGAAACTGCGCCGATAGGAGAAGTCCTTATCAGCCGGAGAAATTACCGGCGCAGTGTTACGGCAGCTCTGATAACAAAGCTTCTTGGTACAGCAGCATTGCTTCCGGCAGCTTTTTTCGGGTGGAATGCCTATAGACTGCTTGCTTCAGGACATTCAGCAGGAGAGCTTTTCCTGACTGTCCATGCTTTTGTACTGACAGCTGTATCCGTCGGGGCATGGCTTTCTCTGAGGATAAGTCTCTCTGCACTGCCTCTCCTTATGGCAGCCTGTCCGGAGGTGAGCGTGATAAGGCTGACTTTCCGGGCATTCAGGATAACAAGCGGCAGAAGGGCTGTGCTGCTGAAACTTGCCGCAGCATATCTCCCAATGTCAGCAGCAGTTATCAGTCTGCCCTTTGTCCTTACCAGAATATGGGCGGCATGGGCGCTATGCATATCTATCAGTCTGAAAGAGGAAGAATATAATGAAGGAAATAAGGCTGAAAGTAAATACGGAAAAACCGGTCCAGCTCCAGAATTATCTGATGAAGCAGCAGGGCATTTCCCGGCGGCTGCTGACAAAGCTCAAACGGCAGGATGGCGGTATCACCAGAAACGGAGAGACCGTCCGCAGCGTGGACCTGGTCTGCGGCGGAGACGAGATAGTGCTCCGGTTAGAGGATACCAGTCTTCTTGAGGCTAATCCGTCACTGAATGTGCCTGTTGCCTATGAGAGCGGCAGTGTCGTGGTATTTGATAAGCCGGCCGGAATGCCGGTGCATCCCTCGATAAAGCATCAGGGAGATACCCTCGGGAATTACTTTGCTGCCAGATATCCCGATCTTACATTCAGGCCGGTAAACCGCCTTGATAAGGACACTTCGGGACTTTGTGCCGTTGCTAAAGACGCTCTTGCAGCTAAGCTGCTGCAGGGCAGTATAGATAAGGTATACTATGCTGCGGTGCAGGGAGTGACTGAGGAATCCGGAACTATAGATGCCCCGATTGCGAGGGAGCAGGAGTCCATAATACTGCGCTGCGTCCGTGATGACGGCCAGCCTGCGGTAACTCATTTCCGGCGCATAGGAGGCAACAGCTCGTACTCCCTTGAAGAGATACTGCTGGAGACAGGCCGTACTCATCAGATAAGAGTGCATTTTGCCTATATAGGTCATCCTCTTGCCGGGGACGATATGTACGGCGGCTCTCTGGAGCATATCACAAGACAGGCTCTGCACTGCGGCAGACTTACCTTCACAGAGCCTCTTACAGGCAAAAGTGTGACAGTCAGTTCAGAATTGCCGCAGGAAATAATCTCGCTTATTGGCTGAGTGCTCAGCACCGGCTGAAAATATATAAAATACGGAGGAAATAATTATGGAAAAAATAGCAAGCTTTCAGGTGGATCACACAAAATTCGGCGTGGGAATGTACATATCACGCATCGATGGAGATATCGTAACCTATGACGTAAGAATGGTAAAGCCTAACGGCGGAGTTTATGTTTCAAATCCGTCTCTTCACACAATAGAGCACCTCTTTGCAACATATGCAAGAAACTCTGCTTTCGGCAAGGACATAATCTATGTAGGACCTATGGGCTGCCGTACAGGTTTTTACCTTATAACAAGGGATTCAATGTCCGGCAGTGACGCTATCCAGCTCGTAAAGGATGCTTACCGCTTTATAGCTGATTATAATGACGAGATACCGGGCTGCACAGCAGTTGAGTGCGGAAATTATCTTGAGCACGATCTCGAGTCTGCCAAGAAGGATGTTCTTCCTCTCCTTGAAAAGCTTGAGGGCTACACTCCTGAGATGCTTGAATATTCTTACCATTTTGGCAAGTAATATATCATCTGAGTTTGTGCATTTATACAAAAAAATCCGGCATTTACAAAAATCGGCATTTTTTTCGTTGTATTTTCACGCAGCACTGTTATAATATTACAATGTAACTGTTTTGTAATAAAGGCACTGCCGCAGGGTGCTGCCTGAAGAAGGAAAGGAGCTGTTGTCATGTCTCAGGAACGTCATAACGAAGACGTTTCGGAAAAGGGGCTTTTCAGGTCTGCCGGAAAAGGTTTGACCGATCTTTTTGCAAGATTCGGCCTGTGTACTGTAAAGGTGCTTGTCACGGCTCTTATGGCAGTAATAACGGGCATAAAGCTCATACTCAGAGAGCTGTTCAGCCTTGCTGTGGATATTTTCCGTGGATTCCGCTGGGTGTTCAGAGGCTTTACGGAGTCCATAAGGAACCGTATCGAACGCAACAAGGAACTGCAGAAAGAGACCAGAAAAGCTAAGAAAAAGGGCAGGAAGGAATATATCGGATCAGTGGCAAAGTTCGGAGGCTCTTTCCTCTTCGGTGAGGACGGTATCCTCTACACTGCCTTCAACTATATGCTGCCCATACTCTCAATAGCCTTCCTTGTGGGAATAATAAGACTTGGTTCAAATAAGGAATACGGAATAGCTGTTGAGTTCAACGGCAAGGAGATAGGCATTATCAGCGCTGAGTCTGATTTTGAAGAGGCTGAGCGTGAGGTACAGCAGAGAATATCCTACCTCTCAGATGATAAGGCACTTGATCTCTCAGCAAACTTCTCACTTAAAGTTGTGTCTGACAGCGACAGGCTGCTCACCAAAGATCAGCTTGCCAATGAGATGCTTGCGGCTTCAGATGAGGAGCTTAAAGAGGCATACGGCATCTATATTGACGGTAAGTTCATAGGTGCTGTTGACGATAAGGATGCTGTTCAGGACGCTCTTAATGACCGCCTGATGAATTATCATGTGGACGGAAGCGTCAAGGATATTTCTTATAAGAACAGTGTTGATTATACCAAAGGCATTTATCTGGCAGACAGCGTTATGGATCAGGATGATACCATAAAACTGCTGACATCATCTACGGAGAAAAAAGGCGTTTATGTCGCCCAGACCGGAGATACTGCCGTAACTATTGCTCAGAAGTACAATATGGATCTGGATAAGTTCGAGGAGCTCAATCCAAAGCTCGGCAAGAAAATAAAGGGCGGTCAGGTGATAAATGTTATCGAGACCGAAAGCTTCCTCCCGATACAGTATGTCAAGGAGTATGAGACACTTTCCCTGCTTGACTATGAGACTGTTGAAATGGAGACCTCTTCCCTTAATGTCGGTATGCGTTCAATACTCGTAAAAGGCGAGAAGGGCGAGCGCAGAAGCGATATTGAGGTGACCTATGTTGACGGCATCGAACGTTCACGCAAGACTGTAAAGTCTTTCATCACCAAACAGCCGGTAGTTGAACAGGTGGGCATAGGAACATATGCCGCAAGACCTGATCCCGGTGTAAGAGTACTGACAGGTTCCGGAGAGTTCTCATGGCCTGTTGACGGAGGCTGGATAAGCGATCCCTTCGGAAGCGACAGAAATCATAAGGGATTCGATATTGCTGCTCCTGGAGGAACGGAGATATATGCTGCTGCTGACGGAGTAGTCGTTGCGGCAGGCTGGAATCCAGGCGGATACGGATATTTTGTTCAGATAGATCACCTTAACGGCTACCAGACGGTCTATGCACATATGAGCGTAGTACACGCAATAGTGGATCAGCCGGTAAAACGAGGACAGCTTATCGGTGAAGTCGGCACCACCGGACATTCGACCGGTAACCACTGCCATTTTGAGGTAAGATATATGAATGTCTGCAAGGATCCTGAGATCTACCTCAATACTATGGATTCCTTCTATCTTGACAATATGAAGGATGCCGAAGACGATGACTCTGATGATGAGTCTGAGGACGAGGAAGATGAATAATAAAACAGCGCACGAAGAAATATATCTTTGTGCGCTGTTTTTTATTGAAAAACCGGAGACCGCCGGCGGCCTCCGGAAATTATCATTCTGCAAGGAACTTCATGAAGTTCTCTTTGTTTTCAAGAGCAGTAGTGGTCGGACGGCCAAGGTCATCTCTTGCGCCTATTGAGCACTTTACCTCAATGAGGGAGAGCTGGTGTCTTGATTTAGCAGCTTCAAGCTCCTTATCAAGAGCTTCAAAGCTGTCAACAGAAACGGCATTGGGATATCCGCAGGCCTTTGCTATTGATACCAGGTCAAGCTTTGAGGCAACAGTAGGCATACCTCCGACGGTCTCGTGAGCTCCGTTGTTGATAACTATGTGTATGAGATTCTCAGGAGCATTTGCACCAAGGACTGCCATAGAGCCCATGTGCATAAGGACAGCACCATCTCCGTCAACACACCAGATGCGCTTATCCGGCTTATTCAAGGCAACTCCGAGAGCGATAGAGGAGCTGTGTCCCATAGAGCCGACAGTGAGAAAATCATACTTGTGGCTCTGAGCTCTGGCAGTACGGGTCTCAAAGAGTTCACGGCTTGCCTTTCCGGTAGTGGAGACTATGGGGTCTTCCCCGGCAGCATCGGCAATATGCTGGATTATCTCCTCACGGAGCATTGTGTTATCGTTTTTGTACTCCACCGGCTCATCATATTTAAGAGCGCCCTTGCGGACGATGAATGCTACCTGCTTGCCCTGTGAGAGGAGCTTGCGGAAGTCCTCCATAGCGGCGGATACCTCTTCGTCAGTGGTATCCTTGCCGATAATGAAGGTACGGATGTCCATATCCTCCATAAGCTTTACAGTGACTTCGCCCTGATAGATATGCTGCGGCTCATCGTGTATGCCGGGCTCGCCTCTCCAGCCGATAACGAATATCATGGGGATAGCGTAAACCTTATCGTTGAGCAGTGAGGCTACGGGGTTTATGATGTTTCCCTCGCCGGAATTCTGCATATATACTACAGGCACCCTGCCTGTTGCAAGGTGATATCCGGCAGCAAGAGCTGTGCAGTTTCCCTCATTTGCGGCAATGATATGATGCTTCTTGTCAATGCCGTAGGTGTTCATCAGGCAGTTGCAGAGCGCTTTGAGCTGTGAATCCGGGACACCGGTATAGAAATCAGCGCCGGTTATTTTCATTAAGGTCTCAGCTTTCATTTTTTCCTCCGAATAATTTATTTACTTCTTCCAGCTCCTGTGGAGTATCTATCTCAACTATGCTTTCGTGAGCAACAGGATGAACTCTCAGGCGGAGCTTATGGAGATTACGGTCAACAACATCGTCCCAGAAGAGATCCTCGTAGCCTTCTGAGCCGTAGGTCTCCTCGATAGCATCAGCGAGAACAGCAGCATCGGCTGCCTTGAAGAAGGCAACTCCTGTCATATTGTAGCGGTCGTCACCGACTTTTCCCACACGGGTTATATAGCCTTCATCGTTCAGGTCGAATACCCAGTCATCGGAGTGTCCCTCCACCATTTTTCCATAGTAGCAGGAATGGTCGGGAGCTCCGCAGAACAGGTCTTCGTCAGCTGCATAGAGGTCGGCTTCACAGATAAAGCAGTCGCCCTTTCTGAGGACTTCCCTTGCGAAGTAGACCGATGAGATATTGTTTACAGTCTCAAAAACGCTGTTTCTTATTATTTCAACATTGGGATATTTTTCAGTGAGGTAGCCGAACTGGTCTCCCAGATAACCGACTACTACAAAGATATTATCCACACCACGCTTTTCAAGTCCGTCAATGACAGTTTCTATCATAGGTCTGCCCAGGACTTTTATAAGCGGCTTTGGGGTGGTCTCTGTGAGAGGGCGCATACGGGTGCCCATTCCGGAGGCCATTATTATTGCATTTTCCATATTATCAGTCCTTATATTTTACTGGGACAGCCACACCGGTAGCTTCAAGTGCTTCACGGAATACCTTGAAGAAATCCACGATGTCGGCCTCGTCTATAGCAC